>Ga0316192_10000541_pt1 | contig 27726 bp, 23 predicted proteins | sample MerIslwburrow_MG_FD_204931 | JGI IMG/M metagenome (GOLD analysis project Ga0316192, IMG submission 204931) | Coastal sediment microbial communities from Maine, United States - Merrow Island worm burrow | ecosystem: Environmental > Aquatic > Marine > Coastal > Sediment | place: USA: Maine...
GCCATTAAAGAGCAAGAAGCTGTTGTGCAGGCGAGCGATAAAAACCGATCTGTAAAAAAAGAAGCGTGGCAGCAAAAGCATATACGAAGTAAAGTTTTAGATAAGGTCATGCAGCGTTATCAAGAAGAAGAGAAACGCACTCTGGAAAAACGTGAACAAAAAGAGTCAGACGAGAAAAGCCAGCGCCGTCGTTGATTTTGTCTCAATGAGTCGGCAATTAATCCAGGCAAACTAAAGCGTCTGGCGGTAAAGTACGCAAAAATACTGTTGTTTTGAGGGCGCTACATATGTAGCGCCCTTTTTAGTTTAGAATTGATCACTAATAGAGCGGAGTAGAAATAGGAAGCTGATGACAATGATAAAAGCAGAAAAGCCGTTATTGGGATTTGCAGCTTATAGTGGTACTGGAAAAACGACCTTGCTGATACAGCTTCTTCCAATATTAAAAGCACAGGGATTGCGTGTGGGGATGATTAAGCACTCTCACCATCGCTTTGAAATTGATGTTCCTGGTAAAGACAGCTATGAACTGCGTAAGGCGGGAGCTGCACAAATACTGCTCACCTCAAAACACCGCTGGGCATTGATAGAGGATCGTGAAGAGGAGCATGAGCCTCAGTTGCAGGAAGAGCTTAATCGCTTAGATCAAGCTACCTTGGATCTTATATTGGTAGAAGGGTTCAGGCATGAAGCTTTCCCAAAGATAGAGCTACACCGACCTTCTTTAGATAAGCCGCTGCTATATCCCAATGATCCAAATATCATTGCCATAGCCACTGATGGTGAGCTGTCTGAATCAACAGAACTATCCATATTGGATATTAATAATGTGCCAGCAGTTGCTGAGTTTGTAACCACTGTTATCTGTTAGATAAACACCAAAACAATATAGCGGCTGGCTATCTATTTTTCAGCTGAGATATAACAGATCCAACTGGCATCGGCCTCGCCTTCTATTGTGGGTTTAAAATCGCCATCTGGATCGCCATCTTCATCAAATCCTTGCCAGTAGATTGTAATATTGCTGAATCCGGTTTCATTCAGTAGTTCTCTAATTTCAGCCAGAGTCCACAATCGCCAATTGTAACTGAAGGCCTTTTTAAGTTTTGATCCATCAGAAAATTTGAAATGTATATGGCAGATTAATTCACCACTAATGGGATCATATTTCTCCTGTTCCCAGATGTAGGTGAATTTATGTTTTTTATGTTTGGTTTTCTCTTTTATTTCCTTAAAGCTGTCATAACCACCATAAGCATCCAGAAAGAGAATGCCGTTATCCGCTAATGCACTATGCACGCTTTGGAAGTATTGCTTTAACTCTTCGCGGGACTTGAATAGCCAATAGCTAAAATTCATCGCAGAGATGATTTCTGCAGGCTCAGTCTGAACTGTCAGTACATTTTCATTGAACAGCTGGATGCGACTGTTTTCTGCTTCAGTTAATTTGCAGAGATTATTTTTTTGTCCCCACTCTAAAACTTCGGGGTCGATATCTACGCCAATAGCATGATTGCTTTTTCGCCGTTTCACCCAATCACAGCAGACATTTGCGGTGCCACAGAAGTCTTCCCTTAAAATTTTCGCACTCTGTTTTCTTATGCTTTTAAACGTCGCATCAACAAAGTCAATTTCTGATTCAGAGCACTGCACCGAAAGTTCATATAGTGTATGGCGGTCAGCCTGTTCTGCCATCGTTGGGCTACTGTGGTGTTTTATATTTTTTTTAGTTGAAGATTTTCCGCTCATTAGACTAACTCTGAATGTGACTCTTTAATTCGAAGACTATAGGGTAAAACGGAAGCTGATTCTACTGCGCATCAACAAGAGCTGCCAGAGAGAGGAAGGATTAAGTTTTGTGATGCTACAAGGCTTCCACGCAGCACCAGGATATCAATTCTGATGCCTTGATTGCTTATAAATGGCTTCTGGTATACTATCGCGCACCTGAATCTGGAGAGGTGTCCGAGTGGCTTAAGGAGCACGCCTGGAAAGTGTGTGTACGTTAACCCGTACCGAGGGTTCGAATCCCTCCCTCTCCGCCAATAAACAACCCCGCCCTTCATAAGGGCGGGGTTTTTTATTGGCTGATCGGGAGGATTTGGTTCGAACCCCTAGTTCGACAAAACGGCACGAAAGCCATCAACCCCAGAACTTGATTATTGCAAAAATAGGGAAATGGCCTCTGATTCTAAAAAATGGGGGGCACTGCCTGATCGGGAAGGGTTGGTGCGAATCAACTCTGCTCTCCTCTGCCAACAAACCATAACCACCCCAGATTTCCACTCACCTCTATCTATAGAAGGCTGATAGAATACCGCCACAATATTGGCCCCATGTGAATCGAGAATTATGACTGTACGTACCCGTTTTGCCCCTAGCCCAACTGGCTATCTTCATGTTGGTGGTGCCCGCACGGCACTGTTTTCCTGGCTCTATGCCCGTCGACACGGCGGTACCTTTGTGTTGCGTATTGAAGACACTGATCTGGAGCGTTCCACTACAGAGTCTGTCAACGCTATTTTAGAAGGTATGACCTGGCTGGGGCTTGAATATGATGAAGGGCCCTTCTATCAGACTGAGCGTTTTGACCACTACAACAATGTCATTCAAAAGCTGATGGATGATGGGTTGGCCTATCGCTGTAACTGTTCCAAAGAGCGTATTGAAGAGCTTCGTGAAGAGGCGATGAAGCGCAAGGATAAGCCGCGCTATGATGGCCATTGCCGTTATAAAGAGGTCTCTGAGGATGAGCCGCATGTGATCCGTTTTCGCAACCCAGATCATGGTGCGGTCGTTGTTGATGACATGGTACGGGGCAAGGTGCTGTTCAATAACGAAGAGCTGGATGACTTGATTATCCGCCGCACCGATGGCTCTCCTACCTATAACTTAACTGTAGTGGTCGATGACCTGGATATGGGGATTACCCATGTCATCCGTGGTGACGATCACCTCAACAACACACCCCGGCAAATCAATATCCTGCGTGCGCTGGGTCATGAGCCACCACGATACGGTCATGTCCCTATGATCTTGGGTGATGATGGTGCTCGCTTATCAAAGCGCCATGGTGCCGTCAGTGTCATGCAGTATCGAGAGGAGGGGTTTTTACCAGAAGCGCTGCTAAATTATCTGGTGCGTCTGGGCTGGTCACATGGTGACCAGGAGATTTTCTCTTTGGATGAGATGATTAGCCTGTTTGATATCGGTGATGTAAATAAGGCCGCCTCAGCCTTTAATACAGAAAAGCTCTCATGGCTGAATCAGCACTATATAAAAGCTGATAGCCCACTACGCATTGCACATCTGCTTAGCCCGCATATGGGTAAATTGGGTATCGATCCAATCAACGGCCCCAACTTGGTGGAGGTGGCTGAAGTACAGCAGGAACGCGCTAAAACCTTGGTCGAAATGGCAGATATCAGCGTCTTTTTCTACAAGGATTTTGAGCAATTCGATGAGCAGGCAGCTAAGAAGAATCTGAGGCCTGTTGCCCGTGAAGGGCTAGAGAAAATGCGTGAAGCCCTGGATGCACTGGAGGATTGGACGCCAGAAGCATTGCACCAGGCAGTAGCTGATGTCAGCGAAGCCTTGGAGCTAAAGATGGGCAAGGTGGCACAGCCTTTGCGGGTAGCAGTTGTAGGGCGTGCAGCTTCTCCTGGTATTGATGCAACGCTTTACCTGGTTGGGCGTGATGCTTGTTTGAGGCGTATTGATATGGCACTTGAGTTTATTCGGCAGCGTGAGCAAGGGTGATCTAACCCAGTCTCGAATAACTACTATTGATATCTAAAGGAAATCTCTTGCACCATGAGTAATACAGAAAACCCAGCTCCGTCAAACTTTATCCGTAATATCATCAATGCAGATCTGGCTGTAAACAAGAATGAAGGCAGGGTGCATACCCGTTTTCCCCCGGAGCCTAATGGCTATCTGCACATAGGCCATGCCAAATCAATATGCCTTAACTTTGGAGTTGCCAGGGATTATAAGGGTCTGTGCAATCTGCGTTTTGATGATACAAACCCGCATAAAGAGAATATGGAGTATGTTGCTGCGATTAAGAAAGATGTCCAGTGGCTTGGGTTTGATTGGGAAGATCGACTCTATTTTGCATCAGATTACTTTCAGCAGCTGCATGATTATGCCGTAGAGCTGATCAAAAAAGGTAAAGCCTATGTCTGTGACCTGACAGCTGATGAAACCAGGGAATATAGAGGCACTTTGACCGAACCAGGCAAGGTCAGCCCAAGTCGGGATCGTTCAGTTGAAGAGAACCTTGCGTTGTTTGAACAGATGCGGGCAGGTGCTTTTCCAGACGGAGCGAAGGTCCTGCGAGCCAAGATTGATATGGCCTCTCCCAACATGAATATGCGCGATCCTACCGTCTACCGTATTCGTCATGGCGTCATACACCACCAAACAGGAGAGGAGTGGTGCATCTACCCGATGTATGACTTTACCCATTGCCTGTCAGATGCCATTGAAGGCATTACACACTCGCTCTGTACGCTTGAGTTTGAAGATCACCGCCCGCTGTATGACTGGTTTCTGGATACATTGAAAACACCCCATCACCCGCAGCAGATCGAATTTTCACGGCTTTCACTGCAGTACACGGTTACGAGCAAACGAAAGCTGACTGAGCTGGTGGAGGAAGGGAATGTACATGGCTGGGATGATCCGCGTATGCCCACCATTGCGGGCCTGCGTAGAAGAGGTTATACGGCAGCGTCTTTGCGAACATTTTGTGAGCGTATCGGGGTGACCAAGGCGGATAATACCGTAGAGATGGGTTTATTGGAGAGCTGCATTAGGGAAGATCTGGATAAAAATGCCATGCGACGCATGGCCGTATTACACCCGTTGAAGGTGGTCATCGAAAATTACCCTGAAGACAAGGTAGAGCTGCTAGAGGCAGCTAACCATCCAAAGGATGAGAGCAAAGGGTTGCGCAAGATCCCCTTGTCACGAGAAGTGTACATTGACGCCAATGACTTCCGTGAGGAGGCTTCCCGCAAGTTTAAACGGCTGGTTTCTGGTGGTGAAGTTCGTTTGCGTAATGCCTATGTGATTCGTTGCGATGAGGTCATTAAGGATGAGCATGGTGAGATCATCGAGCTACGCTGCAGCTATGATCCAGAAACACTGGGTGCCAATCCGGAAGGGCGTAAGGTCAAAGGTGTCATTCATTGGGTCTCGGCTCAGCATGGTGTACCCGCTGAGATACGACTCTATGATCGGCTGTTTACTCACCCAACTCCAGATGCAGCCAAAGAGGGCAAGGATTTCACCGCATATTTGAACTCAGATTCATTGCATACGCTGACTCGCTGCTATGTAGAATCTAATCTGGCTGAAGCGGCACCGGGCGAGCAATTTCAGTTTGAGCGGGAAGGTTACTTTTGTGTGGATATTGGGGATTCAAAAGAAGGCAATTTAGTTTATAATCGCACCGTTGGCCTGCGGGATAGCTGGGCCAAGATTGAGCAGCAGAGCTAAAGCAGAAAAGGATAAACAGGGGTGGACAAACAGAGTCCATTACCCTAATATGCGCGCTTCGTTTTACGGGGCCATAGCTCAGCTGGGAGAGCGCTACACTGGCAGTGTAGAGGTCGGCGGTTCGATCCCGCCTGGCTCCACCAAAACGTCCCCATCGTCTAGAGGCCTAGGACACCGCCCTTTCACGGCGGTAACAGGGGTTCGACTCCCCTTGGGGACGCCATATGGGAAGAAAAGGGGTAGCTCGTAGAGCGACCCCTTTTCTATTTATGGTACGTTTTTTCTTTCTCTGGTGCTTGCCACCACCCCAATCAGTCCACTGGCAAATAGCCAAATAATAGAGGGTAGGGATACCGTGTTGATTGCGGCTATTGAGCAGTCACCACTGCCTGCAATGTTAGTAGTGCCTGGTGTAATGCAGCCATACTCAAAGTCGGCGGCATTGTTGTTGGTATCCTGACTGTCCAATAAGCGACCAATACTCATGATGCCTGAGTTTTGATCTGCTAAAGCGCCACCTGACCCTTCTGTAACTCCTGCAATCACTCCTTCATAGGTTATAGCGTCAATGAGATCGCTGCCATCATATAGAGCGATACCATCAGGTGAGCCATTTTGAATCAAATTGCTGTTTATACCTGCATTGAAATTGCAGTTCATAACCATAGATGAATTGCCACAAATGACAAAATAGCTGTTCGCAGCAAGTGAATAGCCTGCTAGATCAAAAGACCGGTATGTTGGGGTGTTTATTAACCCGCCATTGATAAGATCCAGATGGTAGTTATCCAGGTTCACATCATCTGATCCTGAGTTGAACAACTCAATAAACTCTGCTGTATCAGTACCACCCTGATCGTAATCAATCTCATTAATCAAAACTGTGGCGCTTGCAGTCGAAAAAGTGCTAATAGCCAGAGTAGATATGTAGAGAAGATGGAATATTTTTTTCATTGTTTGTCTCTCCTTAAGTTGAGCGAGCAAATATGTGCTCTCTTTGCTGTTCCCTGTGAGGAATAAAGTAAAGATTGGCTGTTGCAGACAGGGATGATTTATTTGAATCTTTGAATCCCGTTGCAGAAGCCAGCCATAGGCTACTGTTCTGGTCTGTTAGTTTCCACGTGGAAAGAGTGGTTTAAGGATTTCCTTACAGCAGATTAAAGTTTTGTCTTTAAAACCAAATAGCTATAAGAGTGAGTGCGAAAAGAGCATGAATATGCTGATGAAGCTGTTGATTGAGCAATGTTGGTGGAAAAGGTGATAAAAGTTGGAATGGGATGTTTTGATATGGCTGTTAAATGAAAATAAACACACAAATATCGAGGATAGGTATTGATTTCATGTGCGCTTTTAATAATATGTGCTCATCAATATCTAGATGAGGTGTCCATAGCAATGAATGCAATTGATAAGCTAATAAAAGGACATGTTGATTTTCGTGATGGTTTTTACCATGAAAATCAGGCATATCTGCAAGAGTTGAGCGATAAAGGGCAATCGCCCAAAATCGCAATGATTGCCTGCTGTGACTCGCGGGTAGATCCAGCAATTATCACAACCAGTAAGCCTGGTGACCTATTTGTTATCCGCAATGTTGCGAATCTGGTTCCTCCTTATGTGGAGAAAACCAGTTCCTGGCATGGCACCAGTGCAGCGCTTCAGTTTGCGGTATGCAACTTGGAGGTTGAGCATATTATTGTTCTGGGGCATGCCAACTGTGGTGGTATCCGTAGCCTTTTTAATGAAGATGGGGGGACGGCCGAGGATCAGGGGTTTATTGGTGCCTGGATGCGTATGGTGGATAAGGCGCGAAAACAAGTTTTGGCAGATCCATCATTAACAACTCAGAAGGAACGAATCAGTGCCTGTGAGCAAAGGTCAATCCAGGTATCACTTGATAATCTCAGGGGTTATCCCTGGATAGAAGAGCGCATATCACAAGGCCGACTTGAGGTGCATGGCTGGTTCTATAGTTTGGTTTCTGGGAAGTTGTTGAAGTTGAATGAGGAAGAATCTGCATTTCAGGAAATTTTCGATTAAAGAAAAGGGCTGCCTGACCGTTAACAATGTGCTCATGGAATAAGTTCTATGTAGAGAGAAGACGAGATTCTACTAATCACTCAAATAAGATGGATTTCTCATGCACAAAACTATGGCGGCTGAACAACGAAACAAGCATCGTGATCTTACTTCCTTTTCTATTGGACTCCGTGAAAAAGATGAAGAGATCGTCCAATGTAAAGCCTTAAATCTATCAGTTGCAGGAATGTTATTGGACTATGATGGGGCATGCTTGGCAACTGGATCCAGTATTAGTATTTTTACCAACCTCAAAGGGCTGAAGTTAGAGATACCTGCGGTAGTGATTCACTGTAATAGTAATTGCCTTGGAATCATGTTCTGCAAACCTCAGCCGGATCTTTACCGGGTTGTTACAGGATCCATGCGGTGCGCACATCTATCAATCAATAGTCGTACCCCTGTTTCCTTTGTGGCTTAATTTATCATTCCAACAGCTCGAAGAGCTGTGCTAAGGCCAGTAAGGCCTCTTTCCTCTGCCAACTGCGGTAGCTTGCTTTAGGCTGGTTTGTAGTCCTCTAGGGCGCGTGCTTTGCTGAATTGCACCATGTGCATACATACCAGGCAGCTCTTCTTAACCCCATGTTAATGCCCAAAGCCAGATAAATGGTTTGTTGATGGCCGCATGAATAATGCTTGATAAAAGATGCTCAGCATAAAGTCTCTCCCATGCTGGGGATTCTTGCTTGCAGCATGACAAGATGTGGCTGGTCGAATATTTGAAGATGGGGTTGAAATATTTATGCCCGCTTAATCAATTATATCAATAAATACAGTGATGTAGACCAGGGCAGCATAACCTGTTAAAGGTGAGTCACGTTGAATAAAACTTATTTTCAATATTGTTGTGTTGTACTGAGTTGTGAATATTCTACTTAAGGTTAAAGAGTATTAATTAGTGGTCGATGAATAGCTATATTAGGGAGAATATTTCCTAAAACAGAAATAGAGATGCTTGATGAGCATAGCTTAGTGCTTCAGACTTTTAGTAAGAATTAGTCATGGCTATGGGTATTACGTCTATAAAAATCATCAATAAAATAGGTATTCAAAGAGTTTGTGAGTTTATTACCAGTGCGATTGCTGTTTAATGTCCAATCAAACTCAAAGTGAGGGATTTCATGTCTGCATTCTTAAGCTCTGTACGGGCAAAGATATATGTAACAGTTACTATTGTTTTTATAACAGTTATTTCCATTGTTACTGCCTATTCAACAATTGAAGAGCGGGAGCGTGTTCTTCATATGACAGAGCAACATGTGCACAGCATCATTAATTTCTATTTTGATGGCCTGAATACAATGATGCTAACAAACACAATGAATCAACGGGGTATCTTAAAGCAAAAAATGCTGAAGCAGTCAGGCATTATTGAGGCACGTGTCATACGTGGCCAGCCAGTTATAGACCAATATGGCGAAGGTACAGGTGATGAGACTGTGGTAGATGAATTGGATGCAAGGGCATTACAAGGGGAAGAGATACGGGAGATAAAATCAACACCAGAAGGTCGCATACTTACTATGATTGTACCTTTTAGAGCATCCAAAAACTACGGCAATGTAAATTGCATGACGTGTCATAAGGTGCCTGAAAATGCAGTAAATGGAGCAATTCGAATTAGTTTTTCTCTGGCAAGCATGGATGAAGGATTGACAAAGGCAACATGGTTCACAGTAACTGCAAATATTGTATTAGTGATTACGGGGCTATTTATAATTAATATTCTTGTCCGTATATGGATAACCAGCCCATTAAGCAGTCTAATGGATGTACTGAATAAACGTGCAGATGGAGATGTATTGGCAAGAGCGGAAGTTGAAGGATCTAGTGAAATTGGCAGCCTAGCACAGTCATTCAATACTATGGCTGACAATGTCAATCATGTAACAGAACAGAACAGGTCAGCAGCAGAAGATTTGATGCAAAAGATTGATCATCTGCTCGATGTTGTTAATCAAGCCTCAAAAGGAGATTTGACGGGGCAGGTCAATTTCTCAAGTGATGATGGTATTGGTGAGTTGGGAGCAGGTGTGCAGACAATGATCGACAATTTGCGAGCGCATATGGATGAGCGGCGTGCGGCGGTTTGTAGTTTGCAAGAAAAGGTCGATGTTATTCTTGAAGCGGTTAGTAAGGCAGCTAAAGGTGACCTCACAGGGAGTATAAATATTAAGGGAGATGATGCTATCGGGCGATTGGCTGCCGGTGTGCAGGAAATGATAGACAATATCAATACACTTGTGGCGCAGGTTCAGCGCTCAGGAATCCAAGTGACATCATCGGGAACTGAGATTGCGGCTACTGCAAAACAACAGGAAGTGACTGTAACGAAGCAGGCAGCTACAACTAATGAGATAGTAGCAACAGCCACTGAAATATCCGCCACTTCAAAAGAACTCCTGTCGACTATGGATGAGGTATCTGGTTTGGCAGATAGCACTGCATCATCGGCAGAAAGCGGCCATGCAGGACTTGCTCGAATGGAAGAAACTATTCATCAAATAGTTGATGCATCTGGTGTGATTGCATCCAAGCTAGAGGTGCTTAATGAAAAGGCCGCAAATATTAATACAGTAATTACAACAATAACAAAGGTTGCAGATCAAACAAACTTACTTTCACTTAATGCAGCAATTGAAGCGGAAAAGGCCGGAGAGTATGGGTTGGGTTTTTCAGTTGTGGCAACTGAAATACGTCGACTTGCAGATCAAACGGCAATTGCGACTTGGGACATTGAGCAAATGGTAAAGGAGATGCAGGCAGCTGTAACTGCAGGTGTTATGAGTGTTGATAAATTCTCTAAAGATGTTCAAGAAAGTGCTCAGGAAGTAACTCAGGTAGGGGTAGAGCTCAATCAAATTATTGATCAAGTTCAATCATTAACACCAAGATTTGAAACTGTTCATGAGGGGATGCAATTTCAGTCTCAAGGTGCAGACCAGATTAAGCAGGCTATTGTACATCTTAGTGAAACTGCACGACAGACAGTGGATTCACTGCAGAAATCGAATTCAGCAATTGATACGCTAAATGAAGCAGCGACAGGCCTGCAAACAGGAGTATCAAGATTTAAGGTTATAAGATGCCATGGTGATTGATGACTTTATTGGTATGTTGTAATGTTGCTTTTACTGTTCACAATTGGCGAGGAACGATATGGAGTTGAAGCAACGCAAGTGCAAGAGGTATGGCCGTTGCTTCCGTTGAAACCAGTGCACAGAACACCTGACTACATTGTTGGACTCATAAGCAGTAGAGGAGAAATAATTCCTGTTGTAGATATTTCAAAACTATATGTAAATAAACCCGCATCTAACCTGATTAGTACAAGAATCATCTTAATTAAGGTTGGTGGGTTAAATGGTGAAGAGCATACGCTTGGCATTCTAGCTGAGCATGTTACAGATACGATAAAAATCGATGAGTTGGCAGCAAAATCATTCAGCATTAAATCTAAATATGGCACTCTAGTTGGTGAAGAGCTTCTGGTTGACGATCAATTAATACAGAAGATAAATATTGATGAATTAATACAAAATGATTTGTACGAGCAGATATTTTGTCATAACTATGAATCATAGCAATGAAGTTATAGCGTAATAATGGCAATTGAATTAATAGCAGAGCATCTTAAAACTATAACTGGCCTTGATAGCTGCTCAGTAGGTATGTCAGTGGTTGAGCAGGCTGTTAATAGGCGCATGCTGGCATGTGATACAAATAGCCATATTGAATATTATAATGTATTAATAAATTCGAATAATGAATTGAATATGTTAATTGATCAAGTGATGGTTCCAGAATCATGGTTTTTTAGAGGCCAGGAAACATTTAAATATTTAAAAGAGTATCTTGTATCGAAAGCAAGTGGTGCAAATCCTAATAAAATAAGAATATTGACAATTCCTTGCGCAACCGGCGAAGAGCCATATTCGATTGCAATAACCTTAACTGAATGCGGATACACCCAAGATGAATTTGTGATTGATGCAATTGATATTGCACAAGAATCATTAAGGTTGGCAAAAGAAGCAGTATTCACTGAGCATTCGTTTAGAGATGAAAATGATCTACTAAAACAGCGCTATTTTAGTCATATTGCAGATGGTTATAAATTAAATGATTTAATAATAAGCAAAGTTGCATTTTCATATGGCAATATATTTTATTTAAAGGCAGAGGCAATAGATCGGTATGATGTTGTCTTTTGCAGAAATTTACTGATCTATTTTGATAAAGAGACACAGCGAAAAGCACTGAATAAAATAGATGCACTAATGGCAGATGATGGAATACTGTTTATAGGACATGGAGAAGCTGGTTGTATTGCTGGATCGCAGTTTGAAAAAATAGATGCACCAAATACTTTTGCTTTTTCAAAAGCAATAAATAGAGCTCAAGACAGCATCAAAAAAGATAAAAGATGTCAACACAGAGAATTACCCAATAAAAGTTTAAAGCCATATTTAACAGCTAAGTCAATCAAAAAACCAGAAAACAGCTATGTTCCAATAGATGCGTGCAAAATAGATTATATTGGAGAGGCAATAAGACTGGCAGATGAAGGTAAACTGGATAAGGCAATAGAGAAGTGTAAAAAAGCCATTAGTGCTGATGGTGCATCAGCTGATGCACTATGCTTGCTTGGAGTTATTCATGATGCAAATGGTGACCGAATAGAAGCAACAAACTATTATAATCGTGCATTGCATTTAATGCCTGACCATTATCAGTCTTTAATGCATTTGGCATCGCATGCAGAACGGAATGGTGATAAATCAAAGGCATCAGACTATAGATTAAAAGCCATGCAGTCGAAAAACCATTAACCTAACCATTTATCTAGAATAGCGATATGAAAGTTAAAATGGCAATTGGTGATAGCAAAACTAAAGATGTGGACATTGATGATTGTTGGAACAAAATAGGTGTGCAGAGAAATGGTGATAGGTCATGTGCTGAATTAGATAAAATTGTCCACTGTAGAAATTGTAAAAAATTTGTTATAGCAGGAAGGCGGCTTTTAGATAGAGAGTCAACGGTGGATTATAAGAGAGATTGGTATGAGCAGATCTCTTCAACAGCTAGCAATCATAAAAAAACAGAATCAATTGTAACATTTAGATTGGGTGATCAATGGTTTGGATTGCCGCCAAAATATTTTGATGAAGTAATTAAATGCAAGGGCATTCACTCTATTCCGCATAATAGATGTGACAAATTAAAGGGGGTTGTTGCAATCCGAGGAGAATTGCAGTTGTGTGTGTCACTGGGGCATATTTTAGGTGTAAGTCGAGGTGGGGTGCCGGGAATTAATGTTAAAGATGGTGTTTATGAAAGAATGATTGTGCTATCTGGGGCAGATGTAAAATATGTTTTTCCTGTAAGTGAAATACGTGAAATTCATCATTACTCCCCAGCAGAGTTAGGTGATCCTCCAGCGACTTCATCTGTCAGTTCACAACATGTTGTTCTGGGAGTTATAAATTGGAATGATAAATATGTAAGCTCTCTTGATTTCAATATTCTAAGTGAATTGATTGGCGGTATCTTTGAATGAGTGATATAGAAGATACAGGTTTTGGTGATTTTTCTATGCTTGAGCTCTTCCAGATGGAGGAGCAACAGCAATCAGAGCTGCTAACAGATGGGCTGATAAATCTTGAGCAGGATCCAGCTTCGCCTAAACTGTTGGAGTCACTCATGAGAGCATCGCACTCTTTAAAAGGTGCTGCACGGATGGTTGGGGTGGATCCAGTGGTTGATATTGCTCATATCATGGAAGATTGTTTTGTCGCTGCCCAAAATGACAAGTTGATTCTTGCCTCTGATCACATTGATATTTTACTTAAAAGTGTTGATGTTATTTCACAAATAGCAAGTTCATCTAATAATCTGCCTGATTGGATTAGCGCCAACCAATCGCAGCTGGATGATATTCAAAATAACCTTAAATCAATTCTTTCATCTGAATCATCAGGTAATACAGATCAAGATGTAAAATCTCACCCAGTAAATGTTGTTGATGATCATGGAAAAATCGAAAATCAAATAGAAGCTGAAAAGGAAGATAAAACAGACAAAAACGAAATTATAAGTGCTGCTATACAACAAAGTAATCTTCGAATAGATTCGGTACAAATTGACCGATTAATGAGGCTTGCTGGGGAGGCATCTGAAGGGTCAAGATGGATACGTAAGTTTTCTGAATCGATGCTCCAGTTAAAGCGTAGGCAGGTTGAAATTGTTACGGCAATTGATCGGGTGTCTGAAAAAGTTAGGGAAGAATCATCCGACATCAAACTGCATGAGATGCTTCATGATGTACAGGAAAAAGCATCGAATTGCAGGCTGATGCTAGGTGAAAAGCTTAATAGTTTAGATGTATTTGAAAGAAAAAATGTAACTGTTTCAAAACGTCTTTCACAGGCGGTGATAACAAGCCGTATGCAACCATTTGGCGATGGCGTTGGTGGGTTTCCTCGTCTTGTAAGGGATGTGGCAAGAAAACTAGGAAAAGATGTCAAGCTTGAAATAGAAGGTAAAGGAACGCTTGTTGATAGAGAGATCTTGTCAAAAATTGAAGCACCGTTAAATCATTTGCTCCGTAATGCAATTGATCATGGAATTGAATCAATAAGCATTAGAGAGGCTCTTGGAAAGCCAAAGTCTGGAACGATTCGCTTGTCTGCATATCATATGTCAGGAATGCTTTTTATAACGATCGTTGATGATGGGCAAGGCATAGATATCGAAGGGTTGCGCGAAAAAATCTATAAGAAAGGCTTGATAAATGATGCTATGCCTAAAATGCTGACTGATGAAGAGTTACTGGAGTTTCTTTTTTTACCAAGTTTTTCTACAAGAGATACCGTTACTGAAATATCTGGACGCGGTGTGGGGCTTGATGTTGTTCATGATGCAGTAAAAGAAATGGGTGGTGTTATTCGCACGTTTTCTACATATGGAGAAGGTACAACATTCCAGCTGCAGCTGCCTCTTACATTATCTGTTATACCAAGTTTGCTGGTTAAAATCGAAGGTGAGCCATATGCTTTTCCACTTGCGCGGATTAATAGCATTCATTCAGTAGAGTCATCAGATGTAAAGGAAGTAGACGGTCACCAGTTTATAGATATTGACGGTCAAAAAATAGGCTTAATATCTACGGCTCAGGTACTTAATTTGGATGCTGTGGACTCAAATAAGGAAATAATATCTGTTGTAATTATTAATGATAGATCTTCGCATTATGGGTTGGTAGTCGATGAATGCTTTGGTGAGCAAGATCTTGTTGTTCAAATGCTGCCCAATAAATTAGGGAAGATAAAGGATATCAGCACGGCAGCCATTCTGGAAAATGGAGTGCCAGTTTTAATAATCGACATTGATGATGTACTGCGATCACTAGAGAAGCTTATATCGGCAGGAAAGGTAAGTGATATTGATAAGGGATATGATAGCAATTACTCATCTGATGTAAAAAAAATATTGGTTGTTGATGATTCAATTACAGTTCGAGAGGTTGAGCGGAACATGCTTGAGGCGGTTGGTTATGAAGTGGATGTTGCTGTTGACGGTATAGATGGATGGCATATGATACATCAGCATAATTTTGATCTCATAATTACAGATATTGATATGCCACGCATGAATGGTATTGAGCTCATCCATAAAATTAAGTCTAAATCAAACTATAATAAAATTCCCATTATTGTTGTCTCATACAAAGATAGAATTGAAGATAGAGAGAGTGTATTTAGTGCAGGAGCAGATCGCTATTTAACTAAAGGAAGCTTTCAGGATAATAGCCTTCGAGAGGCGGTAGAAGATCTTATTGGAGAATCTACAGTATGAGAATTGCGATTGTAGATGATACCGTGCTGGTTGCAGAAGGATTACGCCGCATCGTCGAGGAGTCGGGTGAGCATAATGTGATTTGGATGGCGCATAATGGGGTTGAGGCTGTTGATTTATGCCACAAAGATACGCCTGATTTGCTTTTAATGGATCTTATTATGCCGGTAATGGAGGGCGTTGAAGCGACACGATTAATCATGGCCAGCTCTCCCTGCCCAATACTTATCGTTTCAGCAAGTATCACAAAGTATGCGCCACAAGTATTTTCAGCAATGGGGTTTGGGGCTTTAGATGCAGTCAATACGCCTTCATTTAATTCGAAAGTATCGACAAGTGATAAAGATATTTTACTTTCAAAAATTGATACAATAGTCAAGCTTTCTGTAGATAACGCTCCTCCAAAACCCAGGCCAATGGTTTCAAAACTGGCGGCCACATCGCGTGTTTCGCATCAGTCTAAAAATCCATTAATTGCCATTGGATGTTCGGCAGGTGGCCCTCAGGCCTTGCAAGAAATATTAAGCTGCCTCCCGCATGACTTTCCTGTTCCTATTGTAGTAATTCAACATATTGATGAGCTATTCTCAAATGATATGAGCAATTGGCTTGATGCACAATGTACATTGGAAGTTCGAATTGCTAATCATCTTGATTCTCCACAAGGCGGCGTGGTGTTGCTTGGCGGCATGAGTGACCATTTGGTATTAAATAAATCTCAACGACTTGAATATACAAAGGATCCAATGGAGCTTGTATATCGCCCGTCTGTAGATGTGTTTTTTCGTAGTGTAATAAAGTATTGGAATGGTGATGTTACAGCTATGCTGTTAACTGGTATGGGAAGAGATGGATCTCAGGGGTTATTGGATTGTAGAGAGAGAGGTTTTTACACCATAGCGCAGGACGAAGAAACATCTGCTGTTTATGGTATGCCGAGGGCAGCTGCAAAGCTTAATGCTGCAGTTGATATTATGCCGCTTGATAAAATTGCGGAAAAATTGATTGAGTTATATTGCTAAATATAATGAGAGATATAACAGTGACGAAAGATAAAACAGACCCAGATGATGCTATATCATCTGATGATTCACAGGACAGTTGTGTGCTGCTGGTGGATGATCAACCTATTGTGGCAGAAGCAATCCGCCGTATATTGGCAGATCAAAAGGATATTGTATTTCATTACTGTCGAGACTCTGATAAGGCTGTGAATGCAGCAATTGAATGCAACCCTACGGTTATACTTCAGGATCTTGTCATGCCCGATACTGATGGTATGACGTTATTGAGCCAATATAGAGCCAACCCTAAAATAAATGCTATTCCTGTTATTGTATTATCAACAAAAGAAGATCCAGAGATTAAGAAGGATGCCTTCGAAAGGGATGCAAGTGATTATTTAGTAAAAATACCTGACAAAATTGAATTAATTGCGCGAATACATGCCCATTCTCGTAGCTATCTGGCTCATAAGCAGAGAGATGAAGCTATTGTTGCATTAAAAAAATTACAGGAAGAGCTGGAAGAGAAAAACGCAGAGTTAGCTCGTTTATCTGCATATGATGGTTTAACCGATATTTATAATAGAAGAAGCTTTGATGAGCTTTTGCAAAAAGAGTGGGTGCGCGCAATTAGAGAAGAGACAACAATTGCATTGGTTTTAATAGATATAGATCATTTTAAATTATTTAATGATAATTACGGCCACCAAGGTGGAGATGACTGTCTTAAAAAAGTTGCATGTAAATTAGCTGAAACAGTAAAGAGGCCTGCAGATTTTGTTGCGCGATACGGGGGGGAGGAATTTGCAGTAGTCCTACCTGAAACTGATCTTGAGGGTGCTGCTGAGATTGCAGAAAAACTCTGTGCCAGTATAGAGGGCCTGGGCATTCAGCATGAGTTTTCATCAGCGGCTGATTGCGTGACAATAAGTGCAGGTATTTCTATCATTAAGCCCAAAACGAAAGATATGGCGGCCCAGCTCATTGAAGATGCAGACAAAGCTTTATATCTGGCTAAAGAGAGTGGGAGAAATCAATATAAAATCTTCTCGGAGCCAAAGAGTTAAGTGTTGATTTGTTAAACTTTTGATAATTGATGTGCAGAACTCCATGTTATGGAGTAGTTATAGTTTGATAGGTAATCTGTAAAAAGTGCCATTATTATTAAGAATAACCCCGTTTTCGGTAATCTCATCCAGAAAAATATTATTTCCAACCATGGAACCTTCGCTATAACGGGTTGAGTTAATATATACAAATCGTTTGGCTGGTATTTCAGAGTACATATGAACGCTGATTTTTATATCGGCAAGCGGTGTATTTGAGATGCTGCTGATATTGCTTACTTTTGGTTTATCCTCTGTTTTTTGTACGTCTAGCTGGTTGCTAGTTGCCATATATGGGCCGGGTTCTTTTACGGCAACTGTTTCTTTATGACTGCTTGTGCTGCTTAATCGCTTGTTTTTACTTGATCTGAATTCTGCTTTTTCACTGTGACTAGAGCTCTTAACCAGGTGTTGTAGGCTAGGATCTCTATGTTGAATTAAATTGTCTTTCTCTTTAGATGATAAGATAGTTTGGTGTGGCTTTTTATCAGAGTGTGTTTGTGCAGTTGGATTTATAGGTTCTCTGGTGATACCTGCAAGATGTTGATCTTGAGCGGCTTGCTGGTGTTCTACACTATCAGTTTCTGTAGGGGGTTGAGTGATACGCGTCTCTAAATGTGAAGGCTCATTGTTTGAATTAAGTTTATAAAATATTAGTGATGTAATAATTGCTGAAGTTGCACAAACAGTTGCTATTAGTATAAGCAGCATCCATTTTGGAGTTGTTCTCTTTTCAGCTTGGTATGCCTGAGTTGCATTATAGCTAACGGTGGCACCGTGGCTTTGTTCAGCTTTATTTAAGGCTTCGAGTATAAGAGACATGTTATTTTGCTGCGGTGGTAAGTAGTGGAATGCCGGGCTTGTTTGTTAGTGTATTTAACAAGATTATGGTCTCCTTTCCTGCTACACCATCTGCTTTTAAGGAATGCCTTTGCTGAAATTGTATAACCATATCTTCAAATTCCAGATCAAAGGCGTCACTGTTATTGGTATCGTAAATACCTAATGCCGTTTTAACCTGTTCACGAAACAGTAATATATCCTGCCCTCTGTTTCCACGTTCAAAACGCATGCGTTTTTTTGGTGGATTCCATAATATTAAGTATTCTCCAAACCAGTACTTATCGGCTTCTTTAAGTGTGGTGTTTACCGATTCTTCGCCACAGCTTAATGTAATATTATTGCCATTAAGCTGACTGATAAGTAAATGTTGCCAGTTACCTTTACTATTTTGCAGTTCGATAATAGCTGGGCGGTTAGTGCGCCTTAGGTTGTTCCAGGTTCCTTTGTCATAGATGCAGCTTAAGCCAATGCTGTGTGCGACTTCGCATGCTGTACGGCCAGCTTGTGGGTAATAAGTTGCTCCCCAGAGATTGAAAAGGCTGTTGATTGCAGTCTCTGTTCCATTGTTGCAATTTGGATTGCTTAGCAGCTCTTCTAAAGTGGTTGTTTCTTTGGTTGATGAATTTCGAATGGCTTTTAGTTGTGTCTCTTTCTCAAATTTGTTTGCTTTATATTTATAAGTGTTAACTGTTGTTAATGCGGGTTCTATAATTAAGGGTGTTTTTTTGTTGTTAATGGGTAAGATCATATCCTGTTTTTGGGTTGCTGGCTGGGATTCATTGAGAATTGGTGTCTTGATGTTCTCTTCTTTGGCTGACGGCTGTTGCCCAAGTTGATTCCAAGGTGGAAGCGTATAAGCTGCAACAGCAAAGCTTGCCACTACAATCCCTGCGGTAATTATTTTTCTGGTTGGATTGAAGAAGCTATTTGGAGTAGGGGCTAAGATTTCCTGGGCAGCTTGAGTTACTGTTTTCACATCGATGGTGTCTGAATTTTTGGCGTAGGCTCCCAGTAGAGCCCGATCACAAATTATGTTTATTAAACGGGGCGTTCCGTTACACAGGCGATATATTTTATTGACTGCATGCTTTGAAAAAACAGGCCGTTGGACTCCGGCAATCCACATGCGATGGTGAATGTAGGCTGCAGTTTCTACCTGTGATAATGATGTTATATGGTATCTTGCGGTGATGCGTTGGGTTAACTGACGTAAAACAGGTCGGGCAAGCATTGTCTGAAGCTCAGGTTGCCCAACCAACAATATCTGCAGTAATTTTTGTTTTGGTGTTTCCAGGTTGGTTAATAAACGAATTTGCTCCAGCACCTCATCCGATAAGTTTTGTGCTTCATCGATGATAAGAATTGTCTGCCTGCCGTTTGCATAACTTTCTAATAGTCGCTTATTCAGTAGGTCAATTAATACTTTGATGCTGGTAGTGCCAGTTGGATATTCAATATGCAGGTCATCACATATGTTAGCGACTAATTCAAAGGCTGTTTGCTTGGGGTTTAGTACAAAGGCAATGTCGACTGTTTCAGGGAGTTGCTGGAGTAGGCAGCGGCATATTGCGGTTTTTCCTGTGCCGACCTCTCCGGTTAATAGTACAAACCCGTTGGTTTCGAATAGACCATATTTCAGGTGGGCGAGGGCATCTTCATGCCTTTGGCTCATGTAAAGAAATTTGGGGTCAGGCGTGATGGAGAATGGTGCTTCATCAAACCCAAAATAGCTTTTATACATGGGTGTGTGCTGACCTATCAGCTTGCAAGTGTTGCGGATACTTCTATTTTCTCAAGAATCACAGTGGAATGATAGGGGGAAGGAATCTAGCACCATCTCAAACTGATCCCACAGGTATGAGATGGTACTGATGGATGGGTTTTAATAAACACCAACATCCAGATAGGTGCGGGAAAGTTTTGATAAAGCAATAACATAGGCAGCTGTACGGTAATCGTGGATATTGCTGTCCCGGTTGTAGGTTTGGATGATGTCCTGCAAGGCCAGACGCATACTGTCATCTAACCCTGATCGTACCAAGTCAAACTCATCAGCACCGCGAACCAACTCTTTCTGTATCCAGTCTGGTACAGGCGTGTTGTTCATAGATTCAAGGGCATGAACGATATGCTGGCCACGAGCCTCATCAAAGCGACGTTCTAGTCGTCCAAAACGGATGTGAGTCAGGTTTCTGATCCATTCAAAGTAGGAGACAATTACACCGCCAGCATTCATGAAGGCATCGGGTAGAATGGCAATGCCGTTTTTCTGTAGGATTTGATCTGCTTCAAAGGTGACTGGACCGTTAGCCGCCTCGGCAATGAGTTTTGCCTTGATATTGTTGGCATTTGTTTCGTCGATTACCCCTTCCAGGGCGGCGGGTATAAGTATGTCGCACTCAAGCTCAAGCCCTTTGGCTCCATCAGGTGAGAATGTTGTCCCGGCAAATCCTTTTATGCTTCCCGTTTCATTTTTGTGCAAATAGGCCTGTTGCACCTGAATACCAGCTTCATTCATGATGACACCATCATGCTCAATGATGGCAATAATCTTTGCATCATCTTCTTCTGAGAGAAATTTAGCGGCGTGGTAGCCAACATTTCCCAATCCTTGTACAACTACCGTTTTCCCTCCCAAATCACCTTGAAATCCTGCGGACTTCACCTCATCAGGGTGGCGAAAAAATTCCTGCAGGGCATATTGTATGCCGCGCCCTGTGGCTTCAGTACGTCCACGGATGCCTCCGTGTGCTACGGGTTTTCCTGTTACACAGGCGATGTGGTTTATATCATCAGGATTTAGATGTTTGTAGGTATCTGCAATCCAGGCCATTTCGCGCTGACCTGTACCCATATCTGGTGCTGGTACGTTTGTCGCTGGGTTGAGGAATCCTTTTTCTGCCAATTCACGTGCAAAGCGGCGGGTGATCTGCTGTAGCTCATCTCTGGTGTATTTGTTAGGGTCAATAAATAGCCCACCTTTTGAGCCACCAAAAGGCACATCAACAATGGCGCATTTATAGGTCATCAGGGCAGCAAGGGCTTCAACTTCCATCTGATCTACGGATGTGGCATAGCGAATGCCGCCTTTTGATGGTAGCCGGTGAATGCTGTGAACAGCTCGCCAGCCAGTAAACATCTCAATTTTCCCCTTGATTTTAACCGGGAAGGTGACCTGTAATACGGAGGCGCAAGCCTTAATGGCATTAGCAACATGTGGATCAAGAGTCATGATCTGAACGGCTTTGTCGACCATGTGATCTACACTTTGGCGAAATGAGAGGCCGCTTTGTTCGGTATGGTTGCTCATTTATTCTGCTCCTACGCCACTATTTTGATGTGATAAGGTGATTGTGTATTGTTAATTTAGTGGTGGAAATTGCCACCTACTTCAGTATATTAGACGATAAAATGAGTGTAGAGGGTGAATTTTTAATGTGCAGCTTTATCAAGAAGCTATAGATAGCAGAAGAACCACACAGCAAGAACCTTAATATGGCATTTGATCGACTTATTAAAAGATATTCTGCGTACTACTCAGGCTGGTGTGTATCTTTTGGCGAGCATAAGGCTGTATACGATGAAGATAGGGATATCAATTGGTTGCACGGTGAATCTCAGGTCGGCCTTGCGCTGGCACCCAAGTTAAAGCGAATTCTGGTTAAAGAGCTGTTGGGTAAGCATGTGGATATTCCAGAAATCACTCTGACTGACACATATGTCAAAATAAATGATCAGTGTTACAAGTTCCGGACAGAGGACGATGAAAGAGAGATGAGTGCCTTAAAAGATTTTTTTGAGGCTCCAGATGCTATTCACATGTTTTTAACCAGCCATTTTTGTTATCCACCAGGTACAAAAATAATTACCTTCGCTGCAAAGCCCCCCTTGATCATTATGTATAAAGAGATCAAACCACTTAAATTGATGGTTATTTAGCTGAAATAGTTAGGTAACACTTTGATAAAAAAGCCAATGCTTGTCTTTTTCTTGGCTTGCTCGATGCCAAATGGCTTGCAAAAAATGAGTAAACTGCAACTATAACTGGTGAGATCTGTTTGCTAGAGGTAGAATCACCGGCCGCAGATGGCTTCAAATCCTGGAGCAGTCAATCAGCTGAAAATTATTGTAGGAGTTTCTCGTGAGGCCTAAATCCATTACATTTCTTTGTATCATCCTTTTATTATTTGGTGGGCTTCAGCTTATTGGATCTATGGGCGGCATCCTAATAGGAAATGGCATTGGGCCAGAGAAAGTCTTTAAAAGTACTGAAAAGTATGAGGTCGATGGAATTGATGAAAAATACCTCGTAAAGGATGAATCAGAGGTGCCTGCTGTAGCAGCTGAGGAAGACCAGACCGCCAGTGAAATTCCAGAGCATCTTGGTTCTGCCTCAAAATATGGTTTTTGGATTAGCTGTATTGTGCTGCTTTCAGTTCTCTGGCTGTGGCAGATGAGGACGAAAGGTGTTTATCTTTTTGCCATGGTGTGCTGCGGAAACATTGTGACGCAGGTTATTTGGAAGCCGGAGTGGGCGGTACAGAGCCAAGCTGGAATGTGGTTTAGTTTACTGCTACCTGTTGTCTATTTTGCTGTTGTGCTTCCACATTGGAAAACGCTTAACATTCCTCTGCAAGATCGCCCAGTAAAGCCTGAGGTCGTTGCATTTGGATTGGATGTTTTTAAGATCGGCACGCAGAATAAAACGCAAAATCAAGAGACAGAAAAGAGTTAGCATCCAAGGTTGAGGTGCCAGCCTCAACCATAAAGTATCTCTATGCCCCCCTGCTTGAGCAGGGGGGGCTGAATCAGCCTAAACCCTCAGCTCCCCTAAGTCGCAATAAACCCATCTTTCTCTATTAAGGTTTTGGCCTTCTCAGGATCCTGCTCGTTTGCAGGTATGGCCAGGTAATAGGGAAGCTCAACTGGCTCATCACTTAAATGAATGACGTGAGTCTCTTCTAGCCGTTTGATTACAGACCCAACGGTATCTGCAAGATTTTCAGGTGCGCCGCTTGGGTATTGGCTGGCTAAAAAATCTATCAGCTCTTGAATAGTATGCTGCCCATCAGCCAGGGCTACAACTCGGCCAAGCCAAGCGTCGAGTGAGGTAGAGGCCTTAGGATCCTTCGTATCAACCAATAAAACCTTATCTTTGTGTATGGCATAGATGACGGCGCGAAAAAAATACTTATCTTTATCCAATGTCTGTTCCTTAATGATTATTCACATCAATTGTATTCAGTGATTTTCTCATCATATGAGTAGTGGCGACAAGTGTTGCTATTGACCTTATTGGTTTGCGGACTAGGATAGTTACTAAAGGCTATCTGCTTGTAGTCTTTATCTTTTTTCAATATGTCTGGTTTTAAAATGGCATTGAATCGAGGGGTGGAATAGAGATGATGCAGGCACTGGTGAAAAAATATGCCAAGCCAGGTATCTGGATGGAGCCTGTACCTGTACCAAAAATAGGTGCCACTGAGGTGCTTATTAAGGTCTCCAAAATGGGCATCTGTGGCACTGACCTGCATATTGTGAATTGGGATGATTGGGCACAACGCAATATTCAACCCCCGCGTATTATTGGGCATGAATTTGTGGGTGAAATTGTAGAGGTTGGTGCAGAGGTAGATGGATATGCCGTTGGTGATAGGGTTACCGCAGAAGGACATATTACCTGTGGACTGTGCCGAAATTGCTTGGCAGGTAAAAAACATCTGTGTGCTAATTCAATAGGTATTGGTGGTGGGCGTGATGGAGCCTTCGCTGAATATTTGGCAATGCCGGTAAAAAACCTTTGGCGGGTACATGCTGATATCCCTTCTGAAATTGCAGCCATTCTTGATCCCCTAGGCAATGCAGTACACACCGCACTTTCATTTGATCTGATTGCTGAAGATGTATTGATTACTGGGGCTGGTGCCATTGGAATAATGGCAGCTGCGGTCTCCCGTTTTGTAGGTGCCCGCCATATTGTGATAACAGATGTAAACGACTACCGCCTACAGCTTGCTGCAAAGATGGGAGTGTCACAAACAGTCAATGTTACCCATGATACTTTAGAGCAGGTAATGTCTGACCTGAAAATGTCCAATGGCTTTGATATAGGTTTGGAGCTTTCCGGTAATCCACAGGCTTTTAATAGCATGATCAATAATATGTACCATGGTGGCAAGATTGCCATTCTTGGTTTTCTCCCACCGACTACTGAGATTAGTTGGGATCAGGTTATTTTTAAGGGCTTGCACTTAAAAGGTGTCTATGGACGAGAGGTATTTGAGACCTGGTACAAGATGACGCAAATGTTAAGAAGTGGTCTGGATATTTCACCTGTAATTACCCATCGCTTTCCAATGCAGGAATATAAAAAAGCCTTTGATGTGGTGCGCTCAGGGGCTTGTGGGAAAGTGATTCTGGAATGGTAGCCTGTAGTTAATGACTTAAAATTTTTCCTAATCTGGATTGAACCAATGGCAAAAAAATATGAACGGTTTCAAAATGAGTTAGGGCATATTCAGAGCGAAGGGCTTTATAAGCAAGAGCGCATAATCACTACTGCCCAAGGTGTAGAGATAGCCACTCAAGAGGTGGGCGAAGTGCTCAACTTCTGCGCCAACAATTATTTAGGTCTAGCCAACCATCCTGCCATCGTTGAGGCTGCCACCGAGGCTTTGCAGTCTCATGGTTTTGGCATGGCTTCTGTACGGTTCATCTGTGGAACTCAGGATCTACATAAGAAGCTGGAACAATCTATCAGCCTCTTCTTGGATACTGAGGATGCCATCCTCTATACCTCCTGCTTTGATGCCAATACAGGTCTGTTTGAAACGCTGCTTGGCCCTGAGGATGCAATCATTAGTGATGCACTGAATCATGCCTCTATCATAGATGGCATTCGGCTGTGTAAAGCAGAACGTTTCCGCTATGCGCACAGTAATATGGATGACCTTGAAAAGCAGCTTAAAGCAGCAAAACGACACCGCACCCGTCTCATTGCTACAGATGGTGTATTTAGTATGGATGGTGATATTGCCATGCTTGACCAGATTGTAGAGTTGGCCTGGAAGTATGATGCCCTGGTCATGGTAGATGACTCCCATGCGACTGGCGTAATAGGCAAGACGGGCCGTGGTTCTGCTGAGCATCATGGGGTGATGGATCAGGTTGATATCTATACCTCTACACTGGGCAAGGCACTGGGAGGTGCTTCTGGTGGTTTCACTGCGGGTCGTAAAGCAATTGTAGAGCTGTTACGCCAGCGGTCACGCCCCTATCTGTTCTCTAATACGTTGCCACCTGCTTTGGTTGCAGCAGGCATTAAATCGTTTGAGCTGCTAGTGGGTTCTACAGAACTGCATGACAAGCTTGTGGAGAATGCCTGCTATTTCAGGAAAGAGATAACACGCATAGGGTATAAGATTAAACCGGGTAAACATCCTATTGTTCCCATCATGCTCTATGATGCACCGCTGGCACAGGAGATGGCTGCCAAACTACTACAGCATGGTATCTACGTCATTGGCTTTTGCTACCCGGTGGTGCCCATGGGACAGGCTCGTATTCGCGCCCAGATTTCAGCAATCCATACCCAACAACAGCTTGACCAGGCAATTAACGCCTTTGAGTCGGTAGGCAAAGAACTGGGTGTTCTTAAATAGAAGCCCCACTTATCTGGTTTGAAACTGGGTGACCAATATTGTTGCCAGGAGTGCACGGCAGGTTAAAAATGGCCATATGGATGTAAAGAGTGATGAGTGGCCATAATTTTGAAACAACCATAAAAAAAGCCCTCCCCACTGCTGGGGAGGGCTTTTTTGTTTGCAGCTAATAGAGTGTTGCTTAGCTAATGTCGCCTAAAATAGCGTCGACACTGGCTTTTGCATCACCGTATAGCATACGGGTGTTGTCTCTGAAAAAGAGTGGGTTATCCACACCGGCATAACCAACACCACGACCACGTTTCATCACAACTACGGTACCGGAGTTCCAAACCTCAAGCACTGGCATGCCAGCGATTGGGCTGTTTGGATCATCCAGAGCACTTGGGTTGACGATGTCGTTAGCGCCAATAACCAGTACCACATCGACTTCTGGCAGATCATCATTGATCTCTTCCATCTCAAGTACGATGTCATAAGACACCTTGGCTTCGGCCAACAGCACATTCATATGTCCTGGCATACGACCAGCCACGGGGTGGATGGCGAAGCGGACATTGATATCTTTGGCTTTCAGCTTGCGGGTGATGTCATTGATGGTGTGCTGCGCCTGAGCTACCGCCATACCATAACCCGGTACGATGACAACCTCTTTGGCGTCGCTTAGCATCTCGGCAACCTCTTCTGCAGAGGTCTCAGGTGCGTATTCTTGCACTTCGCCATTGCCAGCAGCAGGTGCTGCTGTACCGCCGTCTGAACCAAATCCGCCTGCGATAACAGAGATGAACTTACGATTCATGGCACGACACATGATGTAGGAGAGGATGGCACCACTGGAACCAACCAATGCACCGGTAACGATCAACAGGTCATTGTTCAGCATGAAGCCGGTAGCAGATGCAGCCCAGCCGGAGTAGCTGTTGAGCATGGAGACAACCACTGGCATATCCGCACCACCGATGGCCATAACCATATGCACACCGAAGATGAAGGCGATGATGGTCATAACAACCAGGGCGGTAACAGCGCCGCCACTGTGCTCACCACCGACAAAGACACCGCCGAGGAGGATGCAGAGAACACCCAGCCCAAGGTTCATCCAATGACGACCTGGCAGCGTCAATGGTTTGCTGGTGATGAGGCCTTTGAGCTTGCCGAATGCGACTACAGAGCCGGTGAAGGTGACTGCACCAATCAAGACACCGATATAGATCTCGATCTCATGGATGGTTTTTGCGGCACCTTCAAGATCATGACCTGCATCGCCGGAAGCACCAAAATAACCGGCATAGCCGACCAGTACAGCAGCCATGCCTACAAAGCTATGTAGGATAGCGACCAGTTCTGGCATCTCGGTCATCTGCACCTTTTTAGCCAAATACAGTCCGATACTACCGCCAATTACCATAGCGATAATCAGCCAAGCATATCCTGCTCCCTGAACCTGCGGCCCAAGAATGGTAGCAACCAGTGCCAAGCCCATACCGATCATGCCGTAAAGATTGCCGCGACGAGCAGTCTCCTGATTGCTTAGTCCGCCTAGGGCAAGAATAAACAGTACAGAAGCGACGATATAGAAAATTGTTTGTAAACCTGGACTCATCTCTATATCCCCTTATCTCTGAAACATCTTCAGCATGCGCTGAGTGACGGCAAAGCCGCCGGCAA
>Ga0316192_10000542_pt1 | contig 27646 bp, 29 predicted proteins | sample MerIslwburrow_MG_FD_204931 | JGI IMG/M metagenome (GOLD analysis project Ga0316192, IMG submission 204931) | Coastal sediment microbial communities from Maine, United States - Merrow Island worm burrow | ecosystem: Environmental > Aquatic > Marine > Coastal > Sediment | place: USA: Maine...
CCTGGGTGAAGCGATTCTTGGGCCAAGGAAGGGGGCGCGCCTCGAGCTGATGCCGTCCACACTCACGACGTGGGAGGCATGGCAGGCTGCTCATCCCGAGACTGTTGCACTGGCTGTTCACGCCTCGGCGACCGACGGGTTCCATCTGGAGAACATGGCCGTAGTGGTCGACCTTGGAGCCGAGGCTGCCTCCTACCGCATTCCGCCTCTTCGCGACGTTGGGGTCGTCAACGATGTTGTCGCCGGTATTGAGATCGCGGTGGTGATCGATCCGGGTGATCCGCAACGATGGGTAGTGTTCAGCCGACGCCTCGACGACGCGACTGTCAACCTGGCGATGACCGACGGATTGCTGGTCGACACCACTTCCGGAACGGTGTTCGACCCGTTCCTCGGCCTCGGGAGATCGGGGCTGCTCGCCGACGAGGACCTGAACAAGCTGCCGGCATTCACGGCCTTCCCGTCCGACTTCGAGACCTTCTTCCCTGAAGGGAGAACGTGGCCGGGATAACGGCGCGCCTCACCGGCGAGCGCTGATGACCTCGGACACTGTTGCGGTCTCGCTGTGATCCCCAGACTGAGCGGATGACCGTTTCGTCGAATGTGCGCGAGAGTGGGCTCTTCGTTGTCGGGATCGTGATGGCCGTGGGGGCAGCAGCGCTCATGGTGTGGAGTTCGATCAGCATCGCGCCCCTCGTCGTGATCGGAGTGATCGGGATCGTGTTCATTGCCGTCGGCGCCCGCAGGCGCCGCCACAGCTGATCGGACCAACCCGAGCAGCCACCCTCCCCGGCGACTCAGCTACCGGCCACGTCAACCAATCGACCGAGTTCGACCTCGATCTGCCGATGCCGGTCCGCCAGATCGGTGAGCTCGTCCAAGACGCGTTCAAGCAGCGTGATGATGTGCTCGTTCGTCGGCCTGGCTTTGTTTGCCATGATGAACCTCCCTCGTCCTCTCTCGACAGTACTCGGTCAAGTGCCGGGGAGTGTCTGGCGATGCCGTTCTCATCTCACGGCCTGCGGTCCGCACCGGGTAGCTCGCGGGTCGCCGGTCTCGTGCGACGTTGGGCCGTCCTGGTTTGCAGATTCTCGCTCTGGGTTCGATTATGGGAAGATGATCGATGCGGCTTTGAAGTGGCTGGCCGAGGGGGACCCGGCAATTCGTTGGCAGGCGGAGCGTGACCTTCTCGACCGGAGACCTCGGACCTGGCGTGCGACGCGCGCCGCTGTCGAAAGGGAAGGGTGGGGGAGACGGCTGCTCGACGAGCAGGACCCGGGAGGGACGTGGGGGAATGGCCTCTACTCCCCGAAGTGGACGTCGACCACCTACACCCTGCTTCTGCTCCGAAGGTTGGGGTTGCCCTCTTCGAATGAGGGTGCCATCGCTGGCTGCCGTCGATTGCTCGGCGACGCCGAGTGGTTTGACGGAGGCGTGTCGTATTGGGCGAGCTACTCGTATGCCGAGCGGTGCGTCAACGGGATGGTGCTTGCAATTTCCTCGCACTTCGACGTTGCTGATCGGAGGGTCGACTCGATCGCCGAACTCCTCGTTGGTGCGGCCATGGCGGACGGTGGTTGGAACTGTCAGGATGTCCGGGGGGCTACCCACTCGTCATTCCACACCACCATCTCTGTCCTCGAAGGCCTCCTCGAGTGGAAACGATCGACCGGTGCGAGCGCCGCCGACGCAGCAATCGTTCGCGGCCACGAGTTCCTGCTCGACCATCGGATGTACCGGTCGCACCGAACGGGCGAGGTGATCAACGACGCGTGGACCATGTTTCATTTTCCGCCACGGTGGCACTATGACGTATTGCGCGGACTCGATCATCTCCGTGACGCCGAGGCGAGTCCCGATCGGAGGGCCGCCGACGCGATCGGATTGGTGCGCGCCGCGCTCCGTCCCGACGGCCGATGGGGTAAGGGCAGTCAATACAGCGGTGAGGTCTTCTTTCCCCTTGAACCGGGAAGAGTTGCCGGCAGGTGGAACACGCTGCGCTCGCTCCGCGTCCTCCGGTGGTGGGAGGAGGGAGTCCCCGAGCAGCAGCCTGACCTAGGGGGTCGGGGCGCAGCTCGTAGCTAGCAGCCCTCCATTTCTTCCCCTCCCTCACGAAGTGGGGGAGGGTGCCCGGGCGTCAGCGAGGGCGGATGGGGCGGCCTGGGAGTCTGAAAGGCGGAGATGAGGTTCGTCCCCGGGTGCCCGGGCGTCAGGAGGGCGGATGGGGCGGCCTGGGAGTCTGAAAGGCGGAGTTGAGGTTCGTCCCCGGGTGCCCGGGCGTCAGCGAGGGCGGGAGGGGACAAGATGAGGCCTTTGGTTGTGCCCGGAACTGGGATTCGAGCCTCAGTCCATCATGGGGACCGGCATCAATTCGTACACGTCGATGGCAAAGTTGCCGTTGCCTTCACTGAGGAACGGATGATTGCTGGCGAACGCGCGGGCGCCGTTCATGTCGTCTGCTTCCACGATCGAGTAGCCGGTGAGGGACACCGCGGTCCCAGTGCTTCCATCGTCGACAACCGAGACCCCGGGTCCGAACGGTGTACCGACATCGACCAGAGCCGGACCGACGTTCTCCATCCAAACGCCCCACGCTGCCATGACGGCCGCAACTTGCTCTTCCGTCATGTCCGACATGTCGGTGGCCTCGCCCTTGTAGACCATCATGTACTTCGCCATCCTGCTGCCTCCCCGGTAGCTTGTGGGACGCCAACCCTACGCGCCGATCCGGACTCCGTCCGCGAGAATCTTCGCTACCCAACTGTTCAAGTGCGGGCTGTTCCGTGCCGAAACTGTTCGTTGGTGTCCTCGTGCTTCGGCGCGCCGGTTGCTACCGTCGCATTCGACGGCTCGGGCCACCATTGCCCACTTGGATCATCTAATACGTTCGGCCGACGGTCGGCGAGAGATTGGGGAACGATCATGAAATCAGTCAGTCGAGTTGTGCTCGTCGTTGCGATGGTGGGCGGATTGCTGTCGGCTGCCATCGGTGCAGGTGCGCAAGAAGTTGGTTCGAGCGCGTATCTTGCGAATGTCAATGGCTCGAGCACCAACCCGGTCGACGTTGCCGTCGGAGCCGAGCCGGTTGCCACCGGCCTTGCGTACGCAGCGGCGAGTCCAGTGCCGTACATAGCTGTCGGCCAGTCTGAGGTCACGTTCACGGCGGATGGTGCAATTGTCGCGAACGTGCCCATCAACTCCGCCCAAGTCTCGGCACAGACGGTCGTGTCCGGCTACGGCGACACCGGCGGCAGCGCCTACCCGGTTGAGGTCGAGCCGATCGACGTCGGTTCGGCGAAGCTCCGAGTGTGGAACGCAACTGACGCGCCGGTGGTGGTCTCGATCGGAAGCCTCGTTGTGGACGAGACGCTGCAGCCGGGGGAGGGCACTCTTCTTCAGACGGTTGCTGCGGACTCGGACGTTCCGGTGGTGGTCGATGGCCTCGAGAAGGATGTGGTCACACCAGCGGATTCCTACACCGACGCGTTTGCCGTCAGCGACGGAGCGTCACCGGACATCGCGATCTCGACGATCCCCTCGATGACCGACCTGATTGCGGCAATCGCTCCGCCCGCTCCCGACACCGTCCCGGTGCCCGACGTGGCCGGCCTTCCTGCGGCCGATGGCCAATCCGCAATCGAGGCGGTCGGTCTTGTTGCGGCGACCGAGGAGCAGCCGAGCACCGACGTCGAAGCCGGTCTGATTGTCGAGACCAGTCCAGTTGCCGGGACCGAAGTTGATTTGGGTTCGACCGTCACGATGATCGTCTCGACCGGCCCCTCGACGATTCCCATTCCAGACGTCGTCGGGCAGACTGCAGTAGACGCTCAAGCTGCACTTGAGGGTGAGGGGTTTGTCGTCACGATTACCGAGCAGGCGAGCGACGATATCGAAGAGGGTCTCGTCATGTCGACCAACCCGGTAGCCGGCACCGAAGTGGCACCTGGGACAACCGTCGACATGGCAGTCTCAACCGGGCCCGAGGATGTGGAAGTCCCCGAGTTCATCGGATTGTCGATCGACGAGGCGACGGCACTCGCCGAAGAGGTCGGGTTGACGATCACATTCGTGGAAGACCCGAACGCGCCCGACGCCGACGGCATCGTGGTTGACCAAACACCCGAACCGGGCGAGATGGCCGAGTTCGGGTCAGAGGTCGTCGCTCAGCTGAGCCCCCTCATCCGAGAGCCGTATGTCGTCGTGAACGTTGACACCAATCGCCTCATGACCACGACCGGCATCAACTTCCTGCCCGGCTCGACCACAGACCTCAGGGTGATCGAAACCGGTCTGACAGCGGCCCTTCTTGTGGACGACGACGGTGTCTGGTGGCGGTCGTTCGCGCTTGGTGACCGTCAGACTGAGGTCGAGACACTCTTGGTGGAGGGCACCGCCGCCGACGGCAGCGAATACAGCGCAGAGTTCCTGATCCCGCCGGCAGGCGGGTCGACCGATGAAGCGGCTGAACCGGCGGACAGCGGTTTCCCCTGGTGGGGGTGGGTTCTCATCGGACTCGGCGTTGTCGCAATCGCGGCGTTGATCTGGTGGCTCGTTGCCGGTCGAAACCAGACCACGACCACCAGTGGCCCGACGGATCAGGCTCCGCCGCCGCCACCTCCTGCACCCAGGAGCTAGAGAGCGGCAAACGGAGTACAACCGATTCGATTGAGTGTGGGGGAGGCCTTCGGCCTCCCCCACACTCCTTTCTCGCCCGCTCCGGTCGTCACCACAGCGCCCGAACAGAATCAAGGGCGCGGGGCCAACGATTGCGAGCGCCCGACTGACGGGCCGCTGACTTCAGTGACTGCTTCGGCGCACAAGGAACAGCACGATGCCGGTCACGATGTACAGCACACCCGCCAGCGCGAGCAGGAACTTGGGCACTGCCGTTGTTCCCGCCAGAGCGATCCATCCGCTCCAGTCGCCCCAGCCGTTGAGGTAGCCGAGCATCGAAAGGTTCTCAACAACATCGAGGAGCCCTGCGACAACACCGCCGATCGCGACGACGGTGCCAACGGCGGCACCGGCGGGGCTGTGGAATTGGCGCCGTGCCCACAACGCTGCGGTGGAGAGTGCAAGGGCATAGAAGAGGATGAACGCAAAGTCCCAGAGGATGGCCGATCGAATCGTGTCGAAGTCCGCCCCCTTCGTGACGTCGTTTGCCCGCTCAACCGTCCAGGCGAGTTCGAGGTCAACGATGGGGAACCCATCGGCAGCGGCAACCGTGACCCCGCCCGCCACGAGGGCGGCAATGGTCCAGAGCCACCAACACCGGACGACCCACGGCGTCTCGGCGCGAGACTTGGACCGGTCTCCATCGTGGCGAGCAGCCGTCATGGGGCGACCGTACCATCCAGCGCAGGCCTCAATCTGATCCACCGAGGCCGGGGAGACGGACATCCGAAGTCCGTCGGAATGGCCCTACGTTCGGGGTCCATGGCCCCTAGCGGGACCGCTCCGAGTGGGTGACACTCAATCCTGTGTCAGACACTGTCTCGTGGGTGTGGCGCGGGGTTTCCGCGATTCCTACCGGACAGCTGTCTGCTTGCCACAACTGCAAACCAAGAAGCTACACCGATTCGCATAGCGCCGAAGATGTCCGGCCAACGCTGAACACACCAGAAGCGGCGCGTCGGTGTGGATCACGACGAGGAGGAAGTCCGGTATGACGCAACGAGTGAGCAACCGAGGTTTTGTGGTCCTCGGGGCGGTGCTGATCCAGCTCTGCCTCGGCGCGATCTACGCATGGTCGGTGTTTACGCCCGGGTTGCAGGATTCGGGGTGGTCGAAGACGCAGACCCAGATCGTGTTTTCGGTCGGACTCGCAACCTTCGCACTCGTCATGGTCTTTGCCGGCCGCAAGCTACCAACGTGGGGACCCCGGGCGCTTGCTGTTGCAGGTGGTGTGACACTCGGAGCGGGATACGCGTTTGCGGCCATCGATGGCGGGACGAACTTCTGGATCGTTCTGATCGGCGTCGGGTTGATCGGCGGGGCAGGAATCGGACTTGCCTACGTTGTTCCGATCGCAGTCGGCATGCGGTGGTTCCCGGACCACAAGGGCATGATCTCAGGTGCAGCGGTGGCCGGGTTCGGATTCGGCGCCCTGTTCTGGGTCCAGATGGCAGATTCCTGGGGCGATCTCATCGACAACTTTGGGCTCGATGGCACCTTCTTGATCTACGGAGTTGCGTTTGCGGCACTTGTCCTTGTCGGTTCTATCTGGATGGAGATGCCTCCGGCAGGCTGGCTCCCGAAGGGATTCACTCCGCCCGAGGTCACCGGAGCGGGCGGAGACAATTTCGCGTCACGAGAGATGCTCCGGACGCCGCAGTTCTATCTGATCTTCCTGACGTTCGCCGTGAGCGCCGGCGCGGGCTTGATGGCGATCGGGCTCATGAAATTGTGGCCCGTTGAGGCGCTTGTCGATGGCGGAATGCTCGAGGCCGAAGCCGACGATATTGCCGGTCTGGCGATGGCCGTGTTCTTCAGCTTGGCGAACGGATTCGGTCGCCTGGCGTGGGGCTCCATGAGCGACAAGCTCGGCCGCAAGCGGTCCGTCATCGTCATGACGGCAACGCAGGCTGTGTTCCTCCTGGCGTTCATCCCGATGGCAGGAAACGAGTACACGCTGTACCTCGCTGCAGCACTGATCGGATTCAACTTCGGCGGCAATTTCGCCTTGTTCCCCGCCTTGACGGCGGACGAATACGGGGATACTTCTGTCGGCCAGAACTACCCGTGGGTGTTCCTTGCCTACGGGGCGGGTGGAATCATCTTCCCGATACTCGGCGGTGCGTTGGGCGACCTGGGCAACTTCCCATTGGCTTTCATGATCTGCGCCGGGGCATGCGCGGTGGGAGCGATCGCTACTTCCCTGGTGTTCCCGCCGAGTCGTGAGGAGGCGTCGCAGCCGTTCACCATGAGCGGGTTTCTGCACAACGCACACTTGTCGGATCGCGCGTAGACAGGAGAGCAGGACAATCGTCGGGTAGGAGTCTGGAGGGCGCCGCACATGCGGCGCCCTCTTCTTGGTGGTGGATAGTGCTGCTATGTGCCCTGGCGGTACGGCCAGATGACCTCGGTTCGCCATGTCGTCGGATCCGGTTCGGTCGAAGGATCTGAGTAGTAGACCTCCCACGGTGGTCCGCCCGGCGTGGCACCCTGCTCCTCGATCCACTCCATGATGGCGGCGTACGTCGGCTGCATGGTGTCGTAAGGCCCGATGTGCCAGGTTGCAGCTGCTCGACCGCCGGGGAGGGCCGATGCCTCCACAACACCGCTCCCGTCGACGGCGCTTGATACCGGGAATCCGGCCTCGATCGAGAAGCCGCTCTCCGGGCCGTTCAGCATCTCGCAGCGAGCAAACGGCGGTCCCACGATCTCGACGCCCGAAACGTGCGCGTGGGCGGCCGCGGCACCGTATGCGCGGCCGAGAAACTCGGGGATTTCTTCGACGGTCGCCTCCGTCCTCATGACCAGCGTCGGTTGTTCGGACAGGTCTCGTGACTCGATTTCGGACATGGTTCCCCCGTTCCGAGTCGGCCCCCCATTCTCCGCCGGATTGCCCGATGCGTCTAGAGGCTCCGCAGCGTTGAGCGGCGTTCACGGAGTCATCGTCACTCCGGTGCAACCCGAGCGACTGTCATAGAGTCTCGTAGATGGCGGCACCTGGCTCTCGATCGTTGTTGATTCGCGGGATTCTCGAATTCGGCGACGCTCTCGCTGCGCGTGATCCGAACCGGTCGAACCCGATCTTCACTGACGACGAGGTGGCGAACGAATTCCTGATTTCTGACGACTGGGCATTCCTCGCTGGGGTTATTGGCGACTATCAGATGCCGGCGGAACGGGCATGGGCCGTGCCGTACCATCTCAGCCGACGGCTCGGCGGTTGGGGCGTCGAGCTTGTCGCCGAGAACCCAGAACAGGTACTCGCAGCCTTCCTCGGGCCACCGGCGCTGCACCGGTTCCCCACACAGAGTGCCCGATGGCTTGTCGCAGGAGCGCGCCGGGTCATCGACGACTACGGCGGTGAAGCCGGTGCGGTGTGGAGCGATCAGCCGACGGCGCGCGCACTGCAGGAACGGCTTGATGAGTTCGTTGGCATCAGCCAGAAGAAAGCCGCCATGGCGGTCGAGATCCTCAACGGACAGTTCGGCGTCGACATACGCGAGCTCTCCGGCTCCGACATCGCCTACGACGTCCATGTGAGGCGTGTGATGCTCCGCACCGGTCTTGCCGAGCGAGACGAGGTGAACCACATGGTGGGAGCAGCGAGACTCGCAAACCCCGAGCGACCGGGCGCTCTCGACCTTCCGATGTGGGAGATCGGGAAGACGTGGTGCCATTCCCGCCAAACGGAGTGCAACCGCTGCGTGATCGGTGATGTCTGTCCGAGACGGGTGAGCGCGGCCGCAAACGTCCGGGGCGCATGACGGTTGCACCGGAGCGAACCGCCGGGCGCGTTGGAACACTGCCGACAGCGGAGACGTGATCGGTCTCCAGCGCATCTAGGGTGAGGCTATGGACGATCGAGTGCGGATCGCAGGGATGCAACTCTCCCGGATGCGGGGGATGACGGCGATGTACCACCGCCGGTTCTTCCTCGACGTCAACCTCACGACGGTTCTGATCCTGGTTCTGTTCGTGGTCGGATGGTGGGGTGTGGAGGAGGCGTTCCTGCTGGTGCCGGTCGTGGCGCTTATCGGCGCGGTACAGACGGCATTCGACTCGTCCTACCTCGTGTTTGCTCGCTGGTACGCCGCCTATCTCGAGCGTTATCTCGACGAGAGGCTCGGCGAGCGCATCCATGTCGCCGCGGAACTCGAGGCGACGTACCTGTTCGAACTCGGCAGTAGGAAGATCGTGACCATCCCGACCGGCGGCGGCTTCACCTGGTTCTCGTATGTGACCGTCTTCTACACCGTCATCGGGGCCCTCGCCTATCTTTTCGGCCTCGCGCTCGGGTGGGACACACTCATGTCGGCACCCCTCCCGATCATCCTCCTCTACTCCGGCGGCCTCTACGGCCTCACGATCGCGTCGCTGCTCGTGGGGATCTGGTGGTTCGTGGGCGGGGAGGGCGAACGGCGTCTCGAACGGGTCCTCGAAGGCCGTTTCGGCGAAGCGCTCCCGCCATCCGAAGCTACAGACTGAACCGAACTGAACACAACCGCCTAGGAGAACATGATGATCAGCATCCGCATAGTCACGAGTGCTCTCACGTTCGTGATGTTTGTTGCCATTGTTGTGGCGATGACCACGGGCGATTTCGGTGACGAGGGTTCATGGATCCTCGACAATCCGTGGGGCCGAATGTCCCTCATCGATATCTATGTCGGAATCGCCCTCTTCGCCGGATGGGTGTTCCTGCGTGAGGGTTCTCCGTGGGTCGCGGTTCTGTGGCTTCCCGCGTTCGTGATTCTCGGCAACGCCGGCACGGCGCTGTACGCAGCGATCGCCGCCTTCCGGACGGACGACATACGCACGTTTCTGCTCGGAGCACGGGCGTGACTGCGGTCGACATCCGACCGGTTGATGCCGACCCTATCCGCATCGGCGTGAGCAGTTGCGTGATCGGCGAAGAGGTGCGGTGGAACGGTGGGCACTCTCGCCAGCGCTACCTCACCGACATGCTTGGCCCGTTTGTCGAATACGTGCCGGTCTGTCCGGAAGTCGAGGTCGGTATGGGGGTTCCCCGTCCGACGGTTCGGCTTGTGCGCGAAAACGACGACATTCGGATGATCGACCCCAAGAACGAGGTCGATTGGACGTCTTCGATGCGGCGCCTGTCGCGGACCCGATCCTCAGAACTCGCCGACGCCGGCCTTCACGGCTTCGTCCTGAAGAAGGATTCGCCGACGTGCGGTGTCTTCCGTGTGAGGATCTACACCGACTCAGGAGTGGAGCGAAACGGTCGGGGGTTGTTCGCCACAGCCCTCATCCAGCGGATGCCCCACTTGCCAGTCGAGGAAGAAGGCCGTCTCAACGATGCTCGTATTCGTGAGAACTTCGTCGAGCGAATCTTCGCGTATCGTCGGCTGAAAGACCTGTTCCGACCACGGTGGACGGTCGGTGATGTGGTTGCTTTCCACACACGCGAGAAGCTCCTTCTGCGCGCCCACGACGAGCGCGGCTATCGGGAGCTCGGCAAACTCGTTGCAGGAGCCAAGAGTGTCCCGCGTGCTGCCTTCGCCGACGACTATGCGGATCGATTCATGGAAGTCATGAAACGGCCTGCAACGGTTGCGAAGCATGCCAACGTGCTGCAGCACATGCTCGCGTTCTTGCGCTGGCAAGATGACGACGTCGGGCGAGCAGAGATGCACACCGCCATCGCCGACTATCGGGCAGGACTTGTGCCGCTGGTGGTCCCAGTCACCCTGATCCAGCATCTGGCCAGACGCCACGAGCAGCAGATCCTGCTCGATTCGTCGTACCTCTCACCGCACCCGAAAGAGTTGATGCTCCGCAACCACGTGTAGCTAGTGGCAAGTAGCTAGTGGCAAGTGGCAAGTAGCAAGATCCGAGACTCGAAATCCGAGACTCGGTACGCCGTCGCCTGACCTGATCGTGGAGTGCGGGCTCCCAGGCTGCCGCCTCCTGCCCTTGCTTGCGCTCGGGCACCCTTCCCCACTTCGTGAGGGAGGGGAGACGAATACGGTGCTTCTCAGCAACTCCGCCACCAAGCGACCACGCAGCAGGGCCGAGCGCTAGATCCGGGATCGTCCCGCGACTACACCGTCATTGCCAACTGGCGTTCGGACCAGCGGGCTACCCATGCGACAAACGGAACCAATGCGATGCAGACCACGACGGCGACGAGGAGTTCGGGGACCACATCGGCGAACGAGTCGCCGTGGATTGCGATGTCGTAGATGGGCTGCAGGAAGTAGTACGTCGGGATCAGTTTCGGGATCCACTGCGGCAGGCCCGGGAAGAGCACGAAGATGACCGGGAGGAAGATCAGGATTCCGCCGGCTTTGATTGCCGTGTACATCGTGGTGACGTCCCGTGCCCACAGTCCAAGCGCCATGCCTACGAGCGCCATCATCACTGAGCCGATAAACAGGATGAGGGCCATTGTCCAGAACTGGCCAGCGAACGCGCCGTTGAGCGCCAGTGTTGCGAGGCCCATGATCACGGCGAGCAGAATCGCAAACGCTCCTTTCCCGATCAGAACGTCCGACATCCGCGTCGGTGTGACAAGCACCGCATCCAACGTTCGCTTTTCGCGCTCGTCGACCAACGACGCCGCCGGCAGGAAAAGCGCGGCGACCATCACCGCATAGAAGACCATCGTCGGGAGGAGGCGATCTCCGATCGGCACGTAGTCCTGATCACCCACCGGTGTTACAACGACGGTGACGGGTGGTTCCTCGCCAGACACGCCACGTATGAGGTCGGTCGTGGTGATTGCCAGTATCACGCGATTCGAGGCGAGGCTCGAGCCCGAGACATAGAACTCGAGGTCCGGCTGGCCACCGGCCGCGAGATCGGCGTCGAACGATGCCGGCAGGACCAGCCCAGCATCCAGGTCGTGCGACTCGACCCGCTCTTGGAGCGTTTCGACGTCGGAGACAACGACGGCAGCGACGCCCTCGAGTTGCAGAGCCGCCGCGGTGACGCCTGAGCTTCCCTGATCCACGATCCCGAGCCGAGGGTTGGCCTCGAAGAGAGAGCCGAACACGGACGAGATCAGGAACGTCATGATGAGCGGCATGGCGATAGCGAAGAAGACGAGCGGCGACCGCGGCGAGAGCTTCAACTCCCTGCTGAACACGTACCAGGAGCGCTTCAGGCTCATAGTGTTGACACCCTTCGTCGGAGGATGAACGCACCCGCAGCGAACAAGGCGACACCCCAAGCCGCAAGCATGAGGAGCGCCGGCGCAATCTCACTCCAGCTGTCGCCATCAACCGTCACTCGGACGACAGCTTCGACAAGACCGTACGTAGGCACGATCTTGATCCACGCCGGCGACGTCCCGGGGAAGAGTGCGCCGAACGCGGGGATCATCAGAGGGATCATGAACAGCATGGAGACCATCAGTGTTCCCATGAAGTCACGGCCGTAGGAGCCGGCAATCAACCCCAGCCCCGTTACGAGAATCGCTCCCAGGAGGAGGATCGCGACGATCGCAGGGGCATTGACGGCGAATGCCCCGATGAGCAGGCCGAGCAGCGCAACTTCGAAGAAGGCGAGACCCACACCGAATATCCCCTTCGCGGCGAGGAAGTCAACGACTCGTACCGGAGTCGCGAGTACTGCTACCACCGTCCGCTCCTGGATCTCGACGGCGACGAGCGACGACAGGGCGAACGTCTCGACCACCAGAACCATGATGAGGAGCATTGGCCGCATTTGTTCCTGGAGCGAGACTTGTTGCCCGACGCGGTCGGTTCCAAGCACCACGGCCTCGGTGATTGGGTTGACCGGAGGCGGCACCCCTGCGACTCCGAACGCCGCTTCACCGATCAAGCCCTCCATCATGCGTTCCTGCTGGGCGGGGAGCCCGGCCGGGACGAAGAGGGTGACGGTCGGAGTTTCCCCGTCCGCCAATGTCGCGAGAAACTCCGGGGGGAAAGCGATCCCGGCCACGATGTCGTTGTCGCCGTCTTCAACCGCCGTCTGGAGTTCCGTCTCGGATGGATACGAGACCAGGGCGAGACCCGCAACTTCGGCCCCGTCGACCACGGGTAGCACGTTGTCGAGATCGGATTGGGAAATCCCGACGCGCACCGTCTCGTCGACGCTATCGGGGAGAAACCAGAACACCGCCACCCACGCGACGAGCACCATCAGGGTGATGAACACGAAGAACCGATTCCGCGCGAACTCACCGAAGTCCTTTCGAATGATGGTGGCAATACGCGAGCCGTTCATTACGCGAGACCTCTCCCGGCGTATTCGACGAAGATATCTTCGAGTGTTGCTTCCTCGGTGTGGATCGTCATCAGGTCCTCGTCCGAGACGGCGTCTCTGATTCGGTCGCCGGAGCCCCCTTCGTCGAGGGGAATCACCTGCTCGGACACGCCGTCACCTTGACGCGTGCGGATGCGCACCGACCGTTGGCCGTGCGCGAGCTTGAGGTTTTCCGGGGTGTCGATCGTGAGAATCGATCCCTGGTTGATGAACGCCACCCGGTCGCTGAGCGTGTCGGCTTCGTGCATGTCGTGGGTCGTGAGTAGTACTGCTGCCCCTCGGTCGGCCTCCTTGCGGATCAGGTCGCGAATAGCGAGCCCTGAGACGGGATCGAGGCCGTCCGTGGGCTCGTCGAGGAGCAGGACGTCGGGCGTGTTGACGAGAGCCCGGGCCATCATGAGGCGCTGCCGCATGCCCTTGGAGTACTCCGAGACGCGATCGTCGAGCCTCGCCGAGAGACCGACGCGCTCCATCATCGGCTCGGGATCGAAGTCTTTGACCTCAAACAGCTTCGCGAAGAACGCGAGGTTCTCCCGGCCGGTCATCGAAAGGTAGAGGTTCTTCTCCTCGAAGCAGACGCCGAGACGTTCCTGAATCTCCTCACGCTGGGCCGGCATCGGCATGCCGAGCATCTGGATGCTCCCTGCTTCAGGGCTGAGCTGGCCGGTGAGCATCTTGATCGTCGTCGACTTCCCCGCACCGTTCGGTCCGAGGAAGCCGAGGATCTCGCCGCGAGCCACCGAGAACGAGACGTTGTCAACCGCCGGTGTGTCGCCATAGCTGAACCGAATCCCGTCGACCGCGATGGCTGATGTTGCTGGGGGAGTGGGTGAAGTGGTCACCTCCCCATTATCTGCCTTGTCCCTCCTGGCCGGAAAGGTCCATTCGGCCCTTCTGTGAGCCGAGGCCCGAGAGCCGACCGGCGAAACGCATCGACGCGGCCTGGCTCCCAAGCCGCCCCCTCTGCGACCAAGCTGTGCACTCGGTCGCGTTTCCCCCACCTGGCGGTGGTGGAAACGAAGGCGCCTGGACCGTCGGCGAAGGGCTACGAATCCAGCGTCTGGACGTGCATCTTGAGGCGGCGGAGGATGGCTGCCATGCCGTTGAGGCGTTGCGCCGAGACCGCCTCCTGGAGGCCCATGCGTCGGTAGAAATCGTCGGGTACGTCGAGGATCTCTTGAGCCGGAGCTCCGTCGAGCGCGTCGTGGAGGATGCTCGCGTACCCCCGCACGGTCGGGGCCTCGAACGGGACACGGAAGTAGAAGTGCACCGCGTCCCCGTCCTGCTCCACGATGAGCGAGAACGGCGACTGGCACTCGGGTACCTCCTCGAAGAGCTCAGGGTGGTCGGCCAGCCGTTCCGGCAGCTCCGGCAGACGTTTTGAGTAGTCGAGCAACGCGAGGAGGCGCACATCTTTCGGTGCGTCGGCGAACATCTCGACGGTCTGGTTCAGGCGGTCGGTGGCGGTCATCAGCATCTCCGTACTATTCACTACCACGATAGTGTAAATTGGGTTCTGGCAGAGGGAGCGACATGATTGCACACGACACAACTCCAGACTTCGAGCAGTACGCAAGGCCGGGCAAGCTTGTCTCAACCGAATGGCTCGCCGAGCACCTCGATGATCCAGGATTGGTGGTGGTCGAGTCGGACGAGGACGTCCTCCTCTACGAGACGGGTCACATCCCCGGGGCCGTGAAGGTCGACTGGCATACGGATCTCAACGATCAACTGATTCGGGACTACCGCGATGCGGAAGCGTTTGCACAACTCATGTCCGAAAAGGGGATCGGCCGCGACGACACCGTCGTCTTCTACGGCGACAACTTCAACTGGTGGGCGTCGTACGCTCTTTGGGTCTTCGGCCTCTTCGGCCACAGCGACACGCGGCTGCTGAACGGAGGACGACAGAAGTGGCTCGCGGAGGGCCGACCGATGACCATCGATCCGACAACACGGCCGGCGACGGAGTATCCGATCGTCGAGCGCTCCGATGCACCGATCCGAGCGTTCCGTGACGATGTCCTCGCGCACCTCGATACCTCCGAACCGCTCATCGACGTGCGTTCGCCGGGTGAGTTCAGCGGTGAGCTGATGCACATGCCGGACTATCCCCAGGAAGGGGCGCTGCGCGGCGGGCACATCCCGGGAGCGTCCAACGTCCCGTGGAAGATGGCGGCCAATGACGACGGCACGTTCAAAGACCGCGACGAACTCGAAACGATCTACCAGGCTGGCCTGGGTCTCGATCCGGGCAACGATGTCATCACCTACTGCCGAATCGGGGAACGCTCAAGCCACACGTGGTTTGTGCTCACCCACCTGCTCGGTTTCCCAACGGTTCGCAACTACGACGGTTCGTGGACCGAGTGGGGCAACCTCGTCGGTGTCCCGGTCGAGCGGTAGAACGCAGGGGAACGGACGGAGCGGACCAAGAAGCGGCTACCGTCGCTCTCGTCAGAGGCTGTCGTATCCGCCGGTTCTGAGCGGGAGTTCGTTGTGCTACAAGGTGTGATCTTCGATCTTGATGGGACGTTGGCCGACACGCTCGACGTGTGCATCGAGGCGTTCCAATACGCCATCAAGGCGCACACGGGAGATCATCTCACCCCGGCCGAGGTCGTGGCGCTCTGGGGCCCGACCGAGGAAGGTGTGTTGCGCGCAGCCGTTGGTCCCGAGTGGGAAGACTCTGTTGAGACCTTCCTCGCCGAGTACGAACGCCTTCACATTTCGGTGCCGGAGCCGTTCCCCGGGATTCGTCCGCTGCTCGACCATCTCTGCACCGTTGGTATTCCCATGGCTGTTGTCACCGGCAAAGGGCCTCGGAGCGCGCAGATCTCCCTCGAAGTTCTCGGCATCGAAGACGCATTTGACGCGGTCGAGGCGGGATCGATCGACGGGGCGGTCAAGGCACAGAAGATCAGCCATATCGTCGAGAAATGGGGCGTCCCACCCGCGACCGTGGTCTACATCGGCGATCATCCACACGACGCGATCGAAGCGCACAGGGCGGGGACGATCGCAGTCGCGGCTGCTTGGTCCAAGCACACGGATGTCGAGGCGCTCCGCCGTTCCGAACCGGATGAGTACTTCGATTCGAGCCGCGAGTTCGCAGCATGGTTGACCAGCCGAACGATGCCCGGATGACGGTTGGCGGCCCCGAGCGTGGTAGAAACGGGTCATGATGCACGATGCACTCGGCGATCGCGTGGTCCTCGTCACCGGCGCTTCCGGCATAGCCGCTGCCGGCGCTCGCCTCTTCGCAGCATCCGGCGCCGCAGTCTTCATCGTGTCCCGTACCCCTGAGAAGTGTGCCGGCCTCGTCGACGAGATCGCCGAATCTGGGGGCGTTGCAGGTTGGGCTCGGGCGGATCTCACGGTCGAGGCCGAGACCGACGAGGCCACACAGGCCTGCCTCGATCGATTCGGCCGCATCGACGGCCTCTTCGCAGTTGCGGGAGGGAGCGGCCGTAGATTCGGGGACGGCCCGGTCCACGAGATGGATCTCACTGGGTGGGAGGCGACGCTCAGGTTGAACGGTCACCCGGCGTTCCTGGCGGCGCGCAACGCTGTGCAGGTGATGCGCTCGCAGGAGCCGAACGAATCCGGAACGAGGGGATCGATCGTCCTTGTGACGAGCGTGCTCGCGGCCAGCCCGGTCCCGTCCCACTTCGCCACCCATGCGTATGCGGCCGTCAAGGGTGCGGAGGTGTCGCTCACCACAACCATGGCGTCGTACTACGCACCAGACCTGATCCGCGTGAACGCGATCGCACCCGGCCTGATACGGACGCCAATGGCCGAACGCGCAGCGGAGGATCCCGTGATCTCGGCGTATGCGGCCCGCAAGCAGCCGATCGCTGATGGACTGCTCGAGCCCGAGGAGGTTGCGACGGCAGGAGCCTTCCTCCTCGGCGACAACTCGCGGCACATCACGGGACAGGTTCTTGCCGTCGACGGCGGGTGGAGCGTCACGGAGGCGGCGCCGTAGCTCGACAGCGTGTGGTTGTCTAGACAAGTCGACTGCAACATGGGATGATCCCGGGATGCAACCCACATCACTCACTGTCGCGGACGTCACCTACGAAGAGCTTGCAGCGATGATCGACCACTCGCTGCTGAAGCCGGAACTCACCACCGATGAGATCGTTGCCGGATGTGAACTTGCGGACCGATACGCGGTCGTATCGGTCTGCGTGCGTCCGTGTGACGTAGCGCTCGCCGCCGGCGCTCTTGCCGATTCATCCGTTGCGGTCGGAACCGTCGTGGCGTTCCCCCATGGCGACAGCACGACCGCGACCAAGGTCTTCGAAGCAGAGCGGGCGATGGCGGACGGCGCCGTCGAGCTCGACATGGTGCTCAACATCGGCTGGCTCAGGTCGGGGGAGTACACCAACGTCGAGGAAGATATTCGCGCGGTTGTGAACGTCGCCGGCGATGCCGCCCTCGTGAAGGTGATCTTCGAGAACGCCTACCTCAACGAAGCCCAGAAGGTGGCCGCATGCAAGGCCACGGAAGCGGCAGGCGCCCACTTCGTGAAGACGTCCACCGGCTATGCCGCGACCGGTGCAACACTCGAGGACCTCCGGCTCATGCGTGCATCGGTCTCTCCAGCCGTCAAGGTGAAAGCGGCCCATGGTGTTCGAACGCTTGATGATCTCCTTGCGGTGCGCGAGGTAGGTGCTGCCCGTACGGGCGCAACGCAGACGGCGGTCATGCTCGACGACTACCGGGCGCGCACCTCGAGCTGAGCTCGGCCGGCGAGCGCCGCGCCGATCGCTCCTGCCCAGTTGCCGAGTTCGGCGGGAACAACCGCGACTTCATCGGCCGGCGCCAACGTCACACGTGAGCGCATCGCTTCTCGGATGGGGCCGAGAACGAGCTCCCCGGAAGCCACGATCCCGCCTCCGATGACGATGCATGACGGTCCTAGGAGTGTGACGACGTTGGCGAGCCCGATGCCGATGTAGGTGGCCACGGTGTTGATGGCAGCCAGGCACGCCTCGTCGCCATCTGCCGCACGCTGATACACCGCGGCTACGTCCCGCTGGCCGGCCAAGGCGGCGAGAGTGTCGGCGCGCGCGAGCGCCTCGACACACCCGTGGTTGCCACATCCGCACAGCGGGCCATCGGGCACGACGATCTGATGGCCAACCTCACCGCCGGTGCCGAACTCGCCGAGGTGGATGCGTCCATCGATCATGATGCCGCCGCCGATGCCGGTCCCAAGGGTGAGTCCGATCAGCGTGTGGCAGCCCCGGCCCGCCCCAACGGTTCCCTCAGCGAGAACAAACGCCCGAGCGTCGTTGATGAGCGCGGTCGGGACGCCGAGCGCCTCTCCAACGGGGTCTCGAAGAGAATGACCGGGCCACGGTCCCGGCAGGTTTGGGAAGAGGACGATCCGACCGGTGTCAGGTTCGAAGAGGCCCGGCACGCCCAGTCCGGCCGCATCAACGGGGCCAACCTCTTCGATCGTTTCGAGGCCAGTCTCGATCAGGCGATCGGTGACTCCCCGGGGTCCGCGATCGGCATGGGTCGCGTACTGCGCGGTTGATGTCACCTCAGGAGTTGCCGCGTCCTCGGAGGTTTCCACCACGGCGACCTTGATGTTCGTGCCGCCGAGGTCGAGCCCCATGAAGCGTTGTGCAGTCACGAGGGGAGTCCCTCGTCGTCGCTATAGAGAACGGCGCTGAACGCGTATCGCTCGGCCGCGTAGAATGTCGATGTGTGTTCGAGGGGAGCGCCGGTCTGATCAAAGATCGTGCGGACCTCGGTCAGGATGATGCCGCTCGCAGGCAGTTCGAGGAGGTCCCGCTCGCGCCTCGTGGCCATCCTCGCACCGACTTCCGCAAGGGCACGGGTTGGCACTCTGCCCGCCCGCTCGAATGCCGCGTGGAGCGACCCGGCGGTGAGGTCCTCGTCGAGGAGCCCGGAGTTGTCTGCGGGGATGACCGCGTGCTCGATGGCCATCGGGATGCCGTCCGCGAGTCGGAGACGTTCGAGCACGATCGCCGGCACGCTCGTCGCTATCCCGAACACCGCAGCAATTTCCGCCGTGATCTCCACCGGCCCTGCTCGAAGGACGCGTGATGACGGCACCATGCCGCGCAGGCGCATGCTCTCTGAGAACGAGAGGGGAGATCCGAGTGCCCGCGGAACGCGCCGCCCGCTCACGAAGGTTCCCGAGCCGCGTTTGCGCTCGAGGAGGTGTTCGTTTGCGAGGACCATGACTGCCTGCCGGGCGGTCATGCGGCTGACGCCGAATCGCTCGCAGAGTTCAGCATCGGAAGGGAGACGCTCGCCTGGTTCAGCGTTCGCGACGAGTTCTCGCAGGTAGTCCGCGATCTCGAGGTAACGGGGGCCTGAACTCACGTGATGTTCCTCCGGCTTATCTTGACGGCCTCAATACGCCGTCCCTAACCTGTCTATACATTTACTCACCCCGGGCGGAAGAAGCAAGGCGACATTCGAATGCACGGTAGCGAAGACCCGGTAGCGGGCGTACGCGGGCGCTGGATCACCAAGGCGATCGGCCTTCTCGAGTACCTTCAATCGACGCAGCTCGAGGCCATAGGATCGGCAGCCGAGATCTGCGCTGGGGCCATCGGATCCGGTGGCCTGGTCCATCTGTTCGGGACGGGCCATTCGCGTATCCCGGTCGAGGAGATGTTCCCTCGATACGGGTCGTATCCCGGATTCAATCCAATCGTCGAACTCTCGATGACGTTTCACACGCAGGTCACGGGCGCGAACGGTCAACGACAGGCGATGTACATCGAGCGTGTCGAAGGCCTTGCCGAAGAGATCCTTGCCAACTTCGAATTCGGACCGGACGACGCCATGCTCATCTTCAGCTCGAGTGGATCGACGGCCGTCCCGATCGAGATGGCCATCGGAGCTCACAACCGGGGGCTTCCGGTCATCGCCGTCACGTCGATCGCCCATTCCTCGGCCACGGCGTCCAGTCACTCTTCGGGTACCCGGTTGATGGACCATGCCGACATCGTGATTGACCTTGGTACACCACCCGGCGACTCCCTCGTTGAGATTGACGGGCCGGAGACGCGCGTTGGACCGGGTTCAACGTTATCGAACGTCGCGATAGCCAACGAGATCAAGGTCCAGACCGCGGCACTGCTGGCGGCTCGGGGTGTGTTGCCTCCGGTCTTGAGTGGTGCTGCCGTGGTTGGAGCCGAACGTTCAAGTGAGCTCTTCAAGGCCGCATACGCTGAACACTCGCGACGGTTGGCCAATGTCCTCGCGAAGCCGGAATCATCCTGAGATCACTACGATGAATACCACGTCCACGGGATTGCGGCCCAGGCCACACCAAGCGGGCGGACATTCCGCTCCCGGTCCTCGACCCGACTTTGTTCTTGACACGGTCAATAGTTGCTGGTTGAGTGACGGAATGGGCGAAGGCGCAACGAGCGGATCACCGGGCAACCTCCTCGATGTGATCCGTCGCCGCAGCCCCATCACCCGAGCCGAACTCGTGTCAACGACGGGGCTCGCCCGCTCCACCATCTCTCAGCGCGTCGACTACTTGATTGCCCAGGGGTTCGTCGGGGAGGTGGGCGAGGCGGTCTCCACCGGAGGTCGGCCCCCGACCATGCTCGGCTTCAACGCAGGATCGGGAATTGTGCTCGTAGCCGACCTCGGCGCCACCCATTCCCGCCTTGCGGTATGTGACCTCGAGGCAACCCCCCTGGCTGAAGCTTGCCGCGACCTCGATATTGCGGACGGTCCCGACATCGTGCTGTCGTGGGTGCTCGAGACGTTGGATGCTCTCGCAGCGGAGACCGGACATTCGGCGCGTGATGTTCGGGCGATCGGTATTGGTGTCCCGGGACCCGTGGACTTTGCCGCCGGGCGGGCGATCCATCCGCCGATCATGCCGGGGTGGGACGACTATCCGATTCGCGATCGCTTCGAGGAGCGCTACGGCGTTCCCGTGCTCGTTGACAACGACGTGAACATCATGGCGCTGGGCGAGTACTGGGTCATGCATCCGCGAGTCGAGGATCTGATCTTTGTCAAGGTCGGCACCGGAATCGGGTCGGGCCTCATCGTCGGTGGACAGCTGCAACGCGGTGCGCGCGGTGCGGCCGGCGACATCGGTCACATCCAGGCTGGTTCCGCCAACGTGATGTGTCGCTGTGGGAACCCGGGTTGCCTCGAAGCGTCCGCCGGTGGAGCGGCCATTGCGAGGGACCTCCGTGCCAATGGGCATGACGCATTCGGCAGTCGCGACGTCGTGGCGCTCGTTCAGGCCGGCAACCGCGACGCCATCCAAGCGGTGCGCGACGCAGGCAGGCTCATCGGTTCGGTGCTCGCCGCCACCGTCAATCTGCTCAACCCGGCCGTGATCTCGATCGGGGGAGACCTTGCGGAGGCGGGGCAGCAGCTGCTCGCCGGAATCCGCGAAACCGTCTACCAGCGGTCGACTGCGCTGAGTACGAGCGAGCTCCAGATCATCACCGGTACGCTCGGCGACCGAGCCGGGATCATTGGCGCCGCCGCATTGGTCATCGAACACATCTTCGACCCGGACCGGATCGACGTCGCCCTCGTGACCGCGAACAACGGAGGAGATTCTTGACAGACTTGGACCCACAACCTCGCGCTTCACCCACCGCTCGGCTCACACGAGCCGGTCAGAAGAAAGCAACGGCCACACCTTGGCCACGGACAGATACAGGAGGAACGGATAGATGAAGAATCGGACAATGGGTCTGCGGGTTGTCCTGCTGCTCATGGTGCTGGCGTTGGTGGCCGCTGCATGCAGCAGCGACAGCGACGACACCACCACGACGGCGGCAGCGGCCGGCGACGAGACGACCACAACGGAGGCGATGGCCGACGAGACCACGACGACGGAGGCGATGGCCGACGAGACCACGACGACGGAGGCGATGGCCGACGGCGAGATGTTCACGCTCGGCGTGTCGAACACGCTCGTCGGTAACGCATGGCGTGAGCAGATGGTGTGTGCCATCAAGGCAGAGGCCCTCGCTCGCGGCAACGTCGACCAAGTGGTGCTCCAGAACCGGAACACCGACGTCGCCGGACAGATCGCCGACATCCAGACCCTCATCTCGCAGGGTGTGGACGCGATCATCATCAACCCGGCCGACCGTGAGGCGCTCGACGCCGTGATCGAAGAAGCGTCATCACAAGGCATCCCGGTGATCTCGGTGGATGCCCCGGTGTCCGCACCTAGCGCATACTTCGTATCGAACAACCAGGTCGAGTACGGCGCGGTTGGTGCCGAGTGGCTGTTCGAAGCCCTCGGCGGCGAAGGCAACGTTGTGTACATGCGCGGCCTCGATGGTCACCCGGCCGACGTCGACCGCGACACCGGATTCCAGGAAGTTCTCGCGAACTACCCGGGAATCACCATCGTCGAAGAGGTCTACACGGGTTGGGACCCGAGCACTGGCGCTCAGCAAGCGCTTGAGATCCTGACCACCCAAGACGTCGACGGTATCTGGACGTCCGGTATCGACTACACCGTCGTCCAGCAGTTCGAGGTCGCAGGCGTGGACTTCGTGCCGGTTGTCGGTGCTGACAACAATGAGTTCGTTGCGCAACTCTTGAACGTCGAAGACGACACCGAGGGTCTCACCGGCGCGGCCATCTCCAATCCACCTTCCATTGGTGGTGTTGGTGCCGCTATCGCTCTCGATATCCTCGAGGGCAAGGACGTGTCACAGACGACGCTCATTACGCCGGCCGTCATCGACACACCTGAGGAGCTCGAAGCGGTGTACGTACCCGGCCTGACCGCAGGTTGGTCGTCGTACATGGTGATCGAGCCGTACGTCCACTACACGGCTGATCAGGTCGTTGAGTGCAAGGGCCCCGGCGAGTGACATAGAGGGACGATGTGTCGGGCTCCTTCGGGAGCCCGACACGCTCCATGCCCACCCTGAGGACTCCAATTGACCACTACAAGCCCAGACCTGCTTGCTGCACGTGAGATCTCGAAGCAATACGGGCCCGTCGTCGCGCTCCGTTCGGTAGACATGACGGTGCGGCCGGGTGAGATCCACGCGCTCCTGGGGGCGAACGGAGCCGGGAAGAGCACCATGGTGAAGATCCTCTCCGCGGTGATCTCCGCAGATTCGGGATCCGTCTCAGTGCACGGCGAAGCGACGCATTTGCGGAAGCCCTCAGATGCCATGCAGGCAGGGATCGCAACCGTCTTCCAGGATCCGGCCCTGATCCCCGACCTCACACTCGCCCAGAACCTCCGCATCTCGCACCTCAGCGAGGATGACGTCATGCCCTGGCTCGACCGCATGAACCTCGGGGGCATCGACTTCGGACTTCAGGTGCAGGATGTTCCACTCGCCGTCTTGCGGCTCCTCGACCTCGCCAGGGCACTTGCCCACGACCCGCAATTGCTCATGCTCGACGAGATCACGGCAGCGCTCACCACCGACCAAGCGTCGTACGTCTTCGAGGTGATGCGCGAGTGGAAGAGTCGCAACCGATCGGTCCTGTTCATCTCCCACCGACTCGGTGAGGTCCTCGAATTGTGTGACTACGCCACGATTCTGCGGAACGGAACCAACGTCGCGGACTTCGATCTCACCGACGTCGACGAGGCACAACTGGTCACGGCCATGCTCGGTGACGAGCTCGGGGAGCAGGCTGTTGCTGCATCCGAAACATCCAAGGAATCGGCTGCACCGACTCTTGTCCAAGAAGCCGACCGCCCGGTTGTCCTCGAGCTCAAGGACGTCCACTTGAGCGACAAGGTCAACGGTGTTTCGTTCAAGCTTCACCAGGGTGAGATTCTCGGCCTCACCGCACTGGAAGGTCAGGGCCAGAACGGTCTCTTCCAGGTCCTGTCCGGGGACCATCGCCCCAGCTCGGGCGAGCTCATCGTCGACGGTGACGAACTCAGCGCACGCTCGCCGTACGATGCCATCCGCAAGGGTGTTGTGCTGGTGCCGGCCGAGCGTCAGAACGCACTCCTGCCCCAACGCTCGGTTCGTGAGAACCTCTCCCTCCCGCTCTACAACCGAATCTCGAAATGGTTCACGCTCGCACGAGACGAAACCGAACGGGTGGAGAGTGCCGTCGATCGCCTCGACATTGACGTGCGTGCCGGCAGTCAAGTGCAGCGTCTCTCCGGCGGCAATCAGCAGAAGGTAACCATCGGGCGATGGCTCGCCTCCGGATTCGACACCTTGCTGTGCTTCGATCCGACCCGCGGGATCGACATTCAGACGAAGGCACAGATCTACGAACTGCTCCGACAGCTGGCGGACGATGGATCGTCGATCGTGCTCTACACGAGCGAGCTGCGCGAGATTCCGCTCGTCTGTGACCGAGTTCTCGTGATGTACAACGGGCGCATTGTCCACGAGCAGGACGCTGCTTCGGCAACGGAGGAAGGACTCCTGTCTGCAGCTCACGGTCTTGAGGGAGCGTCGGCGTGACAACGAGCACCGCTGACACGATCGCCGCCGGGTCAACACCAACATGGCAGCGCTGGATGCGGCGCCATGGTTGGACGGTTGGCGTCTGGCTGCTTCTTGTTGTTCTCGTTGCTTGGTATTCGACCCTGATCCCGAGCTTCGGCTCGTTCCAGTTCGCCACAATCATCACCAACGGGACGCCGTGGGTCTTCCTCGCGGCAGCCCAGGCGGTGATCGTGATTGCCGGGGGGCTCGACCTGGGGGTGGGCGGCATGCTCGTCCTGACGAACGTCGCGACCGCCCGATTCATGGACGGGCAGTCGTTCGAAGTCACGATCATGATCGCTATCGCAGCGATCTTGGCGGCCGTTGTCATCAACGCCTTCGTGGGCTGGATCGTCACGGCGTCGAAAGTGCCGGATATCGTGATCACGCTCGGCTCGCTCTACTTCTATCAGGGCCTGGCTCTCGCGATCCTCCCAAACCCCGGTGGAGGTACGAGCGAAGGCTTCCGGTGGTTGTTCACCGGCTCCGACGTCGGCACCGGTTCGAATCCGTGGCCTGCCACAGTGATGATCGCGATCCCGATCCTTGTGGTCGCATGGTGGTTGGGAAAGACGCGAAGCGGCCTGTCCCTGTACGCGGTCGGGAGTGACAGGACCGCCGCGTACCTCTCCGGAATCCGCGCAGGCCGCACGAAGATCGTCGCTTTCGGCGTTGGTGGAGCTTTCGCCGCTATGGCCGGGCTCTCAACGACCGCCATCGCGGGCAGCGGCAACGCCAACACGGTGGGCGGAAACATGACCCTGAATTCGGTTGCCGCGATCGTGCTCGGTGGCGTCGCCCTGACCGGGGGCATCGGATCGGTGATTGCCGTCGTTCCGGCCGGCTTGATCCTGTTCTTCCTGAGCCCGATCCTCACCGCGATGGGGGTCGATCCGAATCGGGCGCAGATCATCCAGGGCGTGTTGATTGTGGTTGTAATGATGATCGCTGGCCTCATCGAATGGAGGAGGCAGCGCAGAGTATGAGCACCACCATGACTCCCGCCGACTCGCCGGACGTAGAATCGGCACCCGAGGCTGAGCGCAAGTCGATTGGGCGGCGGATCGCCGAACACCCGCACGTCGTCCTCATCGCGGTGCTGATCGCCCTCATCCTGCTCACCGGATTGATCGAGCCCAACTATCTGAGCTTCAGGGGATTGCGCAATTCGGCACTGTACGCCGTACCAATCGGAATCCTCGCCGCGGGCCAGACGATTCTGATGTTGACCGGCGGCATCGATCTGTCGGCTGCGATGATCGCTACCGGCGCCGCATATGTGGCGGCCAATCAGTCACCGGAAGGAACCGCCATCGCGATCGGCGCCGGTCTTCTCGTGGGCCTGCTTGCCGGAGCGGCAAACGGGGTGGGCGTCGGAGTCTTCAGGGTGAATCCTCTCATCATGACGCTTGCGATGTCGGCGATTCTTCTTGGACTGTTCACGTCCTGGGCGCAGACGATCTTCTCCGGCTCGACCCGGATGGGCGACTTCATTCGAACGCTCGGGGGCGGGTCGTTCTTCGATAAACGAATACCGTGGGCCGTGATTGTATGGGCATTCCTGGCGGCTTTCGTGATCTACTTCCTCCGCCGAACGGGCTTCGGCCGCAACCTGTACGCCCTCGGCGACAACGCCATCGCGTCACGACTGTCGGGCATTCGGTCGTGGCAAGTATTGCTGGCCGTCTACACGATCGCGGGCTTGTTCGCTGCCATTGCGGGGATTCTCATGGGAGGAAGAGTTGGCGCTGTCGATCTCCAATTGATGGGGTCGTTCCTCTTGCCGTCGGTCGCTGCGGCGGTGATCGGCGGAACTTCGATCTTCGGTGGTGTTGGTACGTATTCCGGAACAATCCTCGGTGCCCTGATCCTCGGTGTACTTCAGTCGATGTTGACGTTCCTCGGAGCCGGCCAGGCCGTGCAGCAGATGCTCTACGGCGCCATCGTTATCGGTCTGTCATGGATGTACACGCGGATTGCATCGTCGCAGTGAGAGGGGAGACAGTGTGCGTTTGAGTCGAATCACCGCTGGGGTGGTCGGCGTCGGATTCATCGGCGTCGTCCACATCGAGGCGCTTCGGCGCATCGGCGTCAACGTTGTCGGGGTGGTTGGGTCCTCTCCGGAGCGAGCCCATGCGAAGGCCGACGCTGCCGACCTCCCGAAGGTCTACGAAAGTGTGGAGGCGCTCGCAGCCGATCCGGATATCGACGCCATCCACATCGCCAGCCCCAACAATGTCCACGCCGAGCAGGTCCGCGTGTGCCTTGCGGCTGGGAAACACGTGGTCTGCGAGAAGCCGCTTGCGGTGACATCCGCTGACGCTGCCGATCTGGTCGAACGCGCCCGTGAGGCAGGTGTCGTGAACGCCGTGTGCTTCAACATCCGGTTCTACCCGCTCAACCATCAGATGGCCGCCATGGTGCGTACGGGTGAGATCGGCGAACCGCGGTTCGTCACCGGGAGTTACCTCCAAGACTGGCTGCTGCTCGAGACGGACTGGAACTGGCGCCTCGTCTCCGAAGAGGCAGGACCGCTGCGATCGGTCGCGGATATTGGGTCCCACTGGCTCGATCTCGCTCGATTCATCACCGGCAAGCGGGTTGTCGAGGTGATGGCCGACCTCCACACGTTTGTCCCCGTCCGGAAGCATCCGGCAGGCCCGGTCGAGACGTTCGCGGCGACGACGGACGACGAGGAACTGATTGAAGAGGAGATGGTGAGTGACGACGGCGCCGGGATCCTCCTCCGCTTCGAAGACGGTGCCAGGGGCACCCTGTCGATCGCCCAGACAGCGGCGGGTCGGAAGAATTCCGTGTCGATCGAGGTCGATGGTTCCGAATCTGCGTTGTCGTGGTTCTCAGAGCACCCGGACCACCTCTGGATCGGACATCGGGGCAGGCCGAACGAGATCCTGCAGCGCGATCCGTCCATCCTGTCACCCGACGCTGCCCGCACCGCCGGGTACCCGGGGGGCCACGTCGAGGGCTACCCCGACACATTCCGGGCACTCTTCAAAGAGGTCTACCAGGATGTGGCCGCAGGTGGGCCGGCGCCGGATCCGACATACCCCACGTTCGTCGATGGCCTTGACGCACTGCTCGTAACCGAGGCGGTCGCCAGAAGCTCTCAAGAGCAACGGTGGATCGCCGTTCAACGATGAGGAGGAAGAAGTGAAGCTGGGTCTCTTGACCGCACCATTCCCCGCCACCCCGCTCGATGCGGTGGCCGACTGGACCGCAGA
>Ga0316192_10000546_pt1 | contig 27581 bp, 24 predicted proteins | sample MerIslwburrow_MG_FD_204931 | JGI IMG/M metagenome (GOLD analysis project Ga0316192, IMG submission 204931) | Coastal sediment microbial communities from Maine, United States - Merrow Island worm burrow | ecosystem: Environmental > Aquatic > Marine > Coastal > Sediment | place: USA: Maine...
TCGGCCGCCGCCGGCGCCGCCGCCTTCATCTTCGGCGCCGACGAGGACCTCATCCTCGCCGAAATCGTGGACAGTTTCTCCTGGACCACCGACACACCCGATTTCTGGCGCCGCGAGTACATGCACTACCCGCGCCATGGGAGCCGCTTCACAGGAGAGCCGGCCTACTTCCGCCATACCATGAGTTCGGCGCGGGGAATGATGGCGAAGGCGGGGATGGAACCCAGAGATTTCGCCTACGCCATTTTCCACCAGCCCAACGGTAAGTTCCCCATGCGGGTCGGGAAAAAGCTCGGTTTCACCAACGAGCAGCTCGAGACCGGTTGGCTGTCACCGTGGCTCGGCAACACGTACTCAGGGGCCTCCCCCATCGGCCTGACCGCGGTGCTCGACATCGCGTCGCCGGGGGATCTGATCCTCTTGACATCCTTCGGTTCCGGAGCAGGATCGGACTCGTTCGTCATCCGGGTCACGGGCCGCATTTCAGAGGTCCAGGATCTGGCGCCCAAGACCAGGGCGCAGCTCGACGAAAACAAGATCTACCTCGAGTACGGCGCCTACGCCAAGCTTCGCGGCAAGATCCGCATGGCCGAGTAGGAAGGAGGTCGAAATGCGAGATGTAGCAGTTATCGGAATCGGAATGACCTCCTTCGGCGAGCTGTGGGAGACCCCGCTGCGATCGCTGTGGGCCGAGGCCGCGCTGGCCGCCCTCGACAACGCCGGGGTCGACTCGGTCGATCTCATCACCATCGGCTGCATGTCCTCAGGGCTCTTCACGGGCCAGGAACATCTGGCCTCTCTCCTCGCCGATGAGCTGGGCATGGCCGGCGTTCCCGCCGCGCGGGTGGAGTCGGCCTGCGCATCAGGCGGGCTGGCCGTTCGCGCCGGCTTCGCCGAAGTCGCCTCGGGCCTCTGCGACACGGTGCTCGTCACCGGCGTCGAGAAGATGACCGACGTGGACGGAGCCGACGCCACCTACGCCCTCGGCACCGCCGCCGATGCCGAGTGGGAGGGCTTTCACGGCGTGACCTTCCCGGGCCTCTACGCCATGTTGGCCCGGGTCCACATGCAGAAGTACGGCACGACCCGCGAGCAGCTCGCCCATGTCGCCGTCAAGAATCACGCCAACGGATTGCTCAACAGCCACGCCCAGTATCACCTTCAGGTCGGGGTCGAGGACATTCTCGCCTCGACCCTGGTAGCCGACCCTCTCCGGCTGCTCGATTGTTCGCCGGTGACCGACGGCGCGGCGGCGTTGGTTCTCACCACCGTCGAGCGGGCCCGCGAGATCGTCGGCGACAAACCGGTGGTGGTCATCACCGGTTCGGGCCTGGCGACGGACACCGTGACGCTGGCCAATCGAGGGGAGCTCGCCGAACTCGGCGCGGTCAAGCTCGCCGGCGAGCGGGCCTATGCCATGGCAGGACGCAGGCCCGAAGACATCCATCTCGTCGAGGTCCACGATTGCTTCACCATCGCCGAGATCATGGCGACCGAGGCGCTCGGTTTCTTCGACCCGGGCTTCGGCGGTTCAGCCGTCGAGAAGGGGCTCACGAGCCTCCAGGGCAAGATCCCGGTCAACACCTCGGGCGGCCTCAAATCCAAGGGCCACCCGGTCGGCGCCACCGGCGTCGCTCAGGTTCTGGAGATCGTCAGTCAACTTCGGGGCGAAGCCGGACAGCGACAGGTTCAGGGTGCGAAGATCGGCATGGCGCAGAACATGGGCGGATCCGGAGGCAGCTCGGTGGTCCATATCCTGGAGGTGGTCTGATGTTTTCCCCGGCACGAGCCTGGCGTGAGTTTCCTCAGCGCTACCGCCTCGAAGCGGCCAAGTGCTCCGGGTGTTCCAAGATCCTTTACCCTCCCCGGCTGGTCTGTCCCGAGTGCGGCGGACGCAAATTCACGGAGGAGGCTCTGCCCCGCGATGGCAAGGTGGTGACCTACACCGTGATTCGAGTTCCACCGGCGGGCTTCACCGAACAGACCCCTCTGCCCCTCGCCCTGGTGGAGTTGACCAACGGAGTGCGTCTGATGGTGCAGATCGGCGACGTGGAAGATCCCGAGAGCCTCGAGATCGGCATGCCGGTCCGGCTCGAGTTCCGAAGGATCTCCTGGGACGGCGAGGCCGGCGTGATCTTCTACGGCCACAAGGCGGTACGCGCCGCGTCCTGATAGCTCGACGAGCGCCGGCGGCAAAAGAACGAAAGCACACGCGGGCCGGGTTGTGGGAACCTCAACCCGGCCCGTTTTCTCATTCTTCTCCGGCTTTCTGAACGGGTCTGAATCGCCGCGAATCGGTTCGCCGCAATGCGGCGTCATTGACTCGCTTGAGTGAACCTGCAAAGATACACGAATGAATGACGGTGAATCCACAGTCGAGCTTTGCACCATCAATGAGATCGATCCCGAGGCGGTGGCCTTTGTCCAGGGCAAGGCACTCCCCGAGCGGACGGTCGAACGTCTCAACCGACTCTTTTCGGCCCTCGCCGATCCGACCCGGCTCAAGATTCTCAACGCCCTGATGGTCACCGAAGAGCTCTGTGTCTGTGATCTTGCCGTCATTGCTGATCTCTCGGTCTCGGCGGTGAGCCACCAGCTGCGATTGTTGCGAGACCGGGATCTGGTCCACGCCCGCCGCGACGGACGCATGGTCTACTACAGCCTCGCCGACGACCACGTCTCGACCCTGATGAACTCGGGAGTGGATCACGCCAACGAAAGCTAGCCTTCAGGTGCTTTCCGTCTTCTTCTGAAGACCACCACACGTTCGCCTCCAGTTGCGCCATGGGAGGGGGTTGCGCATTCCCTCCTTGCCATCGGCTAGAATGATGCTGAAGGTCGGATGAGAATCCAATTCGGTTCCGGATCAACCACTGGCGCCGGCGGCCAATCGGCCGGCGGCAAGGGTTGCCTGACGGTGTTCTTTCTGATCTTCCTCGTCATGGGCTCCCTCTTTGCCATCCTGATTGTCGGCGAAGCGGTCCAAGAAACACTGGTGTGGTTCTGGCCCGAGACTCCATGCACCATTCTCTCGAGCGGCGTCGCGGAGACCGATACCGAAAGTGAGCCCTACCGCCCCGAGATCCTCTTCGAGTACGAGGTCGACGCCCGGGTCTATCAAAGCCGCAGGTTGACCCGAAGCGAGGCGGCCGGCTTGAGCTACGACAAGGCCCGCCGTCCCTCGGATCGATACCCCCCCGGCAGCCGAGCCACCTGCCGGGTCAACCCGGAAAACCCCGCCACCGCGGTGTTGGAGCGGCAGTTCCCCTGGGTAGGACTGGTCGTTTTCTTTCCGCTGATTTTCGTTGTCATCGGCGGCGGCGGGATCTTCTTCACATGGAAAGGCATGCCCGGGGGAAAGAGGGATGTTGGAGAAGTCAAATCCATCTCTCAGCGAGCGCGGGGCGCTGCCGGCCTCGGCAAGAAGATCGAGCTCGTCGTCGGGTTGATCTTTGCGGTGGTGGGGGGCGGGCTGTCGGTCTTCCTGCTCCTCATCCCCTCGGTGCGGCTGCTGTCCGCCCTCGACTGGGTGGAGGTCCCGGCCACGGTCGAAGCCTCCACCGTTCGGTCGTGGAGCACCGACGACGGAATGTCCCACGAGGCCGACGTTCTCTACCGGTACCCGGCCGGCGACCGCGAGTGGCTCTCCAACCGTCGGAGCTTCTTCCCCATGAGTTCCGGTGCCTATCTGGCCGCTCAGGCCATCGTCGACCGTCACCCTCCCGGGACCGAGATCACGTGCTACGTCGATCCCGACGACGCCTCGCGATCGGTCCTCGACCGGGGATTCCGAAAGGTCTACCTCATCGGGCTCTTCCCGCTGGCCTTTCTCCTGGCTGGGATCGGGTTGACGATCCACGCCACGCGCCGCATTCCCGAGACCCGGAGCGGGGAGACCGGGATCGATGACCTCCACGAACCGGCGGCGGAACGGGTGCTCGAGCCCGAGGCCGGGCCCATCGCCAAGATCGTTGGGATCACCCTGGCCGCCGCAATCTGGAACGGCATCGTCAGCATATTTGTCTGGCAGGCCGTCCAGGCCGCCCGAAGCGGCGGTCCCGATTGGATCCTGACGATCTTCCTGATCCCGTTCGTGCTCGTGGGCCTCGCCCTCATTGTCGGAATTTTCTACACCATCCTCGCCGCCTTCAATCCGCGGCCCAGTCTCACCATCTCTCCCGCCGCGCCCCGGCTCGGGACCCGTCTCCGCGTCAACTGGTCCTTCAAGGGTAAGGTCAGCCGAATCCAACACCTCAGGATCGTCCTCGAGGGTCACGAGAAGGCGACCTATCGAAGGGGCACCGACACCCACACCGATCGAGAGGCATTCGCCTCCATCGATCTGATGGACAGCTCTGCCGAATGGGAGATCGGGCGCGGATCGGCCGAGCTGGGGATCCCGGAAGACACCATGCACAGCTTCAGCTCGGCCAACAACGGCGTAGTCTGGTCTCTGATCGTCCACGGGGACATTCCCAACTGGCCCGACGTCAGCGAATCATTCGACATCGAGATCCGACCGCTGGCGCGGGATAGGCTGTTGCCGTGATCACCCTGCGCATTGATCTGGACGACGACCGCCGGTGGTTCCTGCCCGGCGACACGGTGACAGGCAAGGCCGTCTGGCGCCTCGACGAGCCGGCCGACGCCGTCGAGCTCCGGCTCTTCTGGCACACGAGCGGTAAGGGAACCGAGGACGTGGAGATCATCGACAGTCTTCGCACCGAGGCCCACGGCGCGGCCGGAGAGCGGGCCTTCTCCTTTCCCCTGCCCCTCGAGCCGTACTCCTTTTCGGGATCGCTCATCACCCTCAGTTGGGCGCTCGAGCTGGTAGTTCTCCCCGACGGGCAGACCGAGCGCGTCGAACTGGTGGTCGCGCCGACTCCGGTGGAAGTCCGCCTCACGGGTCTGGGTCGGGAGCCCCTCGATCACACCTTCAGCCTCGGATCGCGGCCGAAGACACCGTGAACCTGCGCCCGGCGGTTCCCAGGCCGGCCGAAAATCCCTTCTCGAGTGGGTGTATCGACAGCTTGGCGTACCGGTTCCGCGATGGCGGGATCGACTCCATCCTGAAGCGGCTCGGGCGGAGCCGAGAACGGGGCGCCATCGTCGGTCCCCACGGTAGCGGCAAGACCACACTGCTGGAGCAGCTTGCCGACCGACTCGAGGGCGAAATCACATGGGTCCGACTGAATGCGGATCACGTGAACCCCGGCGAAACGGCTCGCAGGAACCTTCCCGAAGTCGTCGATCAGCGGCATGTCATTCTGATCGATGGCGCCGAACAGCTCGGCCGCTGGTCCTGGGGGCGGCTCCACCGGAGGATCCGATACGCCGGCATGATCATCATCACCAGTCATCACAAGGGGCGACTGCCGACCCTCTGCGAGTGCACCACCAGTCCCGAGCTCCTGAAGGAATTGGTGAGCGAGCTCGCGCCCGGGCTTCACGGAATCGTCGATCTCAACGCCGTTTTCCATCGCCACGCAGGAAATCTCCGACTTTGTTTTCGGGAGCTCTACGACATCTGCGCGGGGCGGTGAACTCTCCGGTGAGCGTGGTTTCGGCCTCCAACGGATGTGCCGTCCTTGATCATTGTTCGGCATCCGCCGGACCTGGTCGCCACTCGGAACTTCCCGCCGAACAATGTCAAGGGGGGCTCTCACGGGCAACCGCGACCACAGAATCTCGTCGGTAGCGCTTTCCCGGGCGTGGGAGAGAGAGGAAAAGGGAGAGTTTGACACCTACTCCGGTGGTCTCTCCGCCGACATCTGGATCATGTTGGCGCCGGCGGCTCGTGCGGAGTCGAGGACCCTGACCACCACCCCGTAGTCCGCATCCCGATCACCCTTGAGAATCACCGACTTGTCGGGCGCTCGTTCGACCAACGCCTTCATCTGCGCTTCGAGCTCGTCCTCGGGGACGACGACATCGTTGATCCAAATCGTCCCATCGGCGGCCACCTTGACCTCGGGCGGCATCTCATCCCGACCCACCCCTTCGGACTCCGCGGTCTTGGCCTCGGGCAGCTTGAGCTTGAGTCTTTCATCCGTGACGAACTGGGTCGTCACCGCATAGAAGATCAGCAGGAGGAAGACGACATCGATGAGGGGCGACATCTGGACATCGGGTTTACGCCGACCGGTGAGATTGACCAGGCGCATCAGCCCTGCTCCTCATCATCGTCGTCCTTGATGTCGGGACGCCGCACGAGATGGAGGAAGTCCATCATCTGGGCTTCGATGTCGGCCAGAATCGACACCGCACGCCCTTCGAGGTAGCTGTGGGTGAAAAGGGCGGGAATGGCGATGATGAGACCGGTCGCGGTAGTGATGAGCGCCTGGGAGATCCCGGTCGCGAGGGTCTCGTTGATTCCGGAACCGCCGGTAGCCACCGCTTTGAAGATATTGATCATTCCGAGCACCGTTCCGAGCAGCCCGAGCAGAGGCGCACCTCCGACGATGGTCGCCAGGGCGCCCAGCCCGCGCTGGAGCCCGAGGAGCTGACGGCGACCGGTGTCACCGAGAATCTCCTTGAGCTCGTCGTAAGGGGCGTAACGGTTCTCGATCATGGTGTGGACGAGCTCGGTGAACGGGCCCGGGTGCCGGCGGCAATAGTCGCCGGCCGCCTTGTAGTCCCGCCCTCCGAGGAGCCCCGACAACGCGTGAACCGCCCCGGGCTCGAGATAGTTGGAGCGCCTCAGAACCCACAATCGTTCGATGATGATGGCCAGGGCCACCACCGAAAGCATCCCGAGGGGATACATGACCGGACCGCCGGATCTGTAGATGTCGATGCCGTTTTGCAAGAGTTCGAACACGAATTGCTCCGATCTAACGACCCCGGTTACGGGGCTCAACATTGTAAAGGAAGGTGATGGTGACGCCCTCGGGTCCGTTCAGGCCGAGACCGGCCGGAAGCGGCTCGAAGGCCGATGAGTCGGCAATGGCGTCGTGGGCAGCGAAATCCATGGGCGGCCTGCCGCTCTCGTCAATGATTCGCAGTCCGGTGACGGTGCCGTCCATCTCGATGTAGAAGCGGACCTTGACGATGCCGCTGACCCCCATCCGGGCGATCTGCGGAATCCGCCAATGGCGGCGGATTTTGGCGAGCATGGACTTGGCGTAGGGTCCCCAGTCATACCACTGGGTGTCGAAGGACAGGGCGCCGGTGTCGACTCCACCGCCGTCACGATTGGGGTTCTCGGAGATCCCACCCTCGGATGGTGGCAACATCCAGACCCCCGGCGGCGGCAGCGGAACCGCAGGCTGCTGCTGCGACGACTCTGAAGGTTCATCCTGACCCGCACCCTCGGGCCGCGACTCCATGGGTTCGCGGTCCGGCGGCCGTTCGACCGGTTGCTGTTCGGGTCTCGGAGGGGGCACCTGTTGGGCCGGCGGTCCGGGCATCTGGGGTGGCGCGCCGCGGTTGAACTGCTCGCCGCCCTGGGCCTGAACGAGTTGCGGTGTGTTCCCCTGGGAGGACGGTCGGTCGGAGATTTCACCCTCGCCGCCGCGGGCCCTCCGATCGAGATCGGACATGGGCGCGTTGGGATTTTCGGGCGTTTCCTCCCGCTCCTCGGCGAGATCGACAAACTCGAACTCGATTGGATTCTGGGCAGCGACCTGATCGGGGTCCACGGCAAAAATCGGCGCAACCGCCGTGTTCGACCACGCATCGCGCAAGCGAGGCACGATCAAAAACAGCAGCAGCAGATGGAGCACCAGCGAGATGCCGATGGCTCGGCGAAAGGTACGACCGTCGTCACGCACGCAGCAACCCTAGCAAGTCCCCTGCCAATCGTCTCTTCTTCACCACGATGAGATACAACACAGACCGCGCCGATGTCGTTCCCGGGCGGTTCCGGCGCTGCGATCCGCAGTCCACACGCCCTTGTGGCAGACTGGGAGGCCAGGTTGGCGCCAATACCGTCGTTCCTCAAGAAAGCTTTATCCCGCCACGGTAACTTCAAGCTCCGTCGGGCAAAACAAACGCTGGAATCGCAGACGACTTCGCAACGTTTTACACCCTAGCGGGCGACTGCTCGATCACCAACAACACTGGAGGCACCCATGAAACGCAACGTTCTCGCTCTCTCACTTGTCCTTGTCCTTCTGGCCGCCGCGGGCATCGCCACCGCCGGCACCTACACCATCGACCAGACCCACTCCGACGTCAGCTTCAAGGTCCGACACCTGGTCTCGAAGACGTCCGGCCAGTTCACCGAGTTCGACGGCACCATCGTCGCGGATTTCGACGATCTCGACACCTCGTCGGTGGCGTTCACAATCAAGGTCGCGAGTATCGACACCCAGAACGACGACCGCGACAAGCACCTTCGATCCGAGGACTTCTTCGATGCGGAGACCTACCCCGAGATCACCTTCACCAGCTCGAAGATCACAAAATCGGGAGACCAGAAGTTTGCCGTAACCGGAACGCTCACCATGCACGGCGTTTCCAAGACCGTGACCCTCCCGGTGGCCTTTCTCGGCAAAGTCAAGGGTCCGCGGGGCGGCACCGTGGCTGGATGGGAGATCGAGACCGCCTTGGACCGCAAGGACTTCGGTATCGTCTGGAACCGGGCCCTGGACGCCGGCGGCATGATCCTCGGCGATGAGGTCGAGATCACCATCAATCTCGAAACCAACGGCGAGTAGGTACTGGGTATCAGGTTTCAGGTATTAGATATTAGGTATTGGGTATTAGGTTCTAGGTTTTAGGATTTAGGTATTCGGCTGCTATTGTCTCGGTATGACTGATACAGCCTACGACTTTGATCTGTTCGTCATCGGAGCCGGCTCGGGCGGCGTCCGGGCGGCCCGCATGGCGGCCGCCCGCGGCGCCCGGGTCGCCGTCGCGGAAGAGGGGCGGCTCGGCGGAACCTGCGTCAACGTCGGCTGCGTGCCGAAGAAGTTGATGGTCTACGCCGCACAGTTCGCCGATGCCTTCGATGATGCCGGCGGATTCGGCTGGGAATCCGCAACACCGGCCTTCAGTTGGCCCGATCTGATAGCCGCCAAGGACGATGAGATCGCTCGGCTCAACGGCGCCTACCGGCGACTGCTCGACGGGTCCGGGGTCGAGATCGTCGAGGGCAGGGCAAACCTCGCCGACAGACACACCATCGTGATCGGCGACACGCGCTTCACCACGGACGCGGTGCTCATCGCTACCGGCGGCAGACCCTTTGTTCCCGAGGTGCCCGGCGCCGAGCTCGGCATCGTCTCTGACGCGGTCTTTTCCCTTCCCGATCTTCCGCCAAGGGTGGCGATCATCGGTGGCGGCTATATCGCGGTCGAGTTCGCAGGGATCATGCGCGGTCTCGGCGCCGAGGTCTCCCTCATCTACCGCGGCCCGCTCTTTCTCCGCGGTTTCGACGACGACGTCCGAGCGACCCTGGCCGGCGAGATGGTCAAGCGTGGCATCGATCTCTGTTTCAACATGGAGGTCGAACGACTCGAGAAGACCCGAGACGACGGCATCCGGATCTACGGACCGACCGGCGACGAGGTCGACGCCGACCTCGTTCTGTGGGCAACCGGACGGGTCCCCAACACCGCTGACCTCGGCCTCGAAACCCTCGGCGTCGAACTCGACGGAAACGGGGCGGTGGTCGTGAACGAATACTCTGAAACCACCTTGCCCGGAATCTACGCCATCGGCGACTGCACCGACCGCATGGCGCTCACACCGGTGGCCATCGGTGAGGCCATGGCCCTGGTTGAGACCCTCAACGGCAACCCGACGGCCATGGACTACAGCAACATCCCGACGGCGGTCTTTTCCCGACCCCAGGTCGGAACGGTGGGTCTCACCGAGGACGAGGCGCGGGCGGCCGGACACGAGATCCAGGTCTTTCGCTCCACCTTCCGACCCATGCTCAACACCCTTTCCGGACGCGACGAACACACCATGATGAAGCTCGTGGTGGACCGCATCAGCGACCGGGTGCTCGGCGTTCACATGGTGGGACCCGACGCCGGAGAGATCATGCAGGGCTTTGCCGTCGCGCTCAAGTGCGGCGCCACCAAGGCGCAGTTCGACGCCACGGTCGGCATCCACCCCACCGCCGCAGAGGAGTTCGTGACGATGAGAGAGCCGGTGGAGGAGTGACGGAGTCAACAGTCGACAGTTCACAGTCAACAGTTCCATCGCATTCAGACCGGAACTCCCCGTCGAACCACGCCTGAGTTCAGGACCCGAGCGCTCCCCTTGAAATACAAAGCGCACCAAGCGCCACGATGTTGACCGTCAGCTTCCTTCCGGCGTCTTGACGGCGACGGACTCGAGCCCCCAGATCTTGTCGGCGTACTCGAGAATCGCTCGGTCCGATGAGAAGTAGCCCATGGCGGCGATGTTGAGGATGCACGCGCGTGCCCAACCTCGACGATCCTTGAAGAACTCGGCGGCGCGATCCTGGGTGTCGGCATACGAGCGGAAATCGGCGAGCACCATGTACCGGTCGCCGTGCTCCAGCAGCGATGACCACACTCCGCGCACCGCATCACGATCGCTGCCGACAAACTCTCCGCTCTCGATGGCGTCGAGGACCGCCGCCAACTCGGGATCCGTGCGATAGAACTGCCAGGGCTTGTAGCTGCCCGTGGTCAGCCGCTCTTCGACCTCGTCGGCCGTGAGACCGAAGATGAAGATGTTGTCATCGCCGACCGCATCCTTGATCTCGATGTTGGCGCCATCCAGGGTGCCGATGGTCAACGCGCCGTTAAGCGCCAGCTTCATGTTCCCTGTACCCGAAGCTTCCATCCCGGCGGTGGAAATCTGTTCCGACAGATCGGCCGCCGGGATGATCTTCTCGGCGAGAGACACCCGGTAGTCCGGAGGGAAGGCAACTCGCAACCGACCGTCGACATCGGGATCGTTGTTGACCACATCCGCGACACCGTTGATGAGACGGATGATGAGCTTGGCCATGTAGTAGGAGGGCGGTGCCTTGGCGCCGAAGATGAAGCTCCTTCGGACGACCTCTTGCCGGGGGTCGTTCTTGATCCGCTGGTACAGCATGATGATGTGCATGACGTTGAGCAGCTGTCGCTTGTACTCGTGCAACCGCTTGATCTGCACGTCGAAGAGCGAATCCACATCGAGCGTCACGTTACAGAGTCGCTCGAGCTCTACTGCGAGATCGCTTTTGTTGCCCCTCTTGATCTCGAGAAGTTCGTCTTGAAAGCTCTCGTCGTCAGCAAAGGCTGAAAGCTCGTACAACCGGTCCAGATCTTTGGCCCAGCCCCCACCGATGCGTTCGGTGATGGCGGCCGACAGCCTTGGGTTGCACGCCCGCAACCACCGGCGCGGGGTGACGCCATTGGTGATGGCCAGGAAACGCTCGGGCCAGAGCTCGGCGAAATCCCTCACCACACGGGTCCGCAACAGCTCGGTGTGGAGCTTGGCGACGCCGTTGACTCGGGTTGATCCGACGATGGCCAGATTGGCCATTCGGAGTCGTTTCTCGCCGTCTTCCTGGAGAATGGACAGCCGTCGCAGGCGGTCGGCGTCCGCCACGCCTCGAGCCTTGACGCCCTCCAAAAAGCGGCGGTTGATTTCATAGATGATCTGAACATGACGCGGAATCAGATTCTCCATGAGGGACACCGGCCAGGTCTCCAGAGCCTCGGGAAGCAACGTGTGATTGGTGTAGTTGCAGCTCGCCCGGGTCAACTCCCAGGCCGTGGCCCACTGCACCCCGGCGTCATCCACGAAGAATCGCATGAGCTCGGCCACGCCGAGCGCCGGGTGGGTGTCGTTGAGCTGGAAGACCATCTTGTCCGGAAAGAGCTCCCACGCCTCGCCATGCCGACGGATGAAGCGATTAACGACATCCCGGACCGCACAGGCGACGAGAAAGTACTCCTGAGCCAATCGGAGCCGACGACCGGCCTCGACGTCGTCGGCCGGATAGAGCACCCGGTTGAGCGCCTCGACACGTTCGCGCTCGGCAACGGCCTTGACGTAATTGCCCTTGGAAAAAATTTGGAAATCGAACTCGGATGCCGCCTGGGCGTCCCACAGCCTCAGGATGCCGACGGTGTTGGTTCGGAACCCCGCCACGAGCACGTCATAGGGCACTCCGTAGGCTGTCCGCCAGTCGGCCCAGGCCGGCCGATGGCCGCCGGCTTCGGTCAGGTTCCAGTCGATACTACCACCGAAGCGAACCGGGACCCGCAGGTCGTCGCGACGGATCTCCCAACGAAAACCACGCTGCAGCCAGGTGTCTGCGTGCTCCACCTGCCACCCGTTTTCGAAGGACTGGCGAAACATGCCGTAGTCGTAACGCAAGCCGTATCCGTATGCCGGATAGTCGAGGGTCGCCAGCGAATCCAGGAAGCAGGCCGCCAATCGACCGAGGCCGCCGTTGCCGAGGCCCGGATCGGGTTCCTCTTCCAGCACCGTGTCCAGATTGAGCCCGAGCAGCTGCATGGCCTCGCGCGCGACCGCCAGCAAATCCGTGGAGATGAGGTTGTTGTGAAGTAGGCGGCCGAGCAGGTACTCGAGCGACAGATAATGGACGGTCTTGGGCTGGACCTCGTCATAGGTGCGGCGCGAAAGGATCTCCCGATCAATGAGCGTCTCACGAACCGCCAGCTCGAGGGCGGCGAGGTGATCCGCCGCCCGCGCGTGGCGAAGCTCAAGTCCGCAGGCATATCGCAGATAGTGGATGATCCGGTCGCGGAACTCCTCGGCGGTGGGGTTCTTCAGGTGAACAGCGGGCAACATTCCGTCAAGCCTCCTCCAGATCTCTCGTCGCATCCCACACAGTGCCAGAGACTATCACTCCCATTCAGGAACTCGGATATCAAAACGAGTCATTCCGTCGGTGAGGAGGTGAGGGAGTGAGCGCTCCCTCCGGTCGCTGGTCAGAGAGTCAGTGCTGACGCCGGCGGTCAGGAGCCGACATTCGGTCGACCCTCAAACAAAACGGCGAATTGATTCAGCGCCTCCCTGCACGTCCTTCTCACCTTCTGACCTTCTCACTTGCTAACCTTCTAACTTTCTCACTCCTAACTCCGCACCCTTCACTTCCTAACCTCCTCACGACTGACGTACCATGGTCTCCATGAAACGAAGCGCAGGAGTCCTGCTCCACCCGACCTGCCTGCCGTCGGCCCACGGCATCGGCGACCTCGGTCCCACCGCCCACGCCTACCTCGATTGGCTGGCCGCAGCCGGCGTCGGGTGGTGGCAGATCCTTCCACTCAACCCCCCCGGTCCGGGCCACTCACCCTACTCGGCGACCTCCACCTTTGCCGGCAATCCCCTGCTCATTAACCCCGAGTTCCTGCTCGATGAGAGGCTCCTGGCGGATGCGGACCTCGCCGATCCTCCCACTTTCCCGGAAGCATGGGTGGATTTCGAGCTCGCGGCTGCATGGAAGCGCGAACTCCTCGGCAAGGCCTTCGCCCGCTTCCGAAGCGACCCCGGTCACCTCGCCGGCGAGCTCGAGGCATTCCACTCCCTCAACCATGCGTGGCTCGATGACTACGCTCTCTTCGCCGCCCTCAAGACCGCCCACGACGGCGCACCCTGGTACGCGTGGCCGGTAGAATTGGCCAAACGCGAGCCCGGTGCGCTTCATCAGTGGCGCGCCGATCACGAGGACGAGATCGGGTTCGAGACCTTCGCCCAGCTCCTCTTCCACCGCCAGTGGAACGCGATCCGGGAGCACGCCGCGGACGTGGGAATAGGCATCCTCGGTGACGTCCCGATCTTCGTCGCCCACGATTCGGCCGAGGTCTGGGCCCACCCCGAGCTCTTTCTCATGGACGAGGCGAGAGAGCCCACCGTGGTTGCGGGCGTCCCCCCGGACTACTTCTCCCCCACCGGGCAACTCTGGGGCAACCCGCTCTATGACTGGTCCCGCATGGCCGAGGACGGCTACGCCTGGTGGATCGACCGCCTACGTCAGACCCTCGCCACGGTCGACCTCGTTCGTCTCGACCACTTCAGGGGATTCGCAGCCTACTGGGAGGTGCCGGCCTCGGCCGACGTCGCCACCATCGGCCGCTGGGTTCCGGGGCCCGGCCGCCACTTCTTCGACGCCATCTCCGAGGCCCTCGGCGGTCTCCCGTTTGTCGCCGAAGACCTGGGCGAAATCACCGACGACGTCGTCGCGCTGCGCGATCAGCTCGGTTTGCCCGGGATGGCCGTTCTCCACTTCGGCTTCTCGCCCGAACCGCGGTCGTCGTTCATCCCCTACGCTCACCACCGAAATCTCGTGGTCTACACCGGAACTCACGACAACAACACAACCCTCGGCTGGTACCTCGAGGACGCGAACGACGGCGAGCGCGAGCTGGTTCGCAGCTATACGGGCGGTGACGGCAGCGATGTCTCCTGGGATCTCATCCGCCTCGTCATGGCGTCGGTGGCCGACCTCGCGGTGGTGCCGCACCAGGACCTGGCGAACCTCGGCGGCGATTGCCGCATGAACACACCGGCCGTGGCCGACGGAAACTGGACCTTTCGGATCACGCCATGGATGCTCGACGGCGGTATCCGCGACCGGCTCGCCGCGATGATCGAGACCTACGGCCGAAACCGGGGCTAGAAAATACCGAACCGCGAAGACGCAACGGTCGCAAAGCCATCGCGCCGTCGCAACCACGAAGACGCAAAGACACAAAGAAGTCGGCTATCCTTCACCCAGGAGGCCGCCATGCTGCGTGACGAAGTCCTGCGTATCTGGCCCGAACTCGAATGGATCACCGACGCGGATCTCCGCGGCAAGACGACCCGCTGTTGGGAGCGCGCATTCGAGCTTTCGCCGCTGGACCCATCCGACCTCGAGAGGATCCCCTTCACCCTGAAGGTCCCCGATTGCCAGGTGAGCTTCATGGCGCACAAGAGGGCTGTGGTGCACGTGGCCCGCGACTCGGCGCGAACCATGTCGTCATTCTTCGGAGAGGACCTCACGCTCGAAATGGACACGGTCATCGCCGGAGCCATTCTCGCCGATGTCGGCAAGTTGCTCGAGTACGAAAGCGACGGCGACGGCGAGTCGCAACAGAGCGCTCGGGGCAAGTACCTCCGCCACCCCTTCACCGGGGTCTCGCTGGCCATGGAATGCGGTCTGCCCGACGCGGTCTCGCACATCATCGCCACCCACGCCGGTGAGGGTCACATGGTGGCGCGCACCACCGAGGCGTGGATCGTCCACCACGCCGACTTCATGACCTACGAGCCCTTCGTCAAACGGCTGGAACTCTGAGGGCACATGCATCAAAGACGTCCCTGGCTCGCGGTGGTTCTCTCGCTGATTCAGCCGGGCCTCGGGCATCTCTAGGCCGGATCACTCAAAAGAGCAGCGTTCGCCCTTGGAGGCATGATGCTTCTAGCTGCCCTGATTCGGGTCTTTCTTTTGGGGAGTCCTGGGGTGTCGTTCCAATCGAACTCCTTCGGGGCAAGGCGCTCTACCTCTACTGGGGAGCGTCGATCGATCGGATCGGAACCAAACTCGAGTAGCACCCAATTGGAATCCCCGGCGGGCAAAACGATCAGGTAAGCTGCGTTCACTCAAACCGTGGGAGGACGCTGCATGTTCGAGTGGATGACGGAACCCTCTGCATGGGTCGCGCTGGCGACCCTGACTGCTCTCGAGATCGTCCTCGGGATCGACAACATCATCTTCATCTCCATTCTCTCAGGCAAACTCCCGGAGGATCAACGAGCCAAGGGCCGGACCATCGGTCTCGCGGCGGCCATGATCATGCGGATCGTGCTGCTGGCATCGTTGGCCTGGTTGAGCCATCTGACGAGTCAACTCTTTGTCGCCTTCGGCCACCCGGTCACCGCCCGCGATCTCATCCTCTTCATCGGTGGTCTCTTCCTCCTCGGCAAGGCCACCATAGAAATCCACCACAACCTCGAAGGCAAGGCGGAAATCCAGCGAGCCGGTCCTTCGTCGACCTTTGCCAGCGTCATCGCCCAGATCATGGTCCTCGACATCGTCTTCTCGCTGGATTCGGTGATCACCGCCATCGGGATGGCCGACCACCTCCCGGTGATGATCACGGCCGTCGTGCTCGCCGTTCTCGTCATGATGATCGCGGCCGGTCCGATTTCGGACTTTGTCGACAACCACCCGACCATCAAGATGCTCGCGCTGAGTTTCCTCCTCCTGGTTGGGATGGCGCTGGTGGCGGATGGCCTCGGTCAACACATCCCCAAGGGCTACATCTACTTCGCCATGGGGTTTTCGGTCTTCGTCGAAATGCTCAATCTGCGCATCCGCGACGCCAAGGAGGGACCGCCGGTCAAACTCCGCGACCGCATGGCCCCTGCACCGAAGGCGAAGGAGACGACGCCGGCGAAGATCTAACCGCGAGGAAGCGAAGACATCGCACCATCGCATCGTCACAACCACGAAGACACCAGGACACGGAGCGGTCACGAAGTCATCGCATGCCATCGCACATCGCAAGTGAGACGCGGATTTCCCGTCCAAACTGCGATGCGCGATGGCTTGGTGCGCGATGCCTTTGTGCCTTGGAGCCTTCGTGGTTGCGACGGCGCAACAGACTCAGATGCCCTTGAGGATCCGCTTGACCAACCCGGGGCCCTCGTAGATCATCCCGGTGTAAACCTGGACGAGAGTTGCGCCGGCATCGAGCTTGGCCCGGGCGTCCTCGGGCGACATGATGCCGCCGACTCCGATGATGGGCAGGGCTCCTCTCAGATGCTCGGCGATGGCCGCGATGATTCTCGTGCTCATCTCGGTTAGGCTCGCACCGCTCAACCCCCCTTCCTCCGAGGCTCGGGGGTGTCCGTCGACCGCTTCTCTCGAGATTGTGGTGTTGGTGGCGATGATTCCGTCGAGGCCCGATTCGGCGATGACGTCAACGGCGGTCCGCAGCTGATCCGGGTCGAGATCAGGGGCGAGCTTGACCAGCACGGGGACCCGGGCGCCGGCATCGTCCGCCAACTCGGTCTGTTTGGCAGCCAACCGCCCGAGCAGGGCGCCGAGAAATGCGCGCTCCTGGAGCTTCCGCAGTCCAGGTGTGTTGGGCGACGAAATATTGACCGCGAGATAGTCCGCCAGCGGTGCGAAGACCTCCATCAACTCCTCGTAGTCCCGGGCGGCGTCTTCGAGGGCGGTGGTCTTCTGCTTGCCGATATTGACCCCGAGCACCAGCCCCGGCTTGCGGGGTCTGCGAAGTTGCTCGGCGACATACGCCGCCCCTCGCCCCGGGAAACCCATCCGGTTGATCACCGACCTTCGATCCACCAGCCTGAAGACCCGCGGTTTCGGGTTCCCCGGCTGAGGCTGCGGCGTCACGGTCCCCACTTCGATGTGGCCAAAACCGAGGGAGGCTAGACCTCGCCAACCCTCACCGTCCTTGTCGTAGCCTGCGGCGAGCCCGACCCGGTTGGGAAAACGCAGCCCGAAAGCCTCGACCTGTTCGGACTCGGGCAGACAGAAACACGCGGCGAGCGCGGCCCTTACCGGTGGTACCGCCCCCGCCCTGGCGATGGCGGCCAAGGTCACGGCGTGTGCGGTCTCGGGCTCGAGCTTGAAGAGTGCGACGCGAGAGATGGGATACAACATGACGGCGCGCCATTGAACCACACCCGCACCGGCCGACGCTATAGTCGTGAGCAAGATGTGCCCGCCGACGGTTTCCATACTGCTCCCGGTTCGCAACGGTGGCCGGTGGCTCGACCAAAGCCTGACCAGTCTGGCTCGACAGACCCTTCGCACCTTCGAGGTCATCGCGGTGGACGACGGGTCCGTCGACGACAGCGGCGGGGTCCTGGACCGATGGGCCGACGAAGACCAACGCTTCACCATCATCCATCAGCTGCCTTCAGGTCTCGTCCCATCGCTCAACCGCGGGCTCGAACTCTGCCGCGCGCCGCTGGTGGCGAGGATGGACGCCGATGACGTCAGCCACCCTCGCAGGCTCGAACTGCAGGCCGCGGCCTTGACCTCTCATCCCGAGGTGGGGGTCATCTCATGTCTCGTGAATCACTTCCCGTCCCACCGGGTGGCCACGGGCTATCGGATGTACGAGGCCTGGTTGAACTCCTTGACGACCCACGGTGCGATGGCGCGGGAGCGCTTTGTCGAGTCACCCATTGCTCACCCATCGGTGATGGTGCGGCGAGAACTGCTGACCGAGATCGGCGGATGGCAGGACGTGGAATGGGCCGAGGACTACGACCTCTGGTTGCGCCTCTTCGATGTCGGCGCCACGTTCGCCAAAATCGATCGATTCCTGTTCTTCTGGCGGGAACACGGCGAGCGACTGACCCGCACCGACCCGCGGTACTCGGTCCCGAGCTTCCTGAGGTGCAAGGCCCACTATCTGGCGCGCGGTCCGCTGGCCGGCGCCGGCGGTGTGATTCTCTGGGGCGCTGGTCAGACCGGGCGACGGCTGTCCAAGTTCCTCATGGAGGAAGGCGTGGAGATCGCCGCAGTGGTCGACATCGATCCGGTCAAGATCGGCGGAACGCTGCGCGGGATCCCCGTCATCCCGCCCGAGAGGCTCCCGACCCACCTCGGTGAATACGCCGCCGTTCTCGCAGCGGTGGCGTCGCGAGGAGCGCGGGAGCTCATCCGGGCCAAACTGAACGAGCTCGGCCTCGAGGAGGGCAAGACCTTCTGGTGCGTCGCGTAGCGGCATCGCAGACTTGAACCGCGATGCCTTTGCGACCTTCGCGCCTTGGCGGCTCACTTCTCCTACCACCCCCACGCGCTATCCGCCGCTGAGAACGATCTCCACCTCGGCGAAGGTGTCCGAAAACGGCAGCGGTTTGCCGCAGGGAACCGGCGCCGCGCCACCGTGCTCCTCGATCAGGCTCATGACCCACCGCTGCTGGAGCCGCCGCCAGTACTTGAGCCGTCCCCCCGCCCCGGGTGCGGCAATCGCAAACGTCACCGCTTCCCCGTCAGGGCTGGTGAAGGTCCCGGCCAGGACGGCCACTCCGCCGTCGGTGTTGGTCAGGGTCCCGGTCTTGCAGATCACGGTTCCGGTGAGCGGCGACGCGGCCAGCGAAGGAAACATCCTTCTGGTGGCACCCGGGTCGCACCCGATCACGGGCAGCAGCTCGTGGAGCTCCAACCCCTGCTCGGCGGCCTCGTTTCTCAGCTCGAGCAGGAGCGCCGTCATCTGCCGCACCGACATCCGGTTGCGGCGTTCGCCCGACGCGGTGGCAAGCTCGACCTGTCCGGTCTCCAGACCCAGCCGGGCGGCGACATAGGCCTCGAACTCGTCCATGTCTCCCAGACCGTCCGCAATCCGGACGATGTCGTTGTTGGAGTAGACGTTGAATCTCCGCAGGATATCGGGCAGCGGGTTCGAGAGGTGGACGAGGAGGGGAACCACCTCACCGAGATCGCTGACCCGCACGCCGCCGGTCACTTCGACCAGGGGGCGCTCGGAGGCATCCCACCCGCGTCGCTGACACATGGCCAGCCAGGTGTTCTCGTGAGAGCGATCCCACCGCGCCGGATCGAGGGTCGCGATGAGCCGGCGGCCCATGCGTTCGCCCCTCTGCCTCGGCTCGAGAATTCTGGTTTCGACGCCGTGCTCCCAACCGAACCAGAAATCGCCCTGGACACGGACCCGGCCCTCGACCCGGTGAAGACCCATCCGGTTGAGTTCTCGTGCGATGAGATAGGCGTTCTCCCACTGGAAGTCGGGGTCGGCCCCGCCGCGAACCACCAGATCACCATCGAGGACGCCGGTGCCCCTGTCCCAGGTGCCGATGAAGCCGAAGACCGTCCGATAGCGATGGCCGGCCCGCAGCCGATCGAGGGCCCACAGGCTCGTCCCGACCTTGACCACCGACGCCGGATTGACCGCCTGGTCGGCCTTCCGCGAGTGTGAAGACCCACCGTTGCCGACCGCGATGGAGTGCAGCCGATCAACATCCGACGCGGCGCCCACAACGACGGCGACGGCAATCGTCAGGACCGCTGCTCGAGTACTCGGACCCACGTCAGTCTCCCAGGAGTCGAGTCGCCAACGAGGATCGAAGGAGCCCATCCGGGTCGAGCCTGCGCTTGAGCCCGCGGAAGGCCTCGATCTCTCCGTTTCTGAAGCTCGCACGGTAGAGTTCGCCCGGCAGCGCCGCATCCTTGGCCGGGTAGAACCGCCCACCGGCGGCCACCACCGGCTCGGCCAGCTCGCGGACCATGGCCCAGAGCTCGTCCCGTCTCCCCTCGACCACCGGGAAGTCGAGGGCCAGAGAGAACCCGTCAACCGCGTGGGTCAGGAGGAAATCGTCGGGACGGTGGCGTTTGAGCACCCCGAGGTAGGAGGGCATCCCCCGACGCCGGCAGATCTCGAGCTGCCGAGAGAAGACCCTCTCGGCCTCGGACGCCGGCACGAAGCTCTGATGTTGGATCAGCCCGCCCGGAAGATAGATCTTCTTCCAGTCGGGAACGTAGTCGAGGAGGAAGGAAAAGGCGGCGAGGGACTGACGATAGACCGCGCCATCGGCAAACACCGATCCATGGAGGTACTTGGCCAGGTTGATCGCCCGCATCCCCGGATTGTTGGTGAACGGTTTGAGCATCCTCCACATCTGCGTCTTGGGCACGACCCCGAAGATCGTACCCGGCAGGTCCTGATTCGCCGGATTCAGGCTCGCCGCGGGGTCGGGATCTTCGTCGGCCTCCAGATGACGGGCAAAATGGAGCAGGCCTCGTCCCAGCTTGCCGCCTCCCGGGAAGGCATCGACCCAACCGACAACGTACTCCCAGTCATTCTTGGCATCGTCGAGCCGCTGCAGGAGGCTTCCGAGATCGGGGGCGGCCACCGCTTTGGCCTCGGTGAGTCCAGAGTGGACACGTTTGAGCTGAAGTCGCGCCCGCGTCACCAGACCGAGCTGACCGAAACCGCCGATGACCGCGTGGAAGAGCTCCGGCTCGGTCTCGCGACTGAGGGTTCGAAGCCCACCGTCGGGGGTCAGCAGATCGAGCTCCAGGCAGTGATCGCCCATGGTCCCACGCACCCAGTTGTTCTTACCGTGGACATTCATCGACAGGCAACCGCCGATGGATGGTTCCATGGTGCCGGTCACGACCGGCGGCCACCAGCCGTCGCCGAGGGTGTGGCGCCAGAGTTGCTCCACCGTCACACCAGGCTCGACATCGACGATCCCGTCCGCCGGGTCCCAGGCCGCCACCCGTCGCATCTTCGACAGGTCCAGCACCAGGCCTTCGGGAATCAGGGCGGCGTCGCCATAGCTGCAGCCGGAACCGCGGGCCACCACCGGCACGCCGGCGGTTCGAGCCGCACCGAGGATCTCGGAGATCCGGTCGACCGTCTCCGGCCGGTAACGATAGCCGGCGGCGCCCACCGCCATGCCCCAGCCCTCGATCCAGGCGATACGATCTCCAGCCAGCAACGTCAGACCTTCAATCGGCGGAAGATGGACGATGGAATCGACCGGATGACCAGCATGACCCAGCGCCAGCGCGCCGGCACATAGGCGCATCTCACACCGCGTTCGGCCTTGCGGAGGATGATCTCGGCGGCACGGTCGGCCGAAATCAACCAAAAGAGCCCGTCCAGACCTCGCGTCATCGGCGTGTCGACGAATCCGGGTTTGACGGTCACAACCCGGACCCCGTCCCGCGCCACCCGGTTGCGGATGGCCTCGAGGTAGGCGTGGAGGCCCGCCTTGGAGGTGCAGTAGGCGGGGTTCCCGGACCGCCCACGATCCCCGGCCACGGACCCGACGCCGACGATGGTGCCGCGGCCGAGCCGGCTGAACCGCTCGGCCGCGGGATCGAGCCAGGCCACGGCACCGCGGAGGTTGACATCGAGCATGTCCATGTCTTTGTCCGGGCTGAACTCGTCGAATGCGACCGGATACATCACGCCTGCGGCATAAACCACGAGGTCGAGGCCTCCGAGATCGCGCGCGATGCCTTGAAAGAGCTCCGGCACGCCACCGGTCTCGCGCACATCGTGGGCCCGGAAGAACGCCCGGTCTTCACCCGTCTCGGCGTTGATCGCCGAGGTCACTCGTTCGAGCTCTTCGCGTCTTCGAGCCACCAGCGCCACCCGGGCTCCACCGGCGGCAAGCCGACGAGCAATGGCCTCGCCGATTCCCGATGAGGCCCCGATCACCAGCGCGTGTTGAAAGCATGTCCGCACAGTCGCCTCCAACGATTACTCTAACTCAAGAAGGAACCACGGTTGCGGATTGCCTCAGAATTTCCTCGCTCATTCCGCCAGACGCAACCGTGCCGTCTCAGCGAACTCGTCCACCGCCCGATCATAGGCCTCGCCCGACACCTTCTCCTTGAGACGATCCGACACCGGCAGGACCATGGCGTAGCCCTTCCAGATCATGGGCTCACCGGTGGCTTCGATCACAACCCCTCCCTCGGAGACGATGCGACTTGCCTCGGCGAGCGGGACATCGTGGAAGAGTTCCTCCAGGGCGCGCATCCACGCCTCGTACTTCGGCTCGATGAAGGCCACCATCCGCCGGCTCTGGGCAGCGACGTGGAAATTGGACGGCACATAACTGATGCCGTCGAGCTCGAGCACCTCCGCCACCATCACCAGCCAGCCGAACACCTCCTTGAGCATGCCCAGGCCCGGGTGGTTCTGGCCGGGCAGAGGTCGTCGATAGGGGCCGAAATCGGCCTTGGGGTTCTGCAGCAGCAACCACTCGATGGTCAAGAGCTCGCAGTCGGGGACCATTCGCGAGTCGCGGTTCACACGCAACTCCATCAGGAGCTCTCGGCGCTCGGGCCCATCGAAGATCCGCACCGTCTGACCCACCGGATGCGTCAGATCGACATCGACCGTAGGGCTCTCGAAACCGCGCACTCTGATCTGATCGAGGATCCCGAAGCGCTCGAGCAGAAGCTCGACCCCGTGGCGCGAGAAGTAGGACAGGAATCGGGTTTGACGCGGAACGCCCGGGAGAATTCCGGCGAGGTCCTCTTCCGACAGCTTCCAGGTGAAGTCGCCCGGCTCCGAGGTCAGCGAGCTCGGATCGATGGTGTTCCTGATCTCCCGGAACCTGCGCAGGGTCAACTCCTCGTTGCCCGGCGGCTCGATGACCCGGCCGCATATAAGCCAGCTGAGAAAACGCGCGGTGTACTTCCACGACCGCGGACCATAGCCGCCTCCGAGCACCATGGCGATGGGCATCCGGCGGTTCTTCCGTCGTGCGATCTCGATGACGAATTGATCGCGAACCATCATTCCCCGAGGCGAGATCCGCCAGTTGCCCAAAACGTCGTCATCGGCGGGATCAGCGCCGGCGAGGTAGATCACCAACCCCGGTTTGGTTTCGGCGAAGACCTCGGGCAGGGTCTTCAGAAGCGTGCCGAGGTAGACCTCATCGCCGACATCGGCGCCGAGGGCGATGGAGGTCGATGCCACCGCAGCGGTGTCTCCCCAGTCCTCGCCGTGGATGGAGTAGGTGTGAACCGACGGATCCTGGGCGAAGATGGCCCTGGTCCCGTTGCCGTCGTGGATATCGAGGTCGACGACCAACACCGGTTCGCGAAAACCCCCGTTGCGCAGCCGGGTCACGGCCACCGCGATGTCGTTGAAGAGGCAGAACCCCATCCCGGCGTTCCTGGTGGCATGGTGCTGGCCGCCACCCAGATTGACTGCGACACCGCGATTCTGCAGCGCGAGACGCGTCGCCTGGATGGTTCCCCCAACCCCGAATCGCTGCATCTCGACCACTCGCTCGAGCTCTTCATCGGTCAGCGGAACACCGAAAATGCGTTCGACGACGTCGTGCCGTTGCAGCGACTCGATGTAGTCCGGGTCGTGCACGTTCAGCATGGTGCGAAGCGCGGGAGCCCTCGCCACAAAGAGGTCTTCGGACTCGAAGAGCCCCTCCTCGGCGAGAAAGGCGAGAATCTTGGTCGCCCGTTCGGGGTCCAGTGGCACCACCGCCAGGCTGTGCTCGTACGCGTCGTGGTAGACCGTGGCGAGGCCGCTGCCGGTGAACCGCAGGTTCAACCTCCGCCACCCGCGGCGGATCTCGTGGATCACCCGGGACGGTAGACCACGATGTTTGCTACCGCGGCGCTCGGTGGGATCGGTCATCGCTGCTCGACCCTGTAGCCCTTGGCCTTGAGCAGCTCGATCAACCCCTGATCGCCCACCAGGTGGAGGGCCCCGACCACCACCATGGCGTCGACATCTCCCTGGAACAGCTCCTCGATCAGGGGCAGCCATCGTAGGTTGCGTTCGGTCACCAGCCGATCAAAGAGCGCCTCGTGGCCTTCAAAACCGTCGATCAGGAGCGCCTCGATCTTCGCCGAGTTGCCGATCTTCCAAGCAGCCACGAGCTCGTCCACGAGCGGGATCATCGTGTCCAGCTCCGTCAGGGTGTAGTGCAGAAAGTCCGCGCTCTCTTCCTCCGACATCTCGGCAAAGAGAGAGACCTGGAACTCGATGGACTCCAACCCGCGTTGCGGTTTGCCGTCGGCCTTCGCCCTCGAACTGAAATAGGCGTCGATGCCCTGGGAACCGAGATAGTCGGCTCGCATCAGCTCGAAGGAGGTCATGCTCAGCGCGACCATCCACGGCTTCATCTTCGAGAAACCACCGATGCCCATTCCGAGATCCTCGAGGCGCCGGGACACCTCGTCATAGAGCTCCGCGGGCACGACGTCGGCCAGGGTCGCGTCACCCTCCAGCGTGCCTGCGGAGAGCAGCGAGACCGCCGCTCCGCCGAGCTCGTCGACGTCGGTTTCGAAGACCACCATCCCCGCGCGGTCAAAGGCGCGTTCGATGGATGCTCCCAGGGGATAGGCGTCTTCCTTCATGAAGTGAATCGAACCCAGGAGATAGACCGATCGGTCGCCCGACGAGACTCGCCATAGAAACGAAGACTCCTCGGCGCCGCCGCTCGCGGTAGGGGCCGGGACGGCCGTCACCACGACAAGAAGCAGCGCTGCCGCAGATCGGACCTGCATCGACCGGGAGGCGCTTCGTTCGATCACGACTCAGCCACCAGGTCCAGGAAGAGCGGGAGCAACCGGGATGTTTCCGGGCTGGGAAGGGACCGGAATCCGTCCTCGCCCCCCGACGGATCGTAGCGATCGATATAAGCGCGATAGCGGTGGAGATTCGCCGCCTGGTCGAGTTCGGGGTGGAACTGTGTCGCCCACACGGGCGAACTGTCGACCCGCAACGCCTGGTACGGGCAGAGGTCGCTGCGGACCAGATTCCGAACGCCTGCAGGCAGATCGACCACCCTGTCGAGATGGCCCATCTGGGCGACAAACCGGTCGGGAAGGCTCGAAAAGAGGGAATCTTCCCTTCCGTCATTGGTCAAGTCGACATCGTAGGCGCCGACCTCGCCGCACTCGGCGTCGTGCGCCACCCGGCCACCGAGGGCCGCCACCAGGAGCTGATAGCCGAAGCACGATCCGAAGGTTGGGTGGCCGACCTCGGCCACCTCGCTGAGCAGGCCCAGGAGCGGTACCAAGAAGTCCGCCGCCGGATCCGTCACCGAGAAGTGGCCCGATCCGCCGATGAGCAGGGCGTCGGAGGCCGTCACCTCGGCAAGCCGGGGGACGCCGGTGACCACGTTGCGCCAGTCGAAGCTCGCGCGGTCTAACCCCGTCGCCGCAGCGAAGCACTCCCGCTCGTGCTCGAGCATGGGGTCGTCGTTGTACCTCGCCTGGAGAACCATGATTCTCATGGGAGCAGTGTAACGCTGAAATTCTCGTCCGGGCCACAGAGGGCCCGACGAGAATTGCGTGCTAAGGTATCCTCGACTTTCAACTAAGGAGCTTTCCATGGCCAATCCCACCGCGACATTCGAGACTTCCCTCGGCACCTTCAAAGCCGAGATCCTCTCCGACACCATGCCCATCACAGCCGGAAACTTCATCGAGCTCGCCAAGAGCGGCTTCTACGACGGTCTCCACTTCCACCGGGTGATTCCGAGCTTCATGGTCCAGTTCGGCTGCCCCTACAGCAAGGATCCGTCCGACGGCCGCGCCGGCACCGGCGGTCCGCCGCATGGCACCATCGCCGACGAGCACCCCGACAGCGCCCGCTTCTCCAATGAGCCCGGCACCCTCTCCATGGCCAACACCGGCCGACCCAACAGCGGTGGCTCGCAGTTCTTCATCAACACCGTGCACAACCCCTACCTCGACTGGTTCAGCTCCGGCCCCTCCAAGCACCCGGTCTTCGCCCGCATCACCGAAGGAATGGATGTGGTCGGCGCCATCGAAGGCGCGCCGACCGGCCCAAACGACCGCCCCAAGACTCCCGTACAAATGATCAAGGTCACCATCGAGGACTGAAGCGGGAACGCTTCGGCCCCCTCGTGTGTTGTCCCCTTGGAAGCGACCAAAACCCTCCGGTCGAGGCTGCCGGAGAAAGGCCCGATTCATGAGACTGCACCCGTGCTCGAAGCTCGTCATCATCATCACCGTGACCCTCGCCTTCACCGCCGCCGAGGCCGTTGCCGGGCGCGGGCTGCCGCCGCGGCTCGTGCAGCCGGCCAAGGCGATCAGTGAGGTTGCGGTGATCGAGATGCCGACGGTCGATGTCGCCGCCTACCGCGCCGAAGACGCCGAACGGGAGCGATCCGCGCAACCGACTCCAACCCGCTTCGCGGCCGCAATCGAGACCGCCATCACTCCCGACAGCACGGGTTCATGGGAGACGCTTTCCGACGGGAGCTCGCTCTGGCGGTTGCGGATCGCCTCGCCCGGCGCGCTCAGCCTCAACCTCGGTCTGGACCGGTTCGAGCTGCCGGTGGGGGCCGGCCTCTGGCTCTATGACAACAACGGAACGATGGTCCAGGGACCCTACACCCGCGCCAACCGGAACGCCGAGGGCGGGTTGTGGACCGCCGTCGTCCTTGGTGATGAACTCGTTGCGGAGCTCCATCTTCCCCCGGGGACCAGGGCCAAGACCGATCTCCGGATCGCCTCGGTCAACCACGGCTATCGCGGTTTTGGCGAAGTATCGACAGCCTCCACCACCAAACAGGGGACCTGCAACATCGATGTCATCTGCCCCGAGGGCGACCCATGGCGCGACGAGATCCGCTCCACCGCTCGAATCATCATCTCCGGGTCCTTCCTCTGCACCGGCCAGCTCGTCAACAACACCGCCGAGGACAACACCCCGTACTTTCTCACCGCCCAACACTGCGTCGAAACCGCTTCGCAGGCCACATCCGTGGTCGCTTTCTGGAACTACGAATCCCCAACCTGCGGCCTCTTGGCGGGCGGCAGCCTGACGCAAAGTCAGAGCGGCGCGACCCTGGTCTCGCTGTGGGAGTGGCAAACCGGTTCCGATTTTACCCTGATTCTGCTCGACGAGACGCCCGATCCTCTCTTCAACGTCTACTACTCGGGGTGGGACGCCACCGGCGACATCCCACCGGGCAGCGTTGGAATCCACCACCCGTCGGGCGATGAAAAGGCGATCTCCTTCAACAATGACCCCCTCATTCCCGAGAACTACTACGGCGCGGGCAGCTACCAGTGGCGCGTCAGCCAGTGGGAGCAGGGCACCACCGAGGGTGGTTCCTCGGGATCGTGCATCTACGACCCGACCAGCCAACTTTGCGTCGGCACCCTCACTGCCGGCACCGCGTCA
>Ga0316192_10000548_pt1 | contig 27475 bp, 21 predicted proteins | sample MerIslwburrow_MG_FD_204931 | JGI IMG/M metagenome (GOLD analysis project Ga0316192, IMG submission 204931) | Coastal sediment microbial communities from Maine, United States - Merrow Island worm burrow | ecosystem: Environmental > Aquatic > Marine > Coastal > Sediment | place: USA: Maine...
CAGCCCCTGGCCAACGCCCGGCACCAGGCCCAGCATCTCGGTACAGATCGTAATTGCCCAATAAGCCGTCTGGTCCCAGGGCAGCAGGTAGCCGGTGAATCCCGACAGCAGAATGAATCCCAGAACACTCAAACCGATCAGCCAGTTTGACCGGCGTCGTGCGTGAAACCCGCCCGTAAGAAAGACGCGTAGCAAATGCAAAACCACCACGGGAATGAGCAGATTTGCACTCCAATAATGGACACCGCGAATCAGGCGCCCGAACAGGACGTCTTCCTGGAAGGAAGCGATCGACTGCCACGCGCGTTCAGGCGTCGGTTCGTATGCGAACATCATCAGGATGCCCGTGAACAAGAGCAACAAAACGAGTACAAGGGCCATGCCGCCGAGACCGAACGTGTGCGTGAGCTTTATGGCTCTCGCGGACACCTGTTTCGGCCGTAAATGCAGAACCAGGGAATTTCGGGTTTCTGCCTTGTTATTGTCCCGCATTCCTCTCGATCCGTAAGACGACGCCACAGGACGTCCGGAATTCCACCGCACGATTGTACCTGTCTCACAGGTCGGCGTAACTGACATTTATTCGGAACGACCGTGGAATTGGCCCGCGACTCGGGCCGCGTGGCGACCTTCCCCCCCACTTACGCCGAGAGGCCACAGTGGCTTACAATTGGGCAATGAAACACGACGAAACACTGGGCGAATTCCCGCGGGCAGACGAGATGAAGGCGCATCAACGGGCGAAATCGTAGTCGCCCGCCGTGCATCCGCGCCGAGAATATTCACGCAGCATTCTGGCCACTATCCGGTTCGGACTATTTCTTCTGCTCAGCGCCTGCGCAACGACCGAACAGCTACCAGCCGACTTCACGCCGCCCGAGCAAAATGACGCCCGGACTGTCGAGCAGTTTTGTTATGACGCTGCCGAGATCGCTGCCGAGACCACGCTTATCAGGGAATCCAATTCCTATCGTGTGCTCGAGGTGAGCATGGCCGCCGGACTCCAGGGCGATGACGACGATACGCCCATCTCATTCGAGTTCTACGAACAGTTCGCCGACGGGCCGTCGCCGGTAATCGTATTGCTGCCGATTCTCAATGGACAAAAGCACCTGATGCGTCCATTTGCGACCTATTTCGCACAACATGGCTACGCCGCGGTCATTGTAGACAACCTGCAACGCAGGAGCCTGCTCGAGGACATGATCGATCCCGAACCGGCCATACGACGAACGATTCAAAGACACCGCCGCGTCATTGACTGGGTCGAAACGAGGCCCGATCTGGATAGTTCGACGATCGGCGTTTTCGGTGCAAGTCTCGGCGGGTTCAACGCATTGTTCCTGGCGGCCTTTGATAGCCGCGTCAGTGCTGTCGTACCAGCGCTGACTGGTGGCAGTCTCGCCGAGGTACTGGTGACATCGGACGAGCGGCGCATCATACGGGCCGTCGATGAGGTACGGGACGAGCTTGGCCTGGACGATGAGCAGTTGCTGGATTATCTGCAGGGAAAGATCCAGACCGACACACTGGTCGTCGCGGAGCACATTCATCCGGATCGAGTTCTCATGGTCCTTGCCGAGGATGACGAGGCAGTTCCCTACGCAAGACAGCTTGAACTGCACGAGGCCATGTCCGAGCCAGAGGCGATTACGCTGCCGACCGGCCACACCGGTGCCGCAGCCTATCTGCCCTATCTGCGTTCAAAAGTGCTCGGGTTCTTCGATCGCAAATTCAGCGAGCCTTCGGACTACGGGACCGCAGCCCTGCCAGCCGGTGCTTGTGATGACTTCGAACAAGACATGCAAGAGATACCCCTGCTCGATCGCACTCAGTCCACCGTACACAATGTAGTTAATGGGGCGGCCCAATACTTCGACAGCTTCTTCGGCGCGAACAAGGTCTCGGATCGTTCGAACGTGTCACGCGGCAGTATCTCCCTCAGATCACAGTATGACGAGCGCGACGGCTTTGGTCACAGCGTCAGGCTGAGGGCCCGTATTGCCCTGCCCGCACTTCAAGAGCGTACGCGACTGGTCCTTGGCCGTGGTGACGCTGATGAGATGATCGACGGCTCGGCGTATGACTACGGAGATAGTTTGCCGGGTCAATCCAATGATTTCGAAGACGAGGATTGGCTCGTCGGCCTGGGCTTCTCGCGTAATCCAAATTCGTCCGACGGGTGGCATTTTTCCTTCGGCGTCAAAGTCAACACGCCGCTCGAACCCTTCGTGCGCGGAGGGTACCGCTGGAACAAGACAATTGGCGACGCGTGGCTTTGGCAGGTTCGACCCGTCGTATTCGCACAGAGTCAGCGCGGTACGGGTGGCTCTCTAACCAATATTCTCGATCTCGCCGCGAACACAAAATGGATGCTCCGCAGCTCGACCATTTTGCAGGGCGAAGATGACATCGAGGGTCTTGGCTGGACCCAGCGATTTACAGCCTTTCAACGCCTGTCCGACAAATTGGCGATGTCGTACAGCCTGTTCGGCACTGGCGAGACGGAAGCCGACGTGCCTGTTCAGGACTACGGTCTGGAAATTCGCTGGCGCCGCCGAATCTCACGCGATTGGTTATTCATCGAACTGCTGACGTTCGCTACCTGGCCTCGCGAAGATTTGACCGAAATTCGCGAACGCAATCTCGGCGTTGGCTTAGAGTTTGAGATGCAGTTCGGCGACTGGCCGGGCCGACCGCAGCGACGCTGAGTTCATGTCTGCCTGAATTTGGACCGGTAGGGATGCCGCTACCCGGTATCCGCGAGGCGGTACTATTGCCCCCGCTGTTCAACCTCTATTGCGGAGCCACATGAGCATCAAGCGACGCTACATTCTGCTCAACATCAACGGATTTCGCGAACGCTTTCCCTCTGCCCTGCGCAAGACCGCGTTTCTCGCCCATGTACTCGACATAGACACGCCAATGCTTGTCTTCGACTGGCCCGGCGACCAGGGCTCGACGCCGCGCGGCTATCTCAGGGCACAGGATGTTGCCCGACAATCAGGCCTCGACCTCGCCCGGTTGATCGAGAAGATCGAGAGTGAAGTTCAACCGGACAACTTCTGGATCCTGGCCAACAGTATGGGCGGTGAAGTTGTCGTGTCAGCCTTTGCCGAGCTCTACAAGACCGCGGAAATGGCCGATGTCGAGACCGAGGTTGAGCATGTCATTCTCACGGCCCCGGATATCAGCCACGCAGAGTTCGGCAGGCGCTTCAGACACAAACTTCTTGCCCTATCTGAAGACGTCACGATCTATGTGTCATCCAATGATCGCGCACTGCTGATGAGCCGCGTCATCAACCGCGGCAGGCGTCTCGGCGAAAGCACAGTTGACCCATCTAACCCTGATCAATGGGACGAAGCGGCGGCCGCGTTCGAATTGGTGACACCCGGTGCTGATCGAGTGACCCTGGTGGACATAACGCCCGTAAACCGGACAAGAAACTTTCATAACTTCAGCCTCGAAACACCCGAATTCTTCGACGACATCTACTTGCGCATTGGGAATGACGAGACACCGCAGAGCCGACCGCAATACAAGGTCACAACGGCAAGCGGAGCAGAATATTGGGTCCTAACTCAAGGTCGCTAGTCAAGATGATTCGAACAGCATCCATCATCCTGATCGCTGCGGCTGTCGGCTCACTATCAAGCTGTAGCGGCCAGCAACTCAGCCCATGGCATACCGAGAGACTCAGCGAAGAGTTCGTTGCGGACAATGATGATGTGCAGTCATTCTCCGACTACCTGGCACTCGAGGAACGGGTTTTCGCCGAACTGCAGGAAAAAGTGTACTCGCAGGTGCCGACCGGGCCGGAGTACGGCCTCGTGCGTTACAGCGCCGGCAGCGCCGCGGACCCACAGGCTTACGATACCGACTGGAATCGCACTTTCGAATTTTCGCATGACGCGCCGCGCGGCGGCGTGTTGCTGCTGCACGGCATGTCCGATTCACCCTATAGTTTGCACACCATAGGCGAAACACTGGCTGAACAGGGCTACTGGGTTATTGGATTACGCGCCCCGGGGCACGGCACCGCACCTTCGGGCCTCAAGTATGTGAAACCCGCTGACTTGACCGCGGCGACCCGGCTCGCCATGGCGCACCTGTCAGAGGCTGTCGGCGACCAACCACTGCATATTATCGGCTACTCCACCGGCGCGTCACTGGCGCTCGGCTTCGCCCTGGATGCGGCGGAAGGTACCGTGGCCCCGATGCCGGCCAGTCTCGTGCTGGTCTCACCCGCCATCCGCGTGCACGCGGCGGCTTCGCTGGCCAGTTTCAAGCGCGGCGCATCGTCAGTTCCGGGACTCAGCGGAATGGCGTGGTTGTCCGTCATGCCGGAGTTCGATCCTTACAAGTACAACTCGTTTGCAACCAATGCAGCAGACGTCGTGCACCAACTCACCCGGGCCGTCGACAGGCGTATTGCGGCTCGTAGCGAGAACGATCCACCGCTGCCGCCGATACTTGCATTGAAGTCGACTGTCGACGCGACCGTTACAACTGCGGCGATTGTCGACAACCTGTTGTCTTTGCTGACGCCAAAGCGTCACGAACTCGTACTGTTCGACATCAACCGGTATGCGGCGAAGGCCAGCCTATTGACCGAGAATCCGGCGCCACTCACGGATCGGCTGCTCGGAGATGATTCGTTATCGTTTGCATTAACCGTGGTCATGAATCGGGACAATCAGACACGGGACGTCGTCGCGCGGCACAAGGAAGCCTATTCAGGCGTTGTTACGGACCTGGAGTTGGCAGGCCTTGCGTGGCCGAACGATGTCTTCTCGCTGTCGCACGTCGCACTCCCATTCGCACCTGACGACGCACTGTACGGCAGCGATCCCCCGGCCAATGACAACACCCTGCATCTCGGTGACATCCCATTGCGCGGCGAGCGCGATATGAACCGGATCTCCGGCGAATGGCTGCTGCGCATGCGCTACAACCCGTTCTATGAAGTGCTGGAGTCGCGCGTACTCGAGTGGCTGGAATCAGCCAACTAGAAATCATAACCAAGGCTAACCGTCAGCCGGTAGTCGTCCTGCTCCGGAATCGACGCATCGGCCAGTGGCGGCGGATCTTCCGTGCGGTCCCACACGAATGAAATATCGATGTCAAAATTTCCAGTTAGGTCAGTCGAGAGTGTCGTCACCAGGTGATGCTGATAGGTGCCCGACTCTTCGTCCAGGAACGATCCGCTGTAAGAAAATTCATAGTCCATCCAGGACGTCAGCTCAGTCTCGAACACTGTGCCAAACGTTAAGGAAGGCGAAGTACTGCTGATCGGCTCGCCTTCCTCGACAGAAACACGCTCGACGTAGTTGGCACCCACAGCCGCATAGAATTCCCACGCGGTACGCGACGTATCGATCATCTCGTAACCCAGACCCGTCACCAACGAACCCTGGTGTGAAATATTCGTGAATGGGTCGCGGAAATACGTGGCTATTAAGGGCCGCCAAAACAGACGCGAGCCACTGAAGCGATCGACAACGCCATTCACGCGATGATTGTTGGCAACCTGAATTCCCTCTGTCTCATTGAAATTTCCCAAATAGTCGAGGAACGTGCGGGACTGGGCGGTGCGCCGTTCTATGCCGGCCTGCATGTTGTATTCGATAACGTCGGTATTCCCCTGCCGCACATTGAAACCAAGGCTAATATCGCCAGACCAGCGATCGCGCTCGCGTTTTGCAGAGGCGGTAACGGCAACCAGTTCGTCGCGCGAAAATTCAATAGTATCCTCAATCGTCTTCACGCTAATCGTGTCTCCCTCAAAACGGATACGACCGATAATAATCTCACCCGCTCGTACGCTTACGCCGAACACCCGCTCGCTGTAGAACCCGTCAACATCCTCTGCATCGAGGACGAGCTCATCGAGGACGTCGCTATCAAACTCGACCTTATCCCCAAACGCGCCTATCAGCTCACCGCGAAGCCACTCGCCAGAAACCAGTCTTATCCAGTCGTAGCCGTCGTTCGGTGGGACGAACTCCACATCGTCCTGCGCTACCGCAGACGGGGCGGAAAACAGGACGAACGCCCAGCAGAGAAGTACTCGAACGTGAAGTGCACTGAATCTCATAGATTAAAAGGACGCCCCAAAGGAGCATCTATTCCTGGCGCAACACTCATCGCAGATCACTCACCACGCAAAGTAACATCGTCTGCTCCGGTTTCTACTTGCCAGCCGTACTAAAGCGGGATAGTCAGGGCTGCTGCGAGTGTCGTTTCCAGAATCGTTCCTCGCGGGATATTGATACTCGATCCGCTGGTCAGTATCGACGCCCCCACCCCAACTTTGGCACCCGTCCTGGCGCCGGAGCTTCCACCAATAAGGCCGCCCACGGCCGCGGCCCGAGCCGTTCGCCCAACTGTTCTCCCCGCCTCTTCAGCGCCCTGTGCACCCAAAGCGCCGGTCGAAATCGGTATCAGTTGATCATCGATCATCAAATCGGTGAACTCTGCCACGAGCTCAGAAGACCCGGTCATACGCCTGGATTGCTGGGCTGCCACGATGCGTCCGTGTACGAAGGTGCCACGCGGTGCTACCGTCACGCCGTCAACGACCAGCGCGCCTTCGAGTTGACCACGAAAGCGATGCCCGGCCGAGTGCTGACTGGAGTCAATAGTCTCCACTGTGCGAATGACAAGGCGTGTACCTGCAGGAACTGTCAACACCCCAGGGGAAGGCGCTTCAACAAACTCGAGGGCCGTCTCTACGCCGGAACTGAAGAACACACCAACGACCTCATCTTCGGGAAATGCTTCAATGCCTTCACCAGTATCGAACATGATGATGCCGTTGCTGCTGCCGATGAAGTCCCCTTCAAATATATCGCCATTGGCCAACTCAAGCGTATCGGCCAGTGCGACCCCGGAAACAACAACCGCAAAAGCGGAAATAGCTGAAGCGAGTAGCCTCTTCATTCTGATTACTCCTGATGGATTGGTATCTACGGAAATTGCGCGAAAATTTCTTTAACAAATCTTTGTACAGACTCGGCCTGATTACGTTGCATACTTTCGGTTACGCGGTTCGTCGCTGTGCCTTCCCAAATCAACTGATTTCGGGCTGGATCGATCATATCGATCGACAGCGCGCCCTGTGTTGTCGTCTCAATGGTCGGCGTAGACATAGTCCCGCCCCACGTCCCATAACGCCCGGTTCGATGCATCGTACTAACGCTGGCACTGGTATTTCGAGATCGAATCTGTTGCTGGGTCTCAAACACGAAGTTGATCACGACATCCGGATTGACGCCATCCCTGCGCAATCCGAGCGTTTCGAGTTCAAAGGTTGTTGCATCTATTAACTGGCTACTCAATATCGTCCTTACGTTCCCGTTGTCGGTCGACAGAGGCTGCAAGAAATCGAATGTCCGCAGGCTGGCGAAATCAGCACCAGGGTCCGAGTTGGTAATGACAGTTGGCCCGCTGCTGCAACCCACCAAATATGGCCAAAAGAAGAAAAGATGCCATTAGTGATGGTATGGATCGACGACTCTTCATTTAATTTCGCTCCAAAATAGACTTCTTGTTGGTTCTTGCAGAAGAGGATACTTAACGGGCCAATCGGATACAATCGGCACCCGGAAGAGCGTGAGCGGAGTACTACGAGTATGACAGACACTCTGGCGAAAAATGTCGCGAACTTTGCGCCGGGTTTCAGGCAGTTCCCATGCCTGGTTTACGCGGTCCTGTTCCTCGCGGGTTGCACCACCGTGCCACTCGACTATCCGCGAGAAGCCTCAACAGCGCTCAATGACACCAGCGACACTTTGCTTGCAGACCAAAGCCGCCAATGGCGTGGCGATGCTCAGCTCGGGACCAACGGATTCTACCCGCTGCACGAAGGTCTGGATGCCTTTGGCGCTCGACTGACGCTCATTGAAAATGCCGAGAAAAGCATTGACGCACAATATTTCCTGATGAAACCGGACTCGGCCGGTTTCGTTTTCACCGAAAAGCTCCTCGAGGCGGCTGACCGAGGCGTCCGAGTGCGTTTTCTCATTGACGACATCTTTACGACAGTCGACGACCGCGGACTCATCTATTTGAACGAGCATTCGAATGTCGAAATTCGTATCTTCAACCCGCTCTCTCGTAAAGGCATCAAGGCGTTCAATTACCTTGGCCATTTCGGCCGTCTGAACCGTCGCATGCACAACAAGTCATTCACGGCCGATTACCAGATCGGCGTGGTAGGTGGCCGAAACATCGCTGAGGAGTACTTCCAGCTCGATACAAGCGGCGAATTTATCGACTTCGATATGCTGGTCACCGGCCCAATAATCAACGATATATCCGCTTCATTTGACGAGTACTGGAACCATGAGCTGGCGGTCCCCATGCATGCCCTCTATGACAAGGCCGACACAGAAAAACTAGCGGAATTCGAGCAACACGTTCTGGCGAGAATGGAAGAGGAGAGCAAAACGGTCTACGGCCGGGCCGTGCATACGAATCTCGTCCACGATTTGAACGCGATGACGATCAGCCCCTATATCGCGGGCGCGAGAGTCATTGTCGACAATCCACAGAAGCTGGAGGAAAAACCCACCGACGAAAACAAGATCGTTGTTACAGAGCTGCGCAAGGTATTCAAGGAAGCGGAAGAAGAGATCATCATTTTCACGCCGTACTTTATTCCACGCGATAGAGGAATTGAGACGATCAACGAAATTACCGGCAAGGGAGTCAGGGTCGTTGTGCTGACCAATTCGCTGGCGTCCAACAACCATGCTTCCGTGCATTCGGCCTACTCGTCATACCGCAAACGCCTGCTCGATGCTGGCGTCGAATTGTGGGAAGCAAGAGCAAATGCGGCTGAAGTGACCAATGCCGACGGGACCAAGGAGCTCGAGCATCTGACTCTGCACACCAAGGGAGCGATTATCGACCGTCGGCGAGTTTTCGTCGGATCCCTCAACCTCGATCCCCGATCCACTGACCTTGATTCCGAAATTGGGCTCATCATCGACTCTCCCGAGCTCGGCAAGGTGATGGCGAAAGATGCAATGGAGGGAATGCCGAAGATGGCGTACCGCCTGGAACTGGACGAAAATCGAAAGATCCGATGGCATGCCACGATTGACGGCCAGGAAGTTTTGGAAACGAAGGAGCCGCTCACCTCAGGGTGGCGTCGTTTCCAGGCCTGGTTCCTGAAAATATTACCGGAGAAACAACTCTAGTCAGCGTCTTACGCTCAGAATACCCAGGTATAACCGACAACCGGACCTTGCTGAACCATGTCCCAGCCATACACTCCCGGATTGCTGTAGTCATCTTTCAAATACCGGTAGCCGAGATTCAAGGCCATGCGCTCACCAAATCGGCGATTGAAGAACACTTCCGCGTTGTAGCTCGAATCGGAATCACCGGCAACCACGACATCGCCACGCATCACCAGGAGCCACTTGGCTCCCAGGTCGGTGTTGAACCTGGCTCCGACAAACCAGTCACTCCAGCTGTCGCTGGCTCCTAGGGACGACGTAAAAGGCGGGTTCGGTAGTCGACTTAGTTCCAGATCCTGGTCCTGGTATCTGATACCAGCCAGTACCTCCCAGTTGTCCGTAAACGCATAGCCCGCCCATGCTTCAACCAACCAGATCGTCGCTTCCATTTTTGGTCCTGGCTGGTTGGGTAGCAGCGGCGGAATATCGGCTTCCAGCGAGAGATAGGTCGGATCGAGCACGAACCGCCAGGGTCCCGTGTGAAATTCGGTGTGCAACGACGCAGCGAAATTCAGTTTACTAAACAAATCGCTGAAGCTGGCATCTACTGTAAGCGGTGGCAGTCCACCAACGGTGCTTGTCCCGTCCAGCGACGTCCCCCAGAGATAAGGCGTCAGAACAAACTTGTTACCATCATCTTGTGCCATGGACGTCGATGACCAGGCGGCAAGCACCAGGATTACCGCAATTACCTTATGCCTCATATTTATGCTCCTCCTCTCTACGAGGTCTGACTACGGCTCGTTAGAACCGGTACTTGGTTGACAACTGAACCTGGGTCGCATTGGCTCTTTGCCCATCCTTGTTTTCACGCCAACCATAAATAATTTCCCCGCCGAGGTCGATTCTTGGCGTTGGCGACCAGATGTAATTTAAAGCGCCGCGGAACGTCCCGTTGTAGGCGTCATCGCTCTCAAAATCCAGGTTGTTGACGTTGACCCAGCTGAGATTCAACGTGGAACGAGCATTTTCTCGCCACCAATGCTGGTAGGCAACAAAACCGGCGAGGACGGGCAACGTCTCCAGGTTACCCTCGGAGTCGAATTTCGCATCCTCGCCTCCGACGGTGTTCAGGTCATTGATGTATCGACCAATGCCCTCACCATAATTCACCTGGAAGATGAAATTATCCATACCGCTGGTATTCCAGAACCGCGTTGACGTCTTGCCACTCACGCTCAAGCCCCAACCCAGGGCCTGGCTTTCAGTATCGCCGGTCATATCACCGTCCCAAATCCCTGTAATCTGCCGCAAGACAGCACTGCCTCGGATGTGCCAGCGCTCGAGCCATGTGCGACGAATGCTCGCCGCTACGTCTGGCCATTTACTGGTGGCCCGGCCGCCCGTGATCTCCGGGTTTGGATCTTCCAGCGACACCATCATGTTCCGGTCTTCGCCGAGTTGCGGGAAAAAGCGGACCTGCGGCTGTCGCACGTTCACCGCACCATTAATGCCCTCGAAGTCGATTTCTTCCGGAATAGCATCAGTGTCCTGAAACACGCTCCATGTCTTGCCCACAAGCACTGATTTGAACTGCCCGAAAGCATGCCGCAAGCGGAATGTATCGCCCTCGCCCGCGAAGTCGGCCTCAATATAGGCACGCATCGTGCCGAATCTTGTCTTGTCGCGCAGGTCGTAATTCAGTCGAGACTGGCTGACCGTCATCGTCGTGCGAGGAGTCGATGATTCCTGGGGCACTGGAATCGTACCGGCGATGAATCGGTCGAGACTGCCGAGTGGATCGAACGTTCCAACAATGTTCATCTTCACGAATCCACCCATTTTCATTGCTGCGCTGGTACCCGGGATCATCGTAGAGTTCGGGAATGAGTCTTCATCGAACACCGTACTGGATGATTCCTGGCTTTCCTTGATTGACGACTCGAGCGTCTCCAATCGCGAGCGCAATTCGATATCGTCTGCAGACATTTCTTCCGTGGCCTTTTGGTTGATCTGATCGATCTGCGTCTGCAATGACGCCATAGCTTTCCGTTGATCCTCAATCTGTTCTGCCTGCGCCGCGACTATCTTTTTTTCAGCCGCGAGCTCGGTCTCAGTCGCGCCTTGCAACACCACGATCAGCCGCTGTTGCTCCTCCAGCTGCCGCTTTTGCTCATCCAGCTGAGCTTGCTGGCGTTTCAGCATGTCGAGCACGTCCGACATGGCAATGGCAGATGCTCCGGCGGCGGCCGCCACGGGTGCTGCGCTCGCGCTCGGCTCAGCGTCGGTGGTGGCTGGCGCTGCTTCGACCTCCGCGGGCGCCGCTTCGACTTCGACAGCGGCGGCCTCCGTCGATTGGCCTTCCTGGGCCCATAACGGGGTTCCGCACATCAACAGCGATGCAGCAGTCAACAGGACAAAATTAGTTGGAACATTTGAGCGATTCATATCGGTGATCCCATGAGCATTCACAGTCACGGCATCTCCGCTCGGCCTAAAAACGAAAGGAGATCCCGCGCGATAGTTTAACTGCAAAAGGACTAGTGCTGAATGGAACAGGAGCGTAGATATGCGGTACCTCGCAGGTCAGCCCGTTGTACTTCTCAGGCATAGCGATTCTCAAGTATAGTGCTGCTTCCGTGACGTCTCCTCCCTACAAAAATGCAATAGCTGTCAACATACTGTTGCTGATTCTGTGTGCCGGGTCGGCCATGGCCGACGCCATTGTGCGCAGCGAGGCCATGTTCGCCGACACCATCGCCGAATATTTTGTCGAAGAGGATCACGTTCGGCTGGAACTCGAGATTGGGTCGAACGACGTTGCCGCGTTTCGGAACCTCCTACCCGATGTTTTGTATGAAAAGCTCGGTTATGGCGAGTCGCCGTTACGGGAACGACTGGCAAGGTTCGTAAGCGAAGACATGCCGGTGCTGGCCGGTGATACGGCTGTCGCTGGCAGAGTTACCGACATCGGACCTGGAACGCGACCTCTTCGCGACAGGATCACCGGCGAGGTACTGCCAACACCGGAAGATGAAGCGACGATTGTCATTCGCGCGACCCTCCTGTTTCCTTTCACCGATCGCCCTGAAACGCTGACTCTTATTGCGCCACGCAAGACCGGTGTGGCCAATATCGGCTTCGTGCTCTATCACCAGGGCGTTGCCGTCAACGACTATCGCTACCTGAGCAGTGGATACACGGTCGACCTGGACTGGCAGGATGCCTGGTATTCGTCGTTCCCGGATCGCAGCCTGAGGCGCCAATACTATTCGCCGATGACCGGATTCATCTATGTAGAGCCCTACGAGGTGCGCAAGGAGATCATTGTCCGTCCTGCCGACATACAGCGATATGTCGACCTTGGGCTGGAAGGCGAGACGATAATTACGGCGGATCGTCACGACGAGATAAAAGGAAAGATTGTCGGTTTCCTCGATGATCACTTTCCGGTAAAGATCGATGGCGAACCTGTGACCGGGAGTGTCGATCGCGTCAACTTCCTTAAACGAACGCTCCGAAGCAGCGTTGTCGTAGATAATCAGGATGTCGAACTCCTGCCCGCAACTGTTGGCGTAATTTATGTTTTCCCCACGGAGGGGCTACCGCAGGACGTTGAGATGGAATGGGACCTGTTCACCGAGAAAATGCCCATGGTTCCCGCGGCCACGGTGGACCAGGCTGGCCCATTGCCGGTCATACTCGAGGCAGATTTCAATACACTCCACTGGGAGAACTTTCTGCGTTTTCCCGAGCTGCCGACACTTACCAGTATTTCGAAGCCGCCAACGACTCTTCAAAGGATATCGGGCTGGGCGCGCTGGCTGATGCTGGCGGTCGGCATCACCCTGTTCATCATGCTGTTGAGATCGTGGTCTGCAAATCGAACGATTCCCGGACCACTAACGGCGGCTTCACTTGCGGCCATCCTGGTTAGTATCTTGTTCTTCCATCAGCATCGTCAGGTCGCTATGAATGAAGAGCGCCTGACACAGCTTGTCGGCGATCTCCTGCACAATGTTTACCGCGCCTTCGACTATCGTGGTGAGGAAGTGATTTACGACGTGCTTGAGAAAAGCGTTTCCGGCGAGTTGCTCACCGACATCTATCTTGAAACCCAAAAAAGTCTTGAGCTGGCCAACCAGGGCGGCGCACGGGTCAAAGTCAAGTCAACCGATGTCAGTAGCGCAGAGTTGCTTGAACGTGCCGGCAACCGCCTGACGATCTCCAGCAACTGGAATGTCGCCGGTTCGGTCGGACACTGGGGTCACGTGCACCAACGTACCAACGCGTACCACGCCAACCTGGAGATCAGCGAAGTCGACGGGGTCTGGAAATTGACCGGCCTTGAGATCCTCGAAGAGCAGAGGCTTTAGGTCCGCGGTGATCAACATCAGCGAACTGGCGTTTAGTTACCAGGGCCGTGACGCGGAGCTGGCATCGTCATTTGGTATGCGTGTTCGCAGCCTTACCGTTCCAGTGGGCGCCACTACCGCCCTCGTCGGACCCAGTGGATCTGGAAAAACGACGCTACTCGGATTAATAGCCGGAACACTGCGAGCCGCTTCCGGCAGCATTATTGTCAATGATGAGGCGATCACTGAATTCAGCGACAAGGACCTCGGCCAATACCGTCTCCGCAGTGTCGGACAGGTATTTCAGTCCTTCGAGTTGCTTGACTATCTAACGGTAATCGAGAATGTCATGTTGCCCTGGTATATCTCAGGCGACGGGATGCAAGAAGATATTCGGGAACGGGCAGCCGAGCTGTTGCGCAATGTTGACCTCACAACGAAACAGACAGCGATGCCCGGAGAACTGTCACAGGGAGAACAACAGCGCGTCGCCGTATGCCGAGCGATGCTGAATAACCCACCCGTATTGCTGGCTGACGAACCCACCGGAAACCTGGACCAGGAAAACAAGCAGAATGTTGTCGACTTGCTGGTGGAGCAAGCGCAGCAGAACGACAGCACCCTGCTGATGGTGACACACGATGAATCGCTGCTCAGCAAGTTCGATGCCGTGCTCGACATGCGCGGTGTCGCTCAGCCGTTGAAAGCACCGAGCCAGGAATGAGCGGCGCACTGTTTCTCGGCTGGCGCTATCTTGCCCATCACCGTTTCAAGAGCGGCATTCTGATCGCGTCAATTGCGCTCATGTTGTTCTTGCCTGCGGCGACGCGGCTACTGGTAGAAGACAGCGCGACCGCACTGACCGCGCGTGCAAGCCAGACTCCCCTCGTGCTCGGCGCACGTGGCAGCGAGCTCGAACTCGTCTTGAATACATTGTACTTCCATGTCGAGTCGCCCGCGGAGATCGAAAACCGTGCCTTTACCGAGGTTCAGGCAACGGGTTTCGCCGAGTTCATTCCGATTCATTCCCGATTTCGTGCCCAAGGCGTGCCGATCGTCGGAACATCACCGGACTACTTTGGCTTTCGTGGATTGACGATCGCCAGTGGCCGACAGATTGGGCTGCTTGGCGAGTGCGTGATCGGCGCAAAGGCAGCCGCGCGGCTCGGATTAGGCCCTGGAGATTCGATCATTTCCTCTCCCGAGACCGTCTTCGACATCGCGGGCGTCTATCCGCTCAAGATGACGATTGCCGGTGTGCTGGACGTGACCGGTACGGCGGACGATAACGCCATTTTTGTCGATATAAGAACTTCCTGGATTATCCAGGGACTCGGGCACGGGCACACCGACCTGGCGGCGCCGGAGGCAGGGGCCGCCGTACTCAGCCGCCGCAACGGTGTCGTCACTGCCAATGCGTCACTCGCTCAGTACGCCGAAGTCACGCGGGACAACATCGGGGATTTTCATTTCCATGGATCAACAGACTCATTCCCGCTTACCAGCGTTATCGTCGTGCCACCCGATCAGAAGAACGCCGCTTTGCTGCGCGGCAGGTACCAGGACAATGACTTACTGCAGCTAGTAGTGCCGGAACGTGTTCTCGACGACCTGTTACAGACAGTATTCGCGGTTCAAAACTACGTGGTCCTGGGCCTGGCGATCCTGGGCTTTGCCACTACCGCGGTTATTACGCTGGTATTCCTGCTCTCGCAGCAATTGCGCAAGGGCGAGTTTCATACGCTATTGCGTATCGGTGCATCGCGCGGCTACGTATCGCTGCTCATTGCATCGGAGATTGGTTTTGTATTATTGCTGAGTGTATTGCTCGCTTCAGGCCTGACCCTGGTCACAAGGATTTATGCCATGCAGATACTTCAGACGTTCCTGACCCTATGATTCTTCCGCGAACGCTAATACTAAGTGTCATCGTTCTACTCGCTGCTTGTGGCGCCGAAGATCAACCCGCAAGTGGCGAGGCACCACCAGGGACAGAATCGCAAAAGGCGCTGGTAGTAACCAGCAATTACCCGCTGTTCTTTTTTGCCAGCCAGCTTTCGGAGGGTATCGACGCTGCGCCCGAGATCATCTTTCCGGATATCGATGGCGACCCGGCATTCTGGATACCCAGTGCAGAACAGATTCAGCTTCTGCAGTCGGCAGATGCGGTGATACTCAACGGCGCTGGTGCGGAATCCTGGCTGAACCTGATATCGATCGACCAACGGCGCCTTGTTGATACTTCGGTGAGCATCAAGGATCGGCTGATTCCATTGGAAGACTCTGTTCAGCATCAGCACGGCCCTGAAGGCGAGCACTCTCACCAGGGCACTGCGTTTACGACGTGGCTCGATCCGCAACTAGCTGTCGCACAGGCGCGGTCCGTGACCGATGCACTAATCGAACTCGCCCCATCCGGCGAAACGGATTTTCGAAACAACTTGGTAAAGCTGGAACAGACATTGGCACAACTCGACACGCAGCTTGCCGCAGTATTTGTGAAACTCGAGGGTCAGCCCGTATTGTTTTCACATCCCGTATATCAGTATTTGCAGCGACGCTACGAAATCGACGGCGAAAGCGTGCATTGGGAACCCGAACAGGAACCAACCACGTCCGCCTGGATCTCTTTGCAAAAGATTACCGCTGCGCACCCGGCGCGAATGATGATCTGGGAGGACAAACCGTTGCCGTCCACCGCCGAGCGTTTGAACAATGGCGGAATCGTTTCGACACAGTTTCACACGGCCGCCAATACTCCTGCTCAGGGCGACTATCTCAGCGTAATGCGGGGCAATGCCGAGCGGCTGGAAGCGTTGCTCTCGCTCGCGGAAACGACCGGAGAGAGGTAAGGGGAAGGATCCGGGCCTATAACTCGTTACGCATGAAAACCGCAAGTTGCTCCATGGCCGTTATATCGAGTTCGAATAGGCTCGACAATGGTCGGTCAAGATCCATGATCAACATCATCACGGCCGCAAATGCCAGCGCTAATGAATAGGTGGCAAGGGGACTCCGTCTTGACGTCAGCCCTGCCTGGTAGCCGACCACGATCATGGCCATGACCGCCGTAAAATACAGGGTCAACCAGATAATCACGGAAATTCGATTGACCACCGCAGCCTGAATGCGATACGTGTGCATGTCCATCAGGCTGAGGACCGAGGCCATGAAATCCTCACTTTCCAATGAGCCGCCAATCGCGTCGCCTGGGGACAAACGCTGGGCAGTGCCCAGGGACCACAACTCGAGTTGAATCACCTCGGCGCGTTGCACAATCAGGGCGACATCATCTGCTCGGGCCTGGTCGATCATTTCACTGAGCTCTAATCGGCCATCGACGTAGGCCAGAAGTAGTTCCCTGGCTGGGCTGCGTAGCGGTTCCCCGGCCAGATCCGCTTGCAGAAACGCGTTTTTCAGCACTACGGCCTCATCTATCTGTAACTGCATACGGTTTTCAAAATGAGTCTGAGCACTGGAAAAAGTGAAGGCCAACATGAACGCCAGCAACCCCAGGGTTGCTCCCATCAAGGCCCTGACCTGAGACGTCTGGGCCTTGGCTGCTTTGACCTGTGATTTGACTCCGAATCGAAAACCCAGCTCCAGCAACAGGAGCATGAGTCCCGCTGTCAGCAAGAACAGTAACTCGATTGAGATTTCGTCAAAGAAGTGGTTGTTCATGAATGTATTCTTGTATCGGCCGAGTCAGGAAAGCCTACAGCAGCCTATGGAATTCGCAAGTTAGGTGCCGGTTTTCGAGCAGACGTAGAAATCTGCCAAATCCAGCTGCTCCCAATCCACCTGGATGCCAAGACCGGGTCCGTCGGGCGCCGCTACCCTGCCCCGGTCCAGTGCGAGTTCGTCAGAGAACCCATCGTCATAAATGGCTTCTGCCATGGGGCGTACTGGTCAGGCGTGCGTGCCGCTCGGGAAGTATCAGCGCTCCTGAGGTAGACCCTCGCAGCAGTTCACATTCGCGTTTACGTCCGGGAGCCACGGTCGTATAGTACTCCCCCAGGCACATTCGCCAGATTACGGAACTATTCACATGGTGGTATCAAAAGTCATAGCCCGCTGCCTGCTCTTGCTGGCTATTTTCATCGGCCCGCTTGCACAGGCCGATGCATTGGACGACATCCTCGAGCGAGGAACATTGCGTGTCGGTGTCGCCGAATTTGTGCCTTGGGCCATGCCGGCGGAGCGTGGCGGACATGTTGGCTACGACATCGACCTCGGCAACAAGATCGCCCAGGACATGGGCATTCGCGCAGAATTCAAGGTCTACGACTGGAAGGACATCATTGAGGCGTTGGAGGCAGGTGAGGTTGACATGATCTCCGGCGGCATCGTGGTGACGCCACAGCGAGCGTTGCGAATGAACTTTACCGAACCGGTCGCGTTGTCCGGTGCCGGGATGGCTACCCATACCGAGATGACCAGGGACGTTGAGACGCTGGAGCAACTCAATGATCCGAATATCGTGGTTGCTACCATCACCGATACGTTTTCGGAGGGCGCCGCCCGCTCGATATTCAACAAGGCAGAAATCCGCTCGCACGCCAATAAGAATGACGCCGAAAAGGATATCCTGGAAGGGAAAGCCCATGTCTACATTTCCAGTCTTCCGGCTGTGCAGTTCCTCGTCACGAATAACAGTGACGTCATCGACCTGCCATTGAGCGAACCGATTGTCGGTTGGGCCGAGGCATTGGCTGTGCGAAAAGGCGAGCAGGAATTACTCAACTTCCTCAACTCCTGGGTAATCGCACACACAGCCGACCGTTGGCTCGATGCCACGCGCGATTACTGGTTCGAAACGCGCGACTGGGTTCAGGAAGTGAAACGCTGATGCGCCTCTTCCGCGTCGCAACCTGCGTGACTCTGGCCGCCGCTCTGTCATGGACCGCGTTCGCAAGTGCACAGGTAAGTGATACGGAAGATGAGTCGGAAGCAAACGATCGTGGCGCACCTCCTGCCGCCGATGCCGAAGTTCCAACGGAAATTCCGGAGGAGCTGTTCAGAAACCCCGTCATGGATGAAATTACGGTCATTGCCGGGCCCCAGGGGCAATCCCAATTCGAGCTCAGGATGGAGCGCGAGGAACTCATGCGACAGCGTCTTTACGCTGAGATGCGCTTGCGTGAGCGCGAGCAGGAAGAGATGGCCTGGCGCCAGGCTGACCCCGATCTGCGCAACCCGGAATCACGCATCAAGTGGGGCTATAGCCCGCAGGCCGAGATGCGCATGCGTCGAGGGAACGAGTACCTGTACGAACAACCGGGCATTACAACCACGCCCGCGACCTTATTCCGCGCAGAGTTCTGAAGTCACCTGACGCCCTTGCTGGGCTCATTGAGTCTCTCGGCCTACGGCGTATACCAGATGGGCGACGTATAGGCGCGATCCTGCACGGTAGCAGAACCCCGAAGGGGTGGCATATTTCCGCGTAGCGAAACATATCGCACGGAATCTACCTATTTGGCTAACCGCCGAAATTCTATATATTTTTCCTGCTGAGTCGCTCGAGTCCCGAGCGGTCACTAGAGCGCCCAACGGCAACAGGATGGCCGGCGGTGATGCGATGATTGAAATTCGAATTCATGGTCGCGGCGGTCAGGGTGGTGTCACCCTGGCGAAGCTGATCGCCACGTCGCGGTTTCTGCAAGGCCAATCGGTACAGGCTTTTGGTCTGTATGCGGCGGAGCGCTCGGGCGCGCCGGTCCAGGCATTTTGCCGCTACTCCGAAGAACCCATCACCAACCGCAACCTGATCTATGAGCCCGATCACATCATCGTGCTGGACCCGACACTGGTCGGACCGAACATTGTTGCAGGACTCAAAGCCGGCGGCTGGATACTGCTTAACTCGCCGCATCCACCAGAAGCATTTGCTGACCAGTTTTCCGGAAACCGCATCGCAACGGTGGATGCGACAAGTATTGCCCGCGACAATGACCTTGGCACGCGCAGTCTGCCGATCGTCAATACGGCACTTGCCGGAGCCGTGGGCAGAATGCTGGCCTTTCCGTTGCCGGAGATGTGCACCGCACTCGAACATCTCGGCTTCAAAGGATTAAACCTGGCAGCAGCCACGCTCGCGTATGACGAGGTCCGGCTTCTCGAAACGCCTCGGGAAGCAGGATTGTCTGACGACGAGGTTGCACTTCCGACCGAGGAACGAGGACCGAGCATCCTGGACGGCGCGGGTGCGTCACTGCCCGCGATCAAAACAGGATCATGGGCAAGCGAACAGCCGCGCCGCCGGCAGATGATTCCTCCATGCAATCACATCTGTCCCGCAGGCAACAATGTGCAGGGGTTCCTCGATGCCTTCGCTCACGAAAAAACCGATGAGGCGCTGGAAATTCTGCTCCGGAGTTCGCCGTTTCCCTCGATCTGCGGGAGGGCCTGCCCTGCTCCGTGCATGGATGCCTGTAATCGCATCGAGATAGACGGTGCGGTCAACGTGCGTCAGTTGGAACGCTATGCCGGAGATCACGGGCAGGTGACCCTTGAACCGCTGGCAAAACGCAACGAACGAATCGCCATCGTGGGATCGGGCCCGGCCGGCCTGACGGCAGCGTACCATCTCGCACGTTTCGGCTATCGGGTTCGAGTGTTTGAATCCGGCCCCGAAATCGGCGGCCTGCTCCGCAGTGGAATACCCGATTTTCGCATTCCCGAAGATGTGGCTTCCCGTGAAATTGACCGTATTCTCGATCTCGGCGTCGACGTTGCGACCGATCATTCGATAGACCGCCGGGGTCTGCTCGAACTGGCACGAAATCAGGATGCCGTGTTGGTGGCCACAGGCCAGCAGGAGCAGCGTGATCTGCAGCTGGGAATGAACGGCAGCGAGGCCGTCGTCCAGGGCATCGATTTTCTCGAGCACGTTCATCGAGGCGATGTCCGTGTCGACGGCGAGAGAGTGATCGTCATTGGCGGTGGCAATACAGCAATGGATGCTGCCCGTTCCGCGCTGCGCCTCGGAGCGAAGAGTGTAAAGATTGTCTATCGCAGGTCCCGCCAGGAAATGCCCGCCATCCGCGAAGAGATCGACGAAACCGTAGAGGAAGGCGTCTGCATCGAGCTTCTGACCCAGCCCATCGCGCTGCATGAGAGACGCAGCGATGGTATTCGTCGACACCTCCGACTTGTTTGCCGGCGCATGAAGCTGGGCGAGCCGGACGAGTCAGGCCGCCGCAGCCCGGTCGAAATCCCGGACTCGGATTTCGAACTGCCTTGCCATCGGGTCATTCTTGCACTCGGCCAATCGCCAGACCTGTCGGTCTTCCCCGAAGGCACCGAGGTCAGAGAGGGAGCCGAACTCCTGGGCCTGTTGGAGACGCCGGTGTTTGCCATCGGTGATCTCGCCACGCGCGAAGGGACGGTGGCTGGAGCGATAGGCAGCGGCCGGCGTTCGGCCGTGCATATTCACAGTGTGCTGAGTGGCGAGCACGTGCGCATCACCGAGCATGCCGATGCCCAACGCGATGTCGACGTCTGGTGCGACGAGGTCATTCATGCCGATGCGATGAAACTGCATCTCTTCGAGCGCCAGGCGGCATCCGAAGGCGAATCGCTGCCTGTGACGGAGCGACGCTCGACGTTCGACGAGGTTCACATGGGCCTCTCAAACGCAGATGAGGCGGCCCGGTGCCTGTCCTGTGGCGTCTGCAACGAGTGCGATGCCTGCGTCACCTATTGTCCGGAAGGCGTGCTGAAAAGAGTGGGACATAGCCTCGAGTTCGACTATTCGTATTGCAAAGGCTGCGGCGTATGCGTGGCAGAATGCCCGCGCAACGTGATCTTCATGAGTCACCTGTGAACGGGACGGAGACCGACGATGCCATTAGAAGTCATTACTGGAAACCAGGCTGCCGGCTGTGCCTTAAGTCTCGCGGGTGAAGCGAATCGTTCGGCCAGAGGCGCGGCATGTGGGATTTATCCGATTACGCCGCAAACCGAGATTGTCGAGTACGTAGCCAGGTTCCCATTCACCAAGGGGCGTGTCGTGCCAGTGGAAAGCGAGCACAGCGCGATGGCCGTGTCGATGGGCGCATCAATGAGCGGCGCGCGAGCGTTCACCGCAAGTTCATCGAATGGCATTGCCTACATGGCTGAGAACATCATGGTAGCCGGCTATTATCGGCTGCCGATCGTGATGGTCGCGGTCAATCGCACGCTGGGCCCGCCATGGAATATCTGGGCGGATCAAGGTGATACGCTGATGCTCAGGGACTTCCCCTGGCTGCAGTTCTACTGCGAGAACAACCAGGAAGTACTCGACACCACACTACTCGCCTTCCGGCTGGCCGAAGACAAACGCATTCTGCTGCCGGCATTGACGTGCATGGATGCCTTTATTGTCTCGCATACCCAGACAGAGACCGCGCAACCCGAACAGTCCGAGGTCGATCGCTTCCTGCCAGACCTCGATCTGCCCCATCGCATGCATTACGACGAAGCACGCACGCTCGGCGGCCTCGCGTGGCCTCACGAGGAACTGTCAATGCGATTGGAAATCGACGACGCGATGAAGCGCGTGCCGAGCGTCTACCAGGAGTGTCGAGAGAGTTTCAAAGAGATATTCGGCCGCGATCCCGGCGACATGCTCCAAACCTACGAGGTCGATGATGCCGACCTGATTCTCATCGCGAGCGGCACCATCGCCACGACCGCGCGAGAAGTTGTACGGCGGCGTCGCGCGTCCGGCGAGAAGGTCGGTCTCGTCAAGATAAAAATGTTTCGACCATTTCCCGAGGCGGCGCTTCGCGAAGCCTGCCAGTCCGCCACACGTGTGGGCGTACTCGACCGCAACTACGCAGCCGGCACCGGTGGCATCTTCTGGCAGGACACTCGAGCCGCTTTTCAAGGCTATCGCGACGACATTCTGATCCAGAACTACCTCACCGGACTGTGCGGCGGTGACGTCACCCCGGATGTGGTGGACGACATCCTCACTAACCTCGCTTCGCGGCCCGAAGCAAGCGATCCGGTGTGGATAGGCGTCGAGACTGGCAGGAGGACCCTGCAATGACGGCGACTGCAACGCTTCACCAATCGGAAGAATGTCTGCTTCGGCCCGGTAACACCAACTGCGGCGGCTGCGGGATGAGTATTGGCCTGACGATGTTGGGTCGGGCACTAGCCGACGCCGGCGACAGTTGTACGCTGGTGATCCCTGCCTGTTGCGGCATTGTTACCGCCGGTGCGTTTCCGACGACCAGTTACGCCGTACCGACGATTGCAACAACCTTCGCATCTTCGGCTGCCGTGGCTTCCGGTGTGGCGAGTATCCGTGACCTCAATGATGAGCCGGGCCAGGTCATCTGCTGGGCGGGTGACGGCGGCACCTACGACATCGGCCTGGCGACGCTGTCGGCGGCTGCAGAACGTAACGAGAACATTATTTATATCTGCTACGACAACGAGATTTATGGCAACACCGGTGGGCAACGTTCCTCTGCGACGCCAGTTGGTGCCCGCACATCGACTACGCCGTCGGGCAAGACTGAGAACAAGAAAGACATCATGTCGATCATGGCTGCCCACCGGATTCCGTATGCCGCGACGCTCTCTGTCGCTCATCCGGAGGATTTCGCTCACAAGATAGCAACTGCGCTTGCAACTCACGGCATGCGCTTTCTATTGCTGCACTCGCCCTGCCCCACGGGCTGGAAATCCGAACCCGGAGATTCCGTGGACCTGGTACGCCTGGCCGTGGCGAGCGGTCTGTTCCCGCTCTATGAGGTTTACGATGGCGCCAGGTACCGTATCAATGTCGAGTCTGATGGCACTGATCCAGCCGAGTACTTTCATCGGCAACGCCGGTTCAACCCTGAGGAGATCGACCTGAGGATGACACGCCGCGCCTGTGCAGATCGCGTACAACGCCTGCGAGCACTTGCCGAGCAACACCCCTTAGACGGGTGACGGGTGACATCTGCGTCTGATGGTAAGATGGCTTACTCAGTACCTGGAGCAGGCCAGACCATGACAACAAACGTTTCACGAACAGCCTTGGCGATTTGATGAGCGAATCCAAAGAATATTATGGGCATGAGCGCCCCGAGCTAGTCGCGCTCGTTAGCCAAGATGCTCGCAGAGTACTTGATCTTGGGTGCGGCGAAGGAGCAATGAGCGCCGCAATAAAGCGCGACCGCGCTGCCCAGGAAATCTGGGGAGTTGAAATCGTCGAAGCGGTCGCCGAAAAGGCTCGGAACAACCCTGCCCTGGACAAAGTGTTTTGCGGAGACCTCGAGGCCCTGGTCGAGGAGCTTCCCGATGGGCATTTCAGCCACATTATTGCCGGGGATGTGTTGGAACACCTGGTGGACCCGTGGACCGTGTTGGCGAAGCTACGGACCAAGCTGGAACCCGAAGGACTTTTCATCTGCAGTATTCCAAACATCCGGAACTTTTCTTTCATTGCGAAGCTCGTCGTGAAGGGTCGCTTTGAATACAAAGACTCAGGCGTAATGGATCGCACGCATCTGCGCTTCTTTGCGCGCAAAGACGTTGAACTCTTGTTTACCGATGCAGGCTTCTCGAATATTTCTGTCGCACCGGTCCGGCCTAAGAATTCATTGGGAAAGAAACTGGCAAGAGCCGCGTTTGGCGATTTCGTATTAAAGGGGTTCCTGGTTACGGCCTCGCCCGCTGCTAGCCACCCGTAGCCAACGTCTCCTCGATCCAATTGTCCACTCGCCGCTCGAGTACCGCGAGCGGCATCGCGCCGCCGGTGAGTATCGTGTCATGGAAAGCGCGAATATCGAACTGATCGCCCAGCGCTTCTTCTGCTCGGGCACGCAACTGCTGGATCTTGATCATGCCGATCTTGTAGGACGTGGCCTGACCGGGTAACACGAGGTAACGCCTCACCTCCGACTCCACGCTCGGCAGCGGTTCGGCCGAGTTCTGCATCATGAAGTCGATTGCTTCCTGTTCGCTCCAGCCTTTGCTGTGCAATCCCGTGTCGACGACGAGCCGCAAAGCCCGCCACATCTCACTCGACAGGCGTCCGAAGTTCGAATATGGATCCTCGTACGCTCCCATCTCGAGCGCGAGAAGCTCGGAATACAACCCCCACCCCTCACCGTAGGCGCCGAAATTCGCCTGCCTGCGGAACGTCGGCACGTCCTCGAGCTCGAGGGCAATCGAATTCTGCATGTGGTGCCCGGGATTACCTTCGTGATAGGCAATCACTTCGAGTTGTGGCAATGGCATTGCCCCCATATCAGAGAGGTGCATGTAGTAAATACCGGGCCGCGAACCATCGGGTGTGCCGGGCACATAGTGCTGTGCCGCGCCGTCTTCCTCTCGATAAGGTTCGACACGTTTGACAACGAGATCCGCTTTCGGAAGCGTGCCGAAATACTCCGGCAACCGTTCATTGATAAATGCCAGCTTCTCTTCCGCTTCGGTGATGAAGGCCTGGCGGCCTTCGTCCGTGTTCGGCTTATAGAATCGCGGGTCGTCACGAATGAACACGAAGAACGCCTGCAGATCGCCCTCGAATTCGACTTCGCGTTTAATCGCCTCCATTTCAGCTCGCAGCCGGGCCACTTCCACCAGGCCCAACTCGTGGATCTCGTCCGCGGTCATATCTGTTGTCGTAAAGGACGCAAGCAGCTGGTCATAATACGCCTCGCCGTTTGGCAGTTCCGCGACACCTGCCGGCGTTTCGTCGGTCTGCCCAATATCCGACTCGACCCAGGCGATCAGGCGCTCATAGGCCTCCTTGAAATCGCCTATCAATACTTCCCTGGATGCTTCCCTGTACGCGTCTGCCTGCTCAGCGGTGATCTTCCCGGACTCGAGCAACCCGTCGATCTTGCGATTCGCGTCGGTCCAGAGCGCGGCCGGGTCGCCATCACTGAACGGAGCGCCGGTTATGACCGCGCTCGCCTGCTCAAGCACACCCTCGTACGCGAAGCGCGGCGGACGAACGCCATTCGTCGCATACTTCTGGGCGCGATCGATAAGCTGATTCATGGCACGCGCGGCGCCACCCAGTCGCTTGATGTAGGCGTCCATGTCGGCGGGCTCGTCGACTCGGTGGAAATTGCTCAGGATCATCGGAATCCACGCCTGGGGACCGAAGAACTGGGTGAATATGTAGCCGTTGCCACGGAACTCACGGTTCGCCGCTTCATTCTCGAACTGGTATTTCCAGATGTCGAAGGAAATCTGTGCGCTGGGCGTTAGCGCCGCATAGTCGAACTCTCGCTCCATTGCTTCAACCGTTCCACGGCGCCATGCGAACTGATCGTCTTCAGCCTCCTCGGAAATATCATCGATCTCATCGTAGCGTTCCTTGCGCCCGAGCATCGTCAGTTGAATCGGGCTGAACTGCAGCTCCTCCTCGTAGCGTTCCTCGAACCAGGCATTGAGCCGCTCCGACTCGGATTGTGTGACCTCAATGGAAGCAGACTTTGATGAATCAGCCGGTGACGTCTGCGACCCCGATTCCTCACTGGTACACGCCGACAGGCTTAAAAACGCGACGAACGAGACAACTATTGCTCTCATGGCACCCTCGATTCTATTTGGAAAGGTTTTGCATTCTACCGGGATTACACCATCAGAGCAGGACTAGTCGACAACGAATTCGACCCTCTCAATCGCCCAGTTGTTGACATCGGGATAATCGGGAATCATTTTGTGATTGATAATCTCGCTGTAGTGCCCTTTCACCCGCAGCTCAAACGGAGCGATATGCCTGTGGCCCAGCTCGTTTGACCCTGCCAACCTGATGCGCAACATTCCCGGGCCAGGCGCTGTTTGCACACGTGCCCGCAGATGGAGAAGGCGTGGGTTGGACTCGTATACGAACGTCCCGTGAAAGCAGAAAAGCTCGCTCGTGTCGCAGACCCGCTTGTTCTGGAACAGGAACTCACGCGGTCCGGCAAGCGACACACTCGAAAGAAACAACACTGACGCCGCCAGTAGTAGCTGAATCCGTTTCATGGACGCCAACGTCATGCCAATTCACTCACCGCGCGATACGCCTGGTCGATTGCGACATTAGTGTCGTACTCAAGTAGTGAACAATTCGAGGCGATCCATGCCGAGGTCACGATCCGAATACTTCACTGTGTACTGCCCCTATACGCCAAGAACGAATGATACCTTGCATCCTCACAAGGGAAGCTAATACTCTCGCATCAGGTTCCTGGAAACACAACGCGATGTCAGCCAACCTCGAGACAAGATTGGGAAGCAGTTCCGCGCGTGTCTGCGTCATCGGCGGCGGTATTATTGGTTCCTGGACAGCGTGGCACCTGGCCAGGGCCGGAGTGCAAACCACCCTGATCGAACAGTTCCCCCTGCCCCACACCCGTGGGAGCTCGCACGGACTGTCACGCGCATTCCGGTTTCTTGGCGAGCATGAACTGGGCCGGCTCGACTATTCATTGGACCGTTGGACGGCACTGCAAGAAGCAATCGGAGAGACGTTGTTTGTCAAAACCGGCCTGCTCAACTTCGGCCCGGCTGGTGATGCTGATCTCGATTACTACATGAACGTGCTTAAAGAGGGCGAACGGCCGGTAGAGTGGCACGAAAACGAGACCATTGCCGAGCGTTTCCCGATGTTGAACTACACCGAAGGCTGGGGCGCCGCTTTCGATCCGAACGGTGGCATTCTCGTCGCACACCGCTGTCTCAACGCCGTTCAGTCCAGCTTCTTTGATCTCGGTGGCACGATCATCACCGGCAGCGTTTCCTCTTTCGAGTCACAAGATGCGGGAGGCGTTTCTGTGACATTGCAATCGCCTGACGGCAAGAGCGCTGAAAATCGGTCGTTTGATCGCGCAGTGATTTGCGCGGGACCGTGGACGGCACAGCTAGTGCCGAGTCTGAAGGCACATCTCAGTAGCCTGCTGACTCCGGTTACCTACTGGCATGACCCGACCGGCAGCTACA
>Ga0316192_10000549_pt1 | contig 27469 bp, 24 predicted proteins | sample MerIslwburrow_MG_FD_204931 | JGI IMG/M metagenome (GOLD analysis project Ga0316192, IMG submission 204931) | Coastal sediment microbial communities from Maine, United States - Merrow Island worm burrow | ecosystem: Environmental > Aquatic > Marine > Coastal > Sediment | place: USA: Maine...
CCGGTGTATCTGAGTAATGAGAAATCACTGTCTGTGTGCCAACCCATAGTAATTTGGTCAAGTTCAACGCTGTCGCCGCCAAAATCAAACAGAACAGAGTCATACCAGGTATTATTGTCTGTGGCATGCTCAGGGCTGCTAGTATCGCCAGAAGTAGCTTCAACGCCTAAACCATCCCATTCTCTTAATTTACGTGCTTGTTGTATTGCAGCACCGCTGGTGGTTTCTGAATACCAGCCTGTAGCGGTTGATGTGATTGTTTTACCGGCATCTGAATCGACTTCTACACAACCGCCTGTAGGACATTCAGTTCCATTGCCAGTGTAGGTCCAGCTGAACCCGGCTACTGCTGAGCTGCTGGCAATAGCAGAGCCGAATAACAAGGTCAGAGTGCCTAGCGTTTTAATTATTTTCATAGTGAAAACTCCAAATATTAATATATAATGATATACAAGCACGAATCATGCCTAAAAAAATTTTGTTTAAAAAACAAATAGATGGTGGCGGTTCTGGTTGTCCCGGATCCATGGCTGTAAAGAATGTCGACAGCTAGGTAGGGCGGGTTCCACTCGCCGAGAACAGTTGCGTGTCTGAAACTTCCTGCATATTTACTTAATCGATATGGCCAACTGAGTCGTGCATTATTTGAGGCTGTGTTAATCAAGTTTTGGTGTGCAGGGAGCCTGCTAGAAAGGGAGGGGCGAAATATTGTCTGCGGGATTGATTTATGAGGGTATAAAAAAAGCCCCCACCCGAAGGTGGAGGCCCTTTTAGACTGCTAATTGAAACGTACGACTTACTTATGTACGCCCAATTTTTCACGCCAGCCTGGGAAGATCTTGTCGGCATCGCCTGGGAAAGACTCGAACGCACGAGCAAATTCTTTGTGCTCTTTCGCGTATTCGATTGGGTCTGAACCAGTCTTCCAACAATCGTATGCTTGACGCAAAGATGTTGCACCAGCTGCTGGAGAATCGATGTGACCGTAAGAACCACCACCAGAAGTGTTGATTACGTTACCGTGACCCAGGTTCTCAAAGAAGCCTGGCAGACGCAGAGCGTTCATGCCACCAGAGATGATTGGAGTCGTTGGCTTCATTCCGTACCATTCCTGGTGGAAGAAAGGACCATCAGCGCTGTCTCGCTCGATCATGTATGCGATGTTGCGGTCGTCTGCGCCACCTTCCATCTTACCGAAGCCCATTGTGCCCACGTGGATACCAGAAGCACCTTGCAGACGAGACATTTTGCCTAGACAGAATGCTGTGTAACCACGAACAGCAGAAGGTGAAGTGATAGCACCATGGCCAGCGCGATGATAATGCAGGTATTGATCAGCGAAGTGACGACGTGCAGTCGTAACCATGCCAGGACCACCAACATAACCATCAACCAGGAAAGCTACTTTGTCAGCGTCAGGGCCGAAAGTTTCGAGGATGTACTCACCACGAGCGATCATTTCGTCATGACAATCAGCTGTGATGTTGGCAGAGAACAATTTAGCCTGGCCAGTTTCGTCTTGTGCACGTTTCATTGCGTCAACAACTAAAGGCATAACCTTTTTCATTGGGCAGAAAACCTGGTTACCCTGAGGCTCGTCATTCTTGATGAAGTCACCACCCAACCAGAACTGGTAAGCAGCGTGAGCAAATGGCTCAGGACGCAGGCCCAATTTAGGCTTGATGATAGTACCGGCGATGTAACCGCCTTCTTTAACATCACGACCCAGGATACGCCACATGTCAGTGATGTCTTTCTGAGGACCATCAAACAGTTGCAGCATGCGTGGTGGCATGTAGAAATCCTGCATTTGCAAGTTAGCACAGTCACCCATACCTTGGTTATTACCGACAACCAAAGTCAGGAAAGAAACGATCATTGTACGGCCGTCAGTTACGTTCCGGTCGAACAGATCCATTGGGTAAGCAATCTTGATGATGCCTTTCGCTTCGTCACTTTCGTAAACGATGGCGTCAACACCCTTGGTGAAATCATCAGTAGTACAAACTTCAACGTTAGTACCAGTTGAAGACTCTGCAGCGATGTGGGCAGCTACTTCCAGGAAGCCGTAACCGGCAGCTGGAGCCATGGTGTAAGCAACCAGTACGTGGTTACCACCAGAGATCAGATCTTCTTCTTTCAGGCTAAGATCTGCGTAACGATTCGATTGATCCATTGTTTTCTCCTAATTGAGTGACAAGATTTAGATATCTTGTTTTTCGTTATTACCGACGGTTAGGTCGGTGAGTTCTTGGTTTTACTGTCCGTTCTTTTGGACTTGTCTCCAAGTTGGTATGCACTTTACAGGGGTATTAGCATAAATAATAGTCAGCATTTTTGATTGATGTGATAAGGTATTGCTTATGGGTAAAGTGCTTAATTTTAAAGAGGTAGATATATAGTATGAATGTAACGATTAGGCAACTGCAGGTGTTTGAGGCCGTGGCCAGGCATTTGGGATTTACCCGGGCGGCTGAGGAGCTGCATCTGACCCAACCGGCTGTTTCCATGCAGGTCAAGCAGCTGGAAGAGCATGTCGGTTTGCCCTTGTTTGAGCAGGTGGGGAAAAAGATATTCCTAACCGAGGCCGGTAGTGAGATGCATTATTACAGCAAGATCATTGCCCGGCAGCTGGAAGAGGCCGGCGAGGTGATTGAGGCCCTCAAGGGGGTGCGGCGCGGCAGTCTGGATATCTCGGTGGCCAGTACCGCCAATGCCTTTGGCACCAAGCTGCTGGCGGCCTTTAGTCAGAAATATCCTTCAGTCACCATCAAGCTTGATGTCACCAATCGTGAAACCTTGTTGCAGCAGCTGGCCAATAACGAAAAGGATTTGGTGATTATGGGGCGGCCACCTGAGGGTATGGATCTGGATGCCGAACCGTTTATGGATAACCCACTGGTAGTGATTGCCCATGCCGGCCATCCCTGGGCCAAGGAAAATGGTATCGATCCGGAGCGTCTGCGTGATCGAATCTTTGTGGTGCGTGAGCAGGGTTCAGGTACACGTCAGTTGATGGAGCGTTTTTTTGAGGCGCATGACATCCCTTTCGAACCGGGTATGGAGATGACCAGCAACGAGGCGATCAAACAGGCGGTCGAAGCGGGCCTGGGCCTGGCGGTGGTATCTATTCATACCCTGGAGCTGGAGCTGGAGACCAATCGTATCGCGGTGCTGGATGTGCAGGATTTCCCCATCATGCGGCACTGGTATGTGGTGCACCCCATGAGCAAGCGTCTGTCGCCAGTGGCAAAGGTGTTTCGCGAATTTGTCCTGGAAGATGCGGCGGCTACCCTTAAATCATAGATGAGAGCCGCTTAGCGGCGATGACGGTCAACAAAGGTAAAGGCGTCGGCAACGGCCGTTTTGACCGAGTCATTGATCATTTCATGTTCCTCGGCCGTCAGGTAGAAGGCCAGGTCGACATGGTGGCGGACATAGCGGGTCGGCAGGCGGTTGAGGGCGACACAGGCGATGTCCTCGACGTAGTCATCATCATCGCTGCTTATTTTGCGTTTCTTCAAAGCCTGTCTGATTTCCGTGAAGACCAGGTTTTCGTAGTAATTGTGCACTGACTCAAAGGCCATGATGCTGCTCCAGTGTTTTTAATCGGGTTGCGAAACTTTGCCGGCTTATTGAACTCTGATACATTGATCGGTCTGATCAGCATTTACTTAAACAAATCGGTTATACATAGAATATAGATCATGTGTCGTGGCATTAAAAAATTGATGAGTTTTCTCCTGGCTGTGGCGGTATTGCTGGCGCCGTTGGAGTTTGCCGTCGCCCACGATATGAGCCAGATGACATCCAATAGCGAAATGGTCATGCCGCATGACCATTCGCAAATGAATCAAGTCGTCGACGATGCGTCTGAGCAGGAGTGTGATGGCCAGAGTATTTGTAATGACTGTGTTTATTGTAGCCCTGCCCTTAGTATTAGCGCCGAGATCACGCTCTATAAGCCTGATACTGAGCTCCCCCAGACACTATTTATTTCCCACTATTGCATCGACCTGCCGGTCGAGTTCCGCCCTCCCAGACAACTCTAAAGCATACCCCGCGGCCTAATCTTGAATTAGCGCCGTGTTGATGCGCCCATAACGTGGGCGTTTGATTTGCTTTGGAGAATCACCATGAAATTATTATTTGCCGGTCGGCTTTATGCTGCCGTGCTTGCGATGTTGTTGGCTGCGCCAGGTTTTGCTGCGCAACAGCAAGAAGCTAAAGTCTTGTCGCTGCAACAGGCTATTGAGCTGGGTTTGCAACAGAACCCATCCCTGGCGGCAGCAAGGGCAAGTGCCGAGGCAGTGGCGCAAAGCGTACCCCAGGCCGGTGCTCTGGCCGACCCACATCTGAGTATCGGTCTGGCCAATCTGCCTGGCGGCAGTCTGTCGCTGGATAAAGATCCCATGTCGCAGTTACAAATAGGTTTTAGCCAGGCCCTGCCCTTTCCTGGCAAGCGGGCGCTGCATGAAGAGACAGCGCAGTTTCGTGCCGACGCGGCAGAGCAAGGTAGTGATGAGCTGCGCTTACAGTTGCAACGTGATGTAAAGCAGGCCTGGTGGCAACTCTTTTATATTGATCATGCCCGGCAGGCGCTTGAGTCTAACCGTGGTTTGTTGCAACAGCTGATAGAAACGGCCCAGACACTCTACAGCGTTGGTCGGGGCCAGCAGCATGATGTGCTGTTGGCGCAACTGGAGCTGGCCAGGCTGGATGATGAGGCGCTGCGGCTTAAACAGCTGCGGATTGAATCTGTTATTGCTTTGAATAGCCTGCTTAATCGGTCGCTTAGCACGGCGGTAATCCTGCCCGCAGATGTTGATTTTACCTTGCCGGTGACATTGTTTTCAGAACGACAATTACAGGACGAGGCTCTGGTGCAACGCCCGATCTTGCAGGCCAGTCAGGCTCAGTTAGAGGCAGCCCGCAGCCAACGTCAGTTGAGCTCGAAACAGCAATATCCAGACTTTGCCGTTGCTGCCACCTACGGCATGCGTGACGGCCGCGACGATCTTACCTCGATTCAATTCAGCATGAGTTTGCCGCTGTACGCCGGTCACAAACAGTCTCGTGGCGAAGACCAGCGTCAGGCTGAGTTGATTGCCGCGCAACAGCAGCTGCGCGAAACAGAGCTGAAGGTCATGACCGGTGTGTCGTTGGCGTTGTCCCGTTATCAGCGCGCTCAAGCCCGGCTCGAACTTTTTGAAACAGCCATCCTGCCGCAGGCCCAACAAACCGTTGAAGCGATGCTGGCGGGCTATCAGGTCAACAAGGTGGTGTTCGCCAATCTGATTCAGGCGCAAACCACGCTACAAAGTTATCAAACTCAATATTGGCAGGTTGTTACCGCTGCACATCAGGCGCTGGCAGGGCTGGATGCTGCCGTGGGTAAGGAGAATATCAATGAATAAGTCTGTATTAATCACCGCCGTTGCGGCATTGGCTATTGGCGCTGCTGCGGGTTATTGGTTGGCGCCTGGTGATAGCGATCAGCTTCAATCAGCCGGTCAGTCATCGGCCGAGCCTGAGGTTCTGTTTTGGCGCAATCCCATGAATCCGGCAATCATCTCAGCGGTGTTTACTCAGGATGAGATGGGCATGGATTACATTCCGGTATACGCCGACGGTGGCAGCAGTGGTTCTGAACCGGTCGGCATGGTGACGATTGATCCGGTGGTGGTGCAAAACATTGGCGTCCGTACTGCTAGCGTTGAACAGCGTGCCTTGGCGCGACAGATCAATGCCCTGGGGCATGTGGATTTTAATGAAGAGCGGCTGGCACGGCTACACCCTAAGACCTCAGGTTGGATTGAGCATTTGCAGATCGAAGAGACCGGCACTCAGGTCAGTCAGGGTTCCATTCTGTTGAGTATTTACTCGCCCGAGCTGGTGGCGGCGCAGCAGGAATATGCGGTGGTGCTGAGTAATAGCGAGCGTTTTAAAAACAATACCTCAGGCTCGATGTTGCAGAGCGCCCGCGAACGACTGCAATTGCTCGACGTGCCTGCACATCAGATTAAAGAGCTGGAGAAAAGCCGCAAACCAATGCGCAGTCTGCATATCCACTCACCCTTTGAAGGCCGGGTGATGAATATCGGTGTGCGTGAGGGGCAGTACGTCACGCCCAAAGATGAGCTCTATATGATCGCCGACCTGAGTCGCATCTGGGTCTATGTCGATGTTTATGAAGATGACCTGCCCTGGCTCAAGATCGGCGACCAGGCCGAGTTGCAGGTACGTGCCGCGCCAGGCAAAAAATTTATCGGCGCGGTGAGTTTTATCCACCCGGTGTTGAACCCAAAGACCCGCACGGTCCGGGTTCGACTGGCGTTTGATAATCCTGATCTGCTGCTTAAACCCGGCATGTTTGCCAATGTGGTGCTGCATGTCGATCCACGTGCCGACGCACTGATCGTGCCGGCTGAAGCCATCGTTCGTTCCGGTGGTCGCGAGCAGCTGTTTATCGCCAAGGGTGAGGGCAAGTTTGAGCCGCGTGATGTGGTGTTGGGCATTAGTGCGGCGGGTTATACCCAGGTGCTGGAGGGTGTGGCTGTTGGTGAACGGGTGGTGACCTCCAGCCAGTTCCTGATTGACTCTGAATCCAAACTGCGAGAAGCCACGGCCAAGATGATGGCCGGTGAGTCAGCGCCTATGGATCACTCCATGGGTGAGATGGATATGGGCGGCATGGATATGTCGGATATGGATATGAGCATGGATGATATGTCGATGGATGACATGCAGATGCAGGAGTAGGCGCAGATGATTGAACGTATTATCAGCGCATCAATGCGCGACAAGTTCCTGGTTTTGATCGCCACCCTGTTGCTGGTGGTGGCCGGTGTCTGGGCGGTAAAAAATACGCCGTTGGATGCCATTCCTGATCTATCCGATGTGCAGGTGATCGTGTTTACCGAATATCCAGGTCAGGCACCGCAGGTGGTGGAAGATCAGGTCACCTATCCACTTACTACTTCCATGTTGGCGGTGCCTAATGCCAAGGTAGTGCGCGGTTATTCGTTTTTTGGTTACTCGTTTGTCTACATCATCTTTGAAGACGGCACCGATATGTATTGGGCTCGTTCGCGGGTGCTGGAATATCTCAACTACGCCAGTGGTCGTCTGCCCAAGGGTCTGTCTCCGTCACTAGGTCCGGATGCCACCGGTGTCGGCTGGATCTATGAATATGCCCTGGTGGATCGAACCGGTCAGCATGATCTGGCTAAACTACGCTCGATTCAGGATTGGTATCTGCGTTATCCATTGCAGACGGTTGAGGGTGTAGCCGAGGTCGCATCGGTAGGTGGGCATGTCAAACAGTACCAGGTTGAGGTCGATCCCAATGCTTTGCTGGCGCATAACATTCCATTGTCCAAAATTAGAACTGCGATTCAACGTTCCAATAACGATGTTGGCGGTAAGTTGGTAGAGATGGCTGAGACCGAATATATGGTGCGTGGCCTGGGCTACATCAAGTCCATTGAAGACCTCAAATCCATCCCCGTCGCTGTCGGTGACAACGGTGTGCCTATTCGTCTGCAGGATGTTGCCCATATCCAGCTGGGGCCGGAGCTGCGTCGTGGCCTGGCCGAGCTGGATGGTGAAGGCGAGGTGGCCGGCGGCGTGGTGATTATGCGTTATGGCGAAAATGCGCTGGCCACTATCGAGCGGGTGCGAACCAAGCTGGAAGAACTGAAGAGCGGTCTGCCTGATGGCGTCGAAATCGTGCCGGTCTATGATCGTGGTGATCTGATTCAGCGCGCGGTGGTTAACCTGAAAGAAAAATTGATCGAAGAGAGCATTGTCGTCGCTCTGATTGCGATTATCTTTTTGTTGCATGCTCGCTCAGCCTTGGTGGCGATTGTGTCCTTACCGATTGGCATCCTGGCCGCATTTATCATCATGCAGTGGCAGGGCATTAACGCCAACATCATGTCTCTGGGTGGCATCGCCATCGCCATCGGGGCCATGGTCGATGGTGCCATTGTCATGATCGAAAATGCCCATAAACATCTTGAGCTAGCGGCGGTTAAGCTTAAACGAGAACTAACAAATGACGAACGTTGGCAGGCGATTGGTGATGCTTCACGCGAGGTGGGACCGGCGTTGTTTTTCTCGCTGCTGATCATCACTGTCTCGTTCCTGCCGGTATTTACCCTGCAGGCGCAAGAGGGGCGTCTGTTCGCACCTTTGGCCTTTACCAAGACCTATGCCATGGCAGCGGCAGCCATGCTGGCGATCACGTTGGTACCGGTGCTGATGGGGTATTTCATTCGTGGCAAGATTCTGCCCGAGGCCAGGAATCCGGTGAACCGTTTTCTGCATTATGTCCATGCGCCGCTGTTGGCTGGGGCTATTCGCTGGCGCTGGCTGACCCTGGGAATTGCCGGCCTGTTGTTGCTGGTAACGCTCTACCCGCTAAGCAAACTGGGCAGTGAATTTATGCCGCCACTGGATGAAGGTGACATCCTCTATATGCCCACTACCTATCCTGGTATCTCCATCACCAAGGCCAAGCAGGTGTTGCAACAGACCGACAAGATCCTGCGCAGTTTCCCCGAGGTAGAACATGTCTTCGGTAAGGCCGGTCGTGCCGATACAGCCACCGATCCGGCACCGCTGTCGATGCTGGAAACCACGGTTAAACTCAAACCCAGATCGGACTGGCCTGACCCCGCCAAAACGACGAAGCAGTTGATGAGTGAGATGGATGCGGCGATTCAGTTTCCCGGTCTGGCCAATGCCTGGACCATGCCGATCAAGACCCGCATCGACATGCTCTCCACCGGTATCAAAACGCCGATCGGCATCAAGGTAAGCGGTCCTGATCTGGAGGTGTTGGAACAGGTCGCTGGCGATATCGAACAGACACTGAAACAACTGCCCGATACCTTGTCGGCCTTCGGTGACAAGGCGGCCGGGGGGTATTACCTAGACTTCGATATCAATCGTGAACAGGCGGCCCGTTATGGTCTGACCGTCGGTGACGTGCAGGACATTATCCAGATCGCCATCGGTGGTATGAACGTCACTCAGACGATAGAGGGGCTGGAGCGTTATCCGGTCAGTCTGCGTTATCCGCGTGAGCTACGTGACAACCTGGAGCAGCTCAAGCGGGTGTTGGTGCCGACCCCCAACGGGGCGCAGATTCCGCTGTCGCTGGTGGCCGAGCTGAAACTACGGCGTGGTGCGCCGGTGATCAAGAGTGAAAATTCACGTCCCAATGCCTGGGTCTATGTCGATATCACCAGCTCGGATATTGGTGGTTATGTGGCCCAGGCGAAAAAGTTGGTCGCCGAGCAGGTTGAAATCCCGCCCGGTTACACTCTGGTCTGGTCGGGTCAGTTTGAATACATGGAGCGCGCTGCCAAACGTCTGCAAATTGTAGTGCCGTTGACTCTGCTGATTATCTTTCTATTGTTGTTTTTTAACTTCCGCAATGTCACTGCACCGCTGGTGGTGATGTTATCGATTCCGTTTGGCCTGATCGGCGGTTTCTGGTTGGTGTATCTGCTGGGATTCAATCTGTCGGTAGCTGTGGTGGTGGGGTTTATCGCCCTGGCCGGGGTGGCGGCCGAGATCGGTGTGCTGGTGATGACCTTTATCGACCAGGCGATTGCCGAGCTGCGTAAAGAGCATGCAGTGTTGACGGCTAAACAGATCATGCAGGCGGTGCATAAGGGTACTTCTGAACGGGTGCGGCCCATCGCCATGACCGCCACGGCTATTACGGCTGGTCTGTTACCGATCATGTGGGGCTCGGGTACGGGGTCTGAAGTGATGCAGCGCATTGCTGCGCCGATGGTGGGTGGCATGGTTAGTGTCACTGTGTTGAGTTTACTGGTATTGCCGTTGATCTACGGCTTGGCATTGCAGCTGCGTGAAAGTAGGGTGCGCATCGCGCACCATGAGTAAGTTGTTGTTTGAATAAATGGTGCACGGTGCGCACCCTACATTAAATGAGGAGAAAGGTAATGAAAAAGAGTTTATTGCTGCTTACATTTGTTGGTGGTCTTGTTTTGACTGGCGCAAGTTATGCCAGTGGCAGTCATGCCCATAGTCATGGAGATGATGATATGGCAGCGACGTCCCAGCATGATGAAGGCGGTATGGAGATGTCGCACGGTAGCGAGATGATGTTTCAGGAGCAACGCAGTGTCGATGGTTATGATGTTAGCTTTCATATAAAGAAGGCGAAGCCGGGCAAGGAAATGGGTGGCAGTCACGATTTCATGATTAAAGTGGAACAGGCTGGCAAGGCGCTTACGGATGTTGTCATGAACACCAAGGTCGTGCACCCCAATGGCAAGTCAGAAACCAAAAAGGCGATGAAGATGGGTGATTGGCTAATGGCTGGTTATGACCTGAGTCATGCTGGCCAGCACCAGCTTATGATCTTGTTCAAAACAGCCGATGGTAAAAAGCACAAGTCTGGCGTGTACTACACTGAATAAAGATGTGAGCCAATAATCACAACTGAATTAACAATCAAGAGAAAAATGATGATAGAAATTATCCCCAATTGGCACCCGGTATTTGTTCATTTTACGGTTGCCCTGTTAAGTGTTTCTTTAGGTCTGTTTGTGCTTAGCCTGATTGTGAAGTGTGATCAGGCCGTATTGGTAGCCAAGTGGAATCTGTGGATTGGTGCGGGCATTAGTCTGCTGACCCTGGCAGCGGGGTTTTATGCCTATAACACTGTTGCCCATGACACACCCTCGCATGAGGCCATGACCGAACATAAAAATCTAGCGCTGATTACCTTGGCTTTGCTGGTGCCAGTGGTACTCTGGTCGGTGATCTCTCATCGTAAGGGTAAGGCGCTGGGGGCGGGGTTTGTGGTTTTGTTTTTGCTGGTGGGTGGCATGTTGGCTTCGACTGCCTGGCATGGTGGTGAGGTGGTCTATCGTTATGGTTTGGGGGTGATGTCCTTACCCAAGACAGACAAACATGACCATGTAGGTCACGCTCATGGTGATGTTGCTGTGGACGAGGAGCATACTGGATCAGCCCATGGTCATGGCGATCATGATGTGATTGATGAAGCAGGTATGTCTATGGATGAAATGGATATGGAAGACATGATTATGGAGTCCATGCCGCAGGATGCAGACCATCATGATGATGGCCATGATCATGAGCATTGATAGTGGCGACGTACGGTTGGATTAATGGATGGACATTAAGCAGAGCGGTTATGAATAAATATCTTGTTACAGCCTTGCTGGCCGGTTTGTTGTCTGGCTGTGATGAGTTGCAAAACTCATCACGGGCGCTGCTAGCTACGGACAAGATGGGGCTGGAACGGGTAACCGATCCAGCGGTTATTGTCGCTGGTGCCAGTTTGTATCAGCGGCATTGTGTCGAATGTCATGGTGATAATGCTGAGGGTAATGCCGATTGGCGCCAGCGTGACGCTGATGGAAAGTTTCCGCCGCCACCTTTGAATGGTGCTGGTCATGCCTGGCATCACTCTACACAGAAGTTGGTTGAGATGGTCGCTGAAGGGAACGAGCCTCTAGGCAATATGCCGGGCTGGCAAGGCAGGCTTAGTCAAAAGGAAATGGAGTCGATTGTTGCCTGGCTTCAGGCCCAATGGCCAGATTTGGTTTATGACACCTGGCGTGAGAGGCAACTGGCTAAATTGAAACGCTAATTAAGGAGAGGCTGCAGTGTCTAATTACGGATTTAGTGTACAGGTACCTTTTGGTTTTGATGAGGCAATTGAACGGGTTACCGAGGAGTTGGCTAAACAGGGTTTTGGTGTGCTGACTGATATTGATGTCAAAGCCACCTTAAAGAAGAAGCTTGATCATGATCGCCTGCCCTACCGTATTCTTGGTGCCTGCAATCCAGCCCTGGCCAAGCAGGCGATCGAGGCCGATGCCGATATTGGCTTGTTATTGCCATGCAATGTGGTAGTGCGCGAGGAAGAGGATGGTGCGATTACGGTTGCCTTCATGGATCCGGCGGCGGTGTTGCAGTTGGTGGATAAACCCGGTGTTGAAGAGCTGGCCAATACTGTGCGTGGCAAGTTGATGCAGGTGCGTGATGCCCTCGCCGGATAAGTTTTTGTACTATCTATAGATTTAGTCGGTAATCCTTGTTTTTTTGGTAAAAATGAAACCTGATTGTTTTCAGGCTTGCTTATTATATATCGCTATGTGCCGATGAAATAGAAGCTAACTCAATCCTGGCTCGGTATGGGGAATGTTTAAAAACAATTTTTTTCGCTATTCACTTGGTGTCGTATTGGTGGTGTTCATCGCCATTCTGGCGCTGCTATGGTTTGGTACGACTTCAAAAAGCCATGTTACGCACCTGGAAAGCCATTGGAAGATTGATAACAAACATGCCGCCGAGAGCGCCTATGCCATTAGCCGTATCCACTCAAGTTTTGGTTACGGCGGTTTTATCCATAATTTTAAAAACTTTGTCATGCGGCGTGATGCCAGCCGTATCGCGCTCATTGACAGCAATCTGGTTGGGACCTACGAGGCGATTGAGGCTTATGAACAGCTATCGATTTCCCCGCAGCAACGGGCAGCCATAACACAGTTTCGCCAGACCGTTGACGAATATGCCAAGAAGTATGTGCTGGCCAAACAGTTAGTGGAGCGCAGTGCGGACACTGAACTTATTGATCCGCAAGTGCGTGTCGATGATGGACCCGCTCTACAGGCGCTGGAATATTTATCCAGGGCGACTCTGGATTTCAATCGCGAGATAAATAATGAGATTGGCCGCGATATTGCCTTGACGCAGGCCTTTATTGATTGGGGCTGGCTGCTGGTGCCGCTGTTTGTTTTTCTGGGGGGGGTCATTATTTTCATGCTGTTTCGCCTGACCAGGGGTAATGAGGCCTTACAAACTGCCAAGCAGTATGCCGATGATGTGCTCAAGGCAACACCGGATGCGCTGCTGGTGGTGAACAAGGCGGGTGAAGTTCTGAATGCCAATCTCGAGGCGCAATCCCTGCTTGGATATCGTATTGATGAGTTGATTGGCCTGAGCCTGGAACAGTTGATGCCTGAACGCTTTCGTAGGCCGCATTCGAGCTATGTTAAAAATGCTTTTGACCAGGGGCAGTCCCTGTCGATGAATGAGCGTAGCGAGTTGCTGGCCTTGACCAAGCAGGGTGAGGAGGTCCCGGTTGAGATCAGTCTCAGCTACACTTCTCAAAATGGCGAGCTGCAGTCCATCGCCACCATCCGCAATATCACTGCCCGCAAGTTGGCCGAGCAGGGGCTACGTCTGGCTCGCAAGGTGCTGGATGAAGCATCGGAGGGGATTTTGATTACTGATAGTGATGACATCATTATCGACATGAACTCGGCCTTTTGTCAGTTGACCGGCTATGAGCGTGAAGAGCTGTTAGGGCAGTCACCTTCGGTGCTGAATTCAGGGCGACACGATCCGGCCTTCTATCAGCAAATGCGGCATCAGTTGAATAAACTTGGTTATTGGAAAGGTGAGGTGTGGGATCGGCGCAAGGATGGTCAGTTGATTCCGAACCTGGTCAGTATTAGTACGGTAGCGGATAAAGCGGGTCGGGTGAGTAATTATGTCGCCCTCTTTTCCGATATCACCCAGATCAAGGAGAATGAGCAACGCCTGGAACACCTGGCGCATTTTGATGGCCTGACTGGGCTGGCCAATCGTATGTTGTTTCATGACCGTCTGCGGGCGGCGCTGCATCGGGCCCATCGTCATCGTGATTGCTGTGCGGTGTTGTATATCGATCTGGATGGTTTTAAGCAAGTGAATGATAGGCTCGGGCACGGGGTAGGGGATGAGGTGTTGGTCAGGGTTGCCCGGAAAATAGAGCAAGCTGTTCGTGAGGATGATACGGCTGCCCGGCTGGGTGGTGACGAATTCGCTATTATCTTCAATGAACTGTCGAATAAGGACGATGTGGATGTGTTGGCTGCTCGCGTGCTTAAGAAGCTCACCTTTGAGGTAAATGTTGGTGCTGAGGCGTTGCCCATATCGGCCAGTATTGGCATTGCCCTCTACCCTGATCATGGTGATTCGGTGGAGTCATTGTTGGTTTGTGCCGACCAGGCGATGTACTGCTGCAAACATCATGGTAAAAATGGCTATCGTCGTTTTAGTGAAGAAATGGCCGTCTAAAACTGCAAATAATTGCGCTAAAGTTCCTTCCTGATTGTATAAAAGCTCGTGCTACCGTGGTCTAAAATTACAGCGTGGTTATGAGTGCCAGCTATTGGTTATCATGATTCTTTCAAGGTGTATTTCTGAATGGCCAAACTTAAGTGAATAAAGCGAATGTCATCAAACTCTCTGTCGGGGGTATGAGCTGTGCTGGCTGCGTTGCCGCCGTCGAAGATAGTCTTAAGGCTGTCGCCGGGGTAGAGCAGGCCAGTGTTAATTTTGTCGAGCATACTGCTGACGTAACCGGTTCGATGACGGCAGCGAGTTTGATCGATGCTGTTGTCGCTGCGGGTTATGAGGCGGCGGAATTAAAAGGCACGGATGAAGAGACTGACGAGAAACAGGCCGCCGAGCTTATTTATTATCGCCAGTTGTTGAAAAAGGCAGTTGTCGCTGCCGTTGTTGGTGCGCCATTGTTTCTGATGGGGTTGTTGGGCGCCATGCCAGCCATGAGTGGTGGCGGGCGTCTGTTCTGGTTTTTTGTGGCGGTGTTGAGTCTGTTTGTGTTGATCTATTCTGGCGGCCGTTTTTTTAGCGGTGCCTGGAAGTCGTTCAGAAATCATAACGCCAATATGGATACCCTGATTGCCCTCGGTACAGGCACGGCCTGGATTTACTCGGTGTTGATTGTTTTAGTACCGACCTTGGTGCCAGAGCAGGCCCAGCATGTCTATTTCGAAGCGGCGGTTATCATCATTGCCTTGATCAATCTTGGTTCAGCCCTGGAGATGCGCGCCCGCGGCAAGACCTCCGAGGCAATCAAACGCCTGATCGGTCTGCAGCCAAAGACGGCACGGGTAGTGCGCAACGGTCAGGAAGTCGATGTGCCGATTGAGCAGGTTGGTCTGGATGAAACACTGAGGCTGCGGCCGGGTGAAAAGATCGCTGTTGACGGTGTCGTCATCGAAGGCCATAGCAGCGTTGATGAGGCGATGCTTACCGGTGAGCCTATGCCGGTGGCAAAGCAGGTCGGTGACGAACTGGCGGCAGGCACTATCAATAAGTCTGGCACGGTATTGTTTCGTGCCACGCGCATCGGCAAGGATACGGCGCTGGCGCGGATCATTGAGATGGTGCGCCAGGCGCAGAATTCAAAACCGGCCATAGGGCGATTGGCTGACAGGATTGCAGCGCTGTTTGTGCCGACGGTCTTGATTATTGCTGTGCTGACCTTTCTGGCCTGGTTCAACTTTGGTCCTGAGCCCCGGGTTGCTTATGTGTTGGTGACCACCATGACGGTACTGATTATTGCCTGTCCCTGTGCTTTGGGTCTGGCGACACCGATTTCGATCATGGTCGGGGTGGGCAAGGCGGCGGAATACGGTGTTTTGATCCGTAATGGCGAGGCGCTGCAGCGGGCCGGACAGTTGACTACGGTGGTGCTGGACAAAACCGGTACGGTGACCGAGGGGCGACCGGCAGTGACCGAGCTGGTGGCGCTTGATGGCGATCAACAGCGTCTATTGCAACTGGCTGCCAGTCTCGAAGCCGGTTCGGAGCATCCCCTGGCTGAGGCGATTATTGCGGCGGCTAGAGAGCGCCATCTTGAGTTGCAGCTGGTGCAGAACTTTTCTGCCATTGCCGGTCATGGTGTGCAAGGTGAGGTGAATGGTCAGCGGCTGCTGTTGGGCAATGAAAAGCTGATGTCTGAACAGCAGGTTGATGTCAGTACCGGTCTTGATCAGGCGCAGCGTCTGGCGGGCCAGGCGCAGACGCCGGTGTTTGTCGCAGTCGATGGTGTTTATCTTGGCATTATTGCGGTGGCTGATCCTATCAAGGTCGATTCAAAACTTGCGATTGAACGGTTGCAGCGGGCGGGTCTGAAGGTGGTGATGTTGACGGGGGATAATCGCGCCACGGCTGAGGCTGTGGCGCGACAGGTCGGTGTGGATGAGGTGCTGGCGGAAGTCTTGCCGGGTGATAAATCCGACAAAGTGGCCGAACTACAAAGTCGTGGTGAAGTGGTGGCCATGGTTGGCGATGGCATTAATGACGCACCGGCCCTGGCCCGGGCTGATGTTGGATTTGCCATCGGTAGTGGTACTGATGTCGCCATAGAAAGCGCCGATATCACCCTGATGCGTGGTTCATTGCATGGCGTGGTCGATGCTATCGAGATATCCAAAGCGACAGTACGTAACATCAAACAAAATCTGTTTGGTGCTTTTATTTATAACAGTCTGGGAATTCCGGTGGCGGCCGGCTTGTTGTTTCCGTTCACAGGGCTGTTGCTCAATCCGGTGATTGCCGGTGCGGCGATGGCCATGTCTTCGCTGACAGTGGTGAGCAATGCCAATCGCCTGCGTTGGTTTGAACCAAAGGGCAAGCGCTGATGGATGGTTTGATTAATCTGCTGGCCCTGGTATTGATCGGATTTATTGTCTGGTGGTTTTGGCTGGCAAGGTCGCAGGGTGTGCAGGCCAAACAAGAAGCAATTGATGTGATTGTCGATGGCGGTGTTTATACGCCTGCAATCATTGAAGTGAGTCGTGGCCATACCGTTGTGCTTAATTTTATTCGCCGTGATGCCTCGCCTTGCGCCGAGCGGGTGATCTTTGCCGAGCTGGGTGTGAGTGCCGAGCTGCCGTTGGCCGGATCGAAACAGGTGGCGTTGAAACTGGATGATGAAGGTGAGTTTGAATTCACCTGCCAGGTGGGAATGTATCGCGGCAAGTTGATAGTGAAATGATTCTATTAGCTATTTCATCTTCGTTCTGACAAACAGTGTGGCGCAGGGGTATAATGCCCATCCCAGTTTTGTGTGTTATGACTCTGTTGCTGAGGCATGACTGATGTGTTTTTGAAGTTGAATAGGAAATATGTGTAATGGCGGTATCTGCAGGTAGAAAACCGGTGATGACGATATATTCGGATAATAATTGTCCTTACAGTCATCGGGCTCGGATTGTGCTGGCAGAGAAGAATATTACCGCTGATGTGATTGCTGTTGCTGACCATCATTTACCTGAAGACCTGCTTGAACTGAACCCCTATAATTCTCTGCCAACCCTGATTGATCGTGACCTGGTGTTATACCATTCGCGCATCATCATGGAGTATCTGGATGACAGATTTCCTCATCCGCCATTGATGCCGGTTGATCCGGTGTCGCGAGCTCAGAGTCGTCTGTTTTTGTATCGTGTTGAGCGTGACTGGTTTAGTCTGCTGGATGATCTGACTGGGCGGGATACCAGCCAGGCAGACAAGGCGCGAATTGTTCTGCGTGATGGTTTGATTTCTGTTGCGCCTATCTTTGAGCAAAAACCATTTTTTATGAGCAATGAGTTCAGTCTGGTGGATTGTACTTTGGCCACCTTGTTGTGGCGTTTACCCAGTTACGGCATTGAATTACCTGCACAGGCTAAACCCTTGTTGGAATATGCCGAGCGAATTTTTAAGCGTGAAGCATTTCAGGCTAGCCTGACTGTTGAAGAGCGGGATATTCGTAGCTAAGAATTGCCAAAGGATTTTATTGTGATTTCTTCCCGTCCCTATTTGATTCGGGCCATCTATGAGTGGATTGTCGACAACGATCTGACACCCTATTTGTTGGTTAATGCCGAGGCTCCGAATGTCACTATCCCGGAACAGTACATCCAGGATGGTCGTATTATCCTCAACGTTAGTCCCAGGGCCGTGCGAGATTTGGATCTAAGCAATGACTGGGTGATGTTTAACGCCCGTTTCGGTGGTGTTTCAATGGAGGTCAGCGTGCCGCCGCCAGCTGTGTTGGCCGTGTATGCCAAGGAGAATGGCCGGGGTATGGTGTTTTCCGATGATGATGAAATTCATGATGAGGGTTATGACTCGGAGCCGCCGGATGACAAGCCTCCTGAGCCTCCTGTGCCACCCGGCAAGGGGCGTCCAAGTCTCAGAGTGGTGAAGTAGCTCCGAATACAGAAAGGCAGGTTTCCCTGCCTTTTTTATTTGCGCTATTGGCCAGGGATAAAAGATTTGCCTGGGATGCCGCTATTGCTAAATAGCAGTCCTGAAGCGGAGAAACTTATGATCAAGGTTGTTTGTGGCGACATTACAAAACTCAAAGTCGACGCCATTGTAAATGCTGCCAATAGTGATCTATTGCCAGGTGGTGGTGTGGACGGTGCTATTCGCCATGCGGCCGGGCATGAGTTGAATGAGGCCTGCGAGCGTCTTGATGGTTGTCCGGTTGGCGAGGTGCGTTTGACCTTGGGCTTTCGTTTGCCAGCCAGGTATGTGATTCATACCGTTGGTCCTATCTGGCAGGGGGGCGATCACGGCGAGGCTGAGTTGTTGCATCATTGTTATCACGAGAGCTTTAAGCTGGCGATGGACAGAGATCTGCGCAGTATTGCCTTTCCTTGCATCAGCACAGGCGTCTATGGCTATCCGAAACAGCAGGCAGCAGTTATAGCCGTGGAAGAGATGAAGCTCTTTGAGAATCGCATTGCTGAGATTATCGTCTGTTGTCACTCGGAAGAAGACGAAAAAATTTATTCCATGTTACTGGGTTTGTCATAACCTGGCTTAATCTTAGCTGGAGTGGTGCTGATGTGCCGGGCACAAGTCCTCGGTGTTGCGAACCCGCAAAATAATCGTAATCGGGATTAGCAATATTGCTGCAACGATGCATTGAAGCATTACAGAATCAAGCACGTAGATAGAAATCGTACCTGAAAAAATGATGGTGGTGATGGCCATGATCTTGGCGCGTTTGGGCATGGAGCGGGTGGTTTGCCACTGGTTGATCATGGGGCCAAAGATGCTGCTGGCCAGCAGCCAGTTATAAAAGCGTGGTGATGACTTGGCAAAGCAGGCTGCTGCCATCAGTACAAAACAGGTGGTCGGCATGACTGGCAAAATTGCGCCTAGCACGGCCAAGCCAAGACAAAAAAAGCCAAGCACTGTTAAAAAGGGTTTCATCTGTGTTTTGATCCTGTTTGTTCGGTCACCTATTCCTTATATCGGTCTTTTCTCTGGCAATCTGTAGCCAGCGAGCTTATTTTTTATCGGCAAGCCGACGCATTAAAACTGTATAAATTGTTGGGGAATGGTGTCGGCGGGTGATAAAGGGGGGGTATGACTGGGTTTATGGCTGGGTTTTTGCCTGGCGAGGGGGCAGCTTTTTATCTGCATTGAGGATGTTGTTGGGATCAAACTGGACCCTGATATTGTGCATCAGCTCAAGGGTGGCGGCATCAATTTCACGGCTGACAAAGTCACGTTTGACTAAACCAACCCCGTGTTCGCCGGAGATGCTGCCATTGAGTTCCAGTACCAGGCTGAATACCTCGTCGAGACATAAATCGGCACGCTGCATTTGTTTGGGGTCATCAGGGTCAATCAATAGATTAACGTGGATGTTGCCATTGCCGGCATGGCCGAAATTGACGATGGTGATGTCATATTTTTTTGCCAGGGCTGTCAGGCCGTTGATCAATACCGGTATTTCTGAGACCGGCACCACCACGTCTTCGTTGATCTTTTTTGGCGCGATGTTGCGTAGTGCAGGGGACAGGGCTTTGCGTGTGTCCCAGAGCTGCTGCACTTCCTGTTTGCTCCTGGCCAGGGTGACGCTCAGTGCACCATCGTTACGGGCTGCGGTGGCGACAGTCTCGGCGGCCTGATCCAGGCCGGCTTCGAGACCATCGACCTCTATCATCAACATGGCGCCAGCCCCTTGCGGTAACTCAGCTTTAGAGTAGTCGCGGATCATTTCAATCGCCTGACCATCAATAAACTCCAGCGCACAGGGTGTCACCGGTTGGGCCATGATGGCCGAGACAGCCTTGGCGGCACTATCCATATCCTGATAGATGGCTTGCAGGGTGCGTTTGGCCTCTGGCAGTGGGGTCAGTTTGAGGTTGGCCTCGGTGATGATGGCCAGTGTTCCCTCTGAGCCAATCAATAAGCGGGTCAGGTCGTAGCCGACCACGCCCTTGCTGGTGTAGACGCCAGTGCGAATCTCCTTGCCCGCACCGGTAATGGCACGCAGACCGAGGACATTATCGCGGGTCGAACCGTATTTGACCGTGCGTGGTCCGGCCGAGTTATAGGCCAGGTTGCCACCGACACTGCAAAAGGCGGCGCTGGTGGGGTCGGGTGACCAGAAGAAGCCATGTTCCCTGGCGGCATCCTGCACCTCCTGGTTGGTGACGCCGGGTTCAACCACCATGACGCGGTTGGCTGGATCTATCTTGATGATACGGTTCATGCGTTCCAGCGATAGCACAATGCCGCCATGGATGGGCACGGTGGCGCCGGTGGTGCCGGTGCCGCGACCGCGGGCAATCAAAGGGATTTGTTGCTGGTTGCAGAGCTCTACCAGGGGTTGAATTTGCTCGTGGCGACTTGCCAGTACCACGGCATCGGGCATGGCTTGAAGACGGCTATTGTCGTAGCCGTAGGGCCAGCAATCAGAGGCTTCTGTCAGCAGGTTTTCTTTACCAACGATCTCGCCCAGGCGCGTCAGTGTTGCTGCATTTATTTTCACTGGATATTTTCTTGGTATTGAAACAGTTTGATGATCTGTTTGACATCATTAACCTGGCGCACGGCATTGGCGGCAATGTCACCTTCTGCGCGTGTTACCAGCCCGAGCAGGTAGACGACCTGGTTTTCAGTCACCACTTTAAAGTGCAGGCCATTGATCTTTTTCTCAGCCAGCAGGGCCGACTTTACCTTGGTGGTAAGCCAGGTGTCCTGGCGGCGTGATTTAAAGTCCGAAGCCGGTGCAACAATGGTTTCATTGTGTATCTGTTTTACTTTGGCGACGTGCTGGGCATGACGAACGACGACGTTGCGTATCTCTGTGGTTGGTGTTTCACCAGTCAGCAATACCACACCGTTGTAGCTGGTGACATTGACATGGATGTGGCGTCTGATGCTGTCATCGGTATAGATCTTTTCTTCTATCTTGAGCTGGATGTTGTTGTCATCGATGATGGTTCTGGTGTCACGGCGGTCGGCGGCGGTCGCTCCGGCTAGTGCGCCACCGGCCATGATGGCGGGTGCGGCACAACCCGAGACAAACACGGCGCTGATCAGGGTGATAAAAAATAAACGAGTTAGTCTGGACATGGGTTAATCCTTTTGCCCGAAGATTTGCAGGTCAATCTGTTCGCAGAGGCAGTGAATCACGAGCAGGTGTACTTCCTGGATTCTGGCGGTTGAGTCGGATGGCACACGGATTTCAACGTCATCGTCTTCGAGGTGGGCGGGAATCTCGCCACCATCACGACCAGACAGGGCAACCACTTTGACGCCGCGTTCGTGGGCGGCATTGATGGCGTTGATGATGCTGGGTGAGCGGCCGCTGGTGGAGATGGCCAGCAGTACATCACCGTCTTGTCCCAGGGCGCGAATCTGTTTGGCAAAGACCTCTTCGAAACGATAATCGTTGGCGATGGAGGTTACCGTTGAACTGTCGGTGGTCAGGGCGATGGCGGGCAGGCCGGGACGTTCCATCTCGAAGCGGTTGAGCAGTTCAGATGAAAAGTGTTGCGCATCAGCGGCTGAGCCGCCATTGCCGCAGCTGAGGATCTTGTGGCCGCCGAGCAGTTGTTGCACCAATAAAGTGGCGGCATTGGCAATTGTCGGCGCCATGATGTTAGCTGCTTCAAGTTTGGTGTTGGCGCTCTCACTAAACACTTGTTGAATGCGTGAAACTGCATCCATAGATAGATTCCTTTTTAGTCTGTGTGTGGTTCGAAGTTTAACCTCATGTCACCTGAAACGCATCCTGAATCCAGTTAATAACGGTTTCGTTGCCCTGCGGTGACATTGAAACAACATCGAAGCGGGCTGGCTGTTGGGCTAAATTGCTGTGCTGCTGCAAATAGTGTGAAGCAGTAGTGATGATCTTGCGTTGTTTGCGTTGGTCGACGCTTTCGGCTGCGGAGCCAAAACCACTGTTGCGGCGATAGCGTACTTCGACAAAGACGGTGTAGTTGCCATCCTGCATGATCAGGTCAATCTCGCCCTGACGGCAATGGTAGTTGCGTTCAATCAGTTGCAGGCCCTGCTGTTGCAAATGGTCGCAGGCCGTTGCTTCGGCTGTCTGACCGGTTTGCTGTTTGCTGTCACGATTCATGAAGGCTTGTTATACAAGGTGGTGGTTGCGTCGATAAGCTGAGGTTTGCCTGACCTGAATAGCGCCCACAGTAGCTGGCGGTGAATGCGGTTGTTTTCATCTAGATAGAGATTGCCTGTTTCAGCGCTGAAATGGTTTTGCTGGTTGTCGCGCATGTTATTCAATTGGCTGATCAGGCGATAGGCGTCGATGCCCATGGCATAGAGGCGTTTAAAGGGCGCGGCATTGCGCGGCCAGGTATCGGTAAACAGCTGCCAGTTGGGTTGATGGCCTTTACCATCAGTGAGGACCCAGGGCATGTCGCTAAAGGTGATGCCATCCATATCTCTATCCTGGGTGGTGTTGGTTTCGCCGCTAAAGACATGGGAGGTGCTGTAGATAGGTAGGTTGGCTGAGTAATAAAATTTCAGTTGTGGCCGGATTTGGCGCGCCTGATTGGGGAAGGCGGCGACATAGATAAAATCCACATCCTGACGTCGGCGTGGTTCAAATTCGAGCTTCAGTCCGGTCAGTTGTTGCAGTTCATCTTTGCGCTGTCTGCTTTCATCAATATTGAGCAGGTTGATAACCGGGGCGGCGAAGTCGTGCAGTGCCGGATTGTAGCGTTGCACTTCGACCGTGTTGCCATCCAGTTGTTGCCAGTGTTGTTGGAAGGTGCTGAGCATGCGGTCGCCCCATTCACCTTCTGGTGCTAGCACCAGGGCTTTGTTGTGACCATCCAGCCAGGCGCGCTCGGCTACCTGGCGGGCTTCATCTTCGGGCAGTAGTCCGTACTGAAAAAAGTTTTCTGCCACCAGGGTCTCTTCGCTGAGATAGTTTAAGGCCAGCGTTTTGACCGGTATTTCATCTAGTGCGGCGACGGCTTCCAGCAGTGGTTTGTGCAGCGGCCCAATGATCATGTCGGCGCCGTTATCGATGGCTTGTTGATAGACCTCCAGACCAATCATGACCTCATCGCTGGTGTCATAGATGCGTATTTCAGGTGAGTAGCGCCGATTACTGCGGCTGTAGTAGGCCGCCAGAAAGCCATCCCTGATGGCTCTGGCCGGGGTGGCAAAGCTACCGCTCAGAGGCAGCAGCAAGGCAATCTGTTTGGGGCGGTCCAACTGGATGTCCTGGTAGGTCAGCAGCTCATCGATAAACTGATCGGCGGCAGGGTGGTTTGGATAGTTTGCCAGCCAGGTCTGTAGTTGGTTATGCAGATGGTCAGGCAGGTTGACTGATGCCTTATAGAGATAACCGAGCTCAAGCCAGCCGCTGACAACATCAGGTGCCGGCTCGGTGCGCAGTGCCAGTATCGCGGTGCTGCTTAGCTGGCTTAATGATTGCCAGATTTGTTGGTGATTGCGATGGACCTCGGCGCTACTGTCGAGATAGCTTTCCAGGGCGATGCGCTCGCGCATGGATTCAAGATGATTGCCGCTCATGGCGTAGGCGTCGGCACGTAGCGTGTACCAGGTTTGGATTTCTGTCAGCGGAATGTTGTTGCTTGGCAGGCGCAGTTGTTCGAGGGCGGCTTCCGGCTGTTGTTCATATAGGGCAATGCGTGCCCGGGTAAAACGATACTGGATCTGATCCCGTGGCCTGAGCGTGGCAGGATTGATTTGTGCCAAAACATTGTTGGCGTGATCGATGTGCTGACCACGTGCGAGGATGGCGGCGGCGGTTAGCAGGTATGTTTGCCGTTCGCTAGCGCTACCTTGTTGCGCCAGTTGCAGATAGGCTTGTGCGGCGCTGACATAGCTGCCTCTGGCGCTGGAATCCTCAGCCTGTTCGAGCAATAGGTTTGGTGCCAATGGCTGGCTGCTGGGTTGTTCGGGCGCTGTGCTGCAGCCACTCAACAGGGCGATAATTGCCAGGAGTCCGAGGTAGACCAGGCGCTTGTTTTGCGTAGCAGGCTGCGGCATATAAGGTTATGAATCTAGTGTGAATTATTAATGTCTGAAAACGATTTCGGGCAGTATATCATGGCATGTTACCCTGTATCCCGCATAGCAGATAGGTCTGAAAGTCATGGTAAATCAAGGGCAACTTTACGTGGTTCCCACCCCGATTGGTAATCTCGGTGATATGACGCCGCGGGCGATTGAAATCTTGAATCAGGTAGATGTGATCGCCGCGGAAGATACCCGCCACAGTGCCCGGTTGTTGCAGCACTTTGGTATCAAAACCCCGGCTCTGGCTTACCATGAGCATAACGAGCGGCAGCTGTGCCATAAGCTGGTTGAGCGGATTTTATTGGGCGATAGTGTGGCCTTGATTTCTGATGCCGGCACGCCGCTGGTTAGCGACCCCGGTTATCACCTGGTGCGTGCTGCCCGTGAAGCCGGTGTGCAGGTGGTGCCTCTGCCGGGTGCCAGCGCCATGATTACCGCCTTGTCGGCCTCGGGCCTGGCCTCTGATCGATTTGTGTTTGAAGGCTTTCTACCAGCCAAGTCAGCGGCCCGTCGTCAGCGTTTGCAGGCCCTGGCAGATGATTCCCGAACATCGATCTTTTATGAATCAACTCATCGTATCCAGGCATCGCTGGCGGATATGGCGGCTGTGTTTGGCGAAGACCGTCAGGCAGTAATTGCGCGTGAATTGAGCAAACGCTTTGAAACCATTCATGGTGATAGTTTGTCTGCCTTGCAGGTTTGGTTGGAGGCAGATGCGAATCAGTGCCGGGGTGAGTTTGTGGTGCTGGTGCAGGGGGCGACTGAGGTTGAGGATGAAGCTGTTGATGCCGAAGCTAAAAAGGTGCTGACCATTCTGATGCAGGAGTTGCCGCTCAAACAGGCTGCTGCGCTGGCGGCCAAGATTTCGGGTTTGAAAAAAAACGATTTGTATCGCCTGGGGCTGACGTTGTCTGAAAAATAGTTATGTTGTTTAGAGGTTTCAGACGCACTCAGGCGATTTGATGTTGTTCGCGTATTGCACAAACTCCTCGCTGGGCAGGGCATGGCTGAAATAAAAGCCCTGGAATATTTGACACTGATTATTCTTGAGGATGTTCAAAACTTCTTCTGTTTCAACGCCCTCGGCAATAATGCCCAGACTGAGATGGCGGGCCATTGAAATGATGGTTTCAACAATAGCCGCATCGTTGCTGTCTTCGGTGAGATCAAGAACGAATGATTTATCGATTTTGATCTGATCTATCGGTAGGCGCTTGAGATAAGCCAGCGATGAATAGCCAGTGCCAAAATCATCAATAGCGATACGTACCCCAAGCTTGCGCAGTGCCTCCATTTTGTTAACGGTGTCGACGATATCCTCGATCACCAAGGACTCAGTCAACTCCAGTTTAAGGGAGTCGGGGTTGACCTGCTGCTGTTGCAGGATGTGGGTAATATTGTCGATAAAGTTGCTCTGGTGGAATTGGCGGGCGCTGATGTTGATGGCAAGAAAACCAGTTTGCTGGCTCCAGGCGTGATTTTGCCACAGCTTAAGTTGTTTGATGGCTTGTTGCGCCACCCACTCACCTATCATCAGGATCAGACCGCTTTCTTCGGCAATCGGGATGAATTTTTCCGGTGAAATCCAGCCCTGCGTAGGGTGGTGCCAGCGGAGCAGGGCTTCGCTTCCGATCAGCTGATTGTTGTTGTTGATCAGGGGTTGGTAGTGTAGCTCGAATTGTTCGTTTTCCAGCGCGGCGTGCAGGTCCTTTTCCATATTTAGGCGTTGATCGGCAGCCTTTTGCATGCTCGGTTTGTAAAAGTGGATGGCATCTCCACCAGCGGCCTTGGATCGATACATGGCTGTATCAGCGTGTTTGAGTACATCGTCGGCAGTTTCATTGTTGATGGGAAATATGACGATGCCGATGCTGGGGCTGGTGTGATAATGATGGCCGTTGAGATGATAGGGTTCGGATAGGCTTTTGCGTAGTTTCTCGGCTACCAGTTTGGCTTCGTAGCTGGCTTCATCTGGCTCGTGGTTAAGCTCGGGCAGGAGCACCATGAATTCATCGCCGCCGAGACGGGCAACGCTATCCTCGGCGCGTACGTTTTGGCTCAGGCGTTTGGCAACTTCGCGCAGAATGGCATCGCCAGTGGCGTGACCGAGTGAGTCATTGATGGTCTTGAATCGATCCAGATCCAGGAACAGCAGCGCGCCTTTGGTTTGGTGGCGTTTGGTGATGTTGAGGTTGTGTTCCAGTCTGTCCATCAGCAGGCGCCGGTTGGGCAGATTGGTCAGTTCATCGTGATAGGCCAGGTGCTGGATGTGAGCCTCATTCCGCTTGCGCTGAGTGATATCGCGGGCGTTCAGGGTCAGGCCGACGATTTTGCCATCGACGAAGCGCGGAGCCACGCGTGACTCGTAACAAATTTTATCGCCATCAGGGCTGAGGTATTCGGTCTCGTAACTGCAGGGTGTGCCATCTTGTAATGTTTGTTCTAGCTTGCTTTGAACTTCACGGCGCTTGAGTGGGGTTTGAATATAGTCCAGGATTGATGCGCCGATCAGGTCTTCGACCGCCAGGCCGGGAGAGGCGGTGTTGGCAAATTCTATTCGCAACGCTGAGTTGAGTGTCAGAATGAAGTCAGGCGAGTTTTCGGTTAGGGAGCGCCAGCGTTCTTCCGAATCGGCCAGCTCTTGTTCAGCCCATTCTCTTTCTGCGCGTGTGCGCAGGCTCATGATGCCATAGGCCAGATCTTCGCTGAGTTCGGTCAGTAGCCGGACCTCTTCGCGATCAAAGGCGTTGCGCTCGGCGGAGTAGATGGAGAGACAGCCAAAGGTGTTCTCACCATCGTGTAGCGGCAGGCTGATGACTGAGGCAAAGCCGCGTTTATGGGCTTCATCGCGCCAGGGTGCGAAGCGGGCGTCATTCAGAACATCGCGGATTAATGAAGCAGAGCCAGTGCGGATTGCTGTGCCCGCCGGGCCACGGCCGCGTTCATTGCCTTCGGACCAGCTTAGTTGGGTCGTGTCTAGATAGCCATCTTCAAAGCCTGCCTGGGCCATAGGAAGCACAGTTTTGTCGGCATCGTTTTGGGTATAACCAATCCAGGTTAGTCGATAGTCGCCAACACCGACCATGATGCTGCAGACCTCATTTAATAACTCTTCTTCATTTTCGGAGTGGATCAGCGCGTTGCCGCAGGCGCTCAATGTCTGTAATGCCCGGTTGCTTCGCTGTAGTTCGGCGGTGCTTTTGTGTATTTGATGTTCCAGTTCGTCGGTGTGGATCAGGATTTTGCCTGTCAGTGGTCGCAGTAGCTGGATGAGAATTAG
>Ga0316192_10000550_pt1 | contig 27466 bp, 19 predicted proteins | sample MerIslwburrow_MG_FD_204931 | JGI IMG/M metagenome (GOLD analysis project Ga0316192, IMG submission 204931) | Coastal sediment microbial communities from Maine, United States - Merrow Island worm burrow | ecosystem: Environmental > Aquatic > Marine > Coastal > Sediment | place: USA: Maine...
GGGTGTCGCTACTGCCCATCATGGGTAAGCACTCCGTCCATGAAATCGATGTGCCTATTATCTCATGTAGCCCTTCTTTTTATGGGAGTTTTTCAACAGAATAGGCCGTTTGCTGCTGTTCACATTATGGAAATTGACGCCTGATGAATGGCGGACCTATGCAGTAATCAGGGCCGCTAATCCGGTTGTTTTGACTCATGTGGTGTCTAAATGAAAACTCTATATCGAATAATCATGTCCCAACTTGCGCTTGTATTCGTATTCACTGCGTGTTCCAACCAGCCCCCGGAGTCGATACCCATTGAAGAGCAGTTGTCGAAAAAAGGCTATCGCATCGACCAACAAGTCAATCGGGTTACTAACTATCGTCTCAATCGCTGGAGCAGCGTGGACAGGTTCAATGTCATCATTAACGTCGGAGCCTCCACAAAGTACCTCATCACTTTTCGTCCCGAGTGTGATGGACTGCGCGGCGCGGGGGGGGCTGGCCTTCAGTACAACCGACGGTGACCTGACAGATAGGGACCAACTCGTGTTTCGGCCTACTGCCAACGTTAACCAATACTGTCCTATTCACGAAATCTACCTGTTAGTGAAAATCAGCAATACCTAATTCACCAAACAAAAAATTGTGGGGTCAGAGTCAAGTGGCAGAGTGAACGGGGGTAATGTGTCCGTTATATATAAAAAACAAAAATTCTCCGCTGTATAAACTTAAATTCAGCTAAGTGTCCGCTCCTAGCCGGTTCCAGTCCTTCGTTTCACTGGAAATCGAGCCTGGTGAATAACCGCTTACTGGCAAGAACCGGCCCCTCATCTCGGATAGTGGCGTGTAGCAGGTGTCGGAAGCGAACCTTTTCCACTTAGTATGTAGACTCCTGAATTAAGTTAAGGAGCTTGTTTAGTTGATCTTCAACATCTCTAAGGCTTGCAAGGCAATTTTGACTCAACACCCAGTGCATATAGATCATGCTAAGAAATTCTCTGTCATCGACTAGTTCATAGGCAACCGTGCGAGTTTGATTCCACGGAATCTCAACGTAGTTAGCAAACCCCTTATCCAAGTCCTCCAAGTCAATCCTTGGAGCTAAATATGGATATATTCTTTCGTAGAAGTTTTCTCTTAATTCCACTTGTGTACTAGCAAGCGAATCAACTTGGGCGACCCATTGATTCAGTGCAGGAACTAAGTTCGGATTGTCGATTAAGTCCAGCCTCCCCGAGCTAAGAATACTCTCTACTGTCCCTAATGGCGGTCTGTATGAAGTTCTCAAAAAATGCCATCCAACGGCATTCTCAAAATCGTCTTTTTGGGACTCTTCTAGGGTACCGATCTCCCCATAATCCAAGACTAATTTGCTCACCTCAAGGATACTTTGATGATCCCTTTTTGAGATCGCAAGCAAAGCAGAAGACTGTTGCAAATCTTCAGCTAACGCACTTAGAAGAGCTTTTCCTTGAGCATCATCATTAAATTCGCCCCACAACGCATCAATTGCAAACGCCAATAAAATCGAACCAACGATTACGAATGCTTCAACGGCGAATCTATTCCATGGGATTTCTTGTTTCATTCACTAGTTTTTTCTGTTTTCATGGCTTGATCCCTCTGAGCCTATTTCAACAATTGTTCAGTAAAATAAGTATAGGTGAACATACATGGTTTTCTTTGGGTAACTCAGATGGTAAGTTATTAGTGCTTTCGGTTTTTGTTATTCGAGTGCTGTTTACAGCGTTTGAACAATAAAAAACATCCAAAAAAATAATTTTAAAACAAGCCAATATTAGCAAACAGAATGTCAGGTTTTGGCCGACACCGCCAATTCAAAGTTTTCAAATGTTCGGTTATTGAATAACCGCTCTACGCCACATAGCTGACGGTCATCCGTCAGTATCGCGTATAGGCACTATCGGCCGAGGCTGTGTGAAAACCCAAATTCGAAAATCCAAAGTGGGAAATCAAAGCCGATTCACGGATTATCGGCTGAACATATGGAGTTTATGGGTCTAATTAAACGGTATGCCAAGTCATTTATTGGGTGCTGTCCCAATATCTGTGAAGGCTAAATGGTTTTCACACACCCTCGGCCATAAGCCGACATTCACAGTTGTTGGTTTGAGCTTATCTTTACTCGCAATTAGCATACTCTGGCGGTAACCCAGTAATCACTCACCGACTTGCGAATACTTGTCTGCCCAGTAATCGAGCTTGATATCTCTTAGCAACTTAATAAAACGCGGATTTGACTGTATCGCCGGTGTCTTGGTGTTGGCGCCCAGGTAGGGCACGCCAGGCCCTCTAATCTGGTAGCCAAGTTCATACCAGTCGATGGCTTTTTCAGCTTCACCGGCGAGTTCATAGTACTTACCGATAAGCCACGGCGACGTGAAGAGTCCGTCGGTTCTGTAAGCTTCTTCAAGCGCCGGGGCACGGCTCAGCCACGCAGCAACATAACCGCTTTCAACGTATACGGCTTCGAGTGCCAGTGCGCCTTCCGGACCCTTGAATACGCGAATAGCATCGGCAACCGCTGCGATGACCTTGTCTTTTTCACCCAGGTAGTGATAGGCATCTACGAGAGTCCAATGCCCAAAACCAAACCCGGGTGTGGACGCCAATACCTCTTCTGTCACCCGGATGGCTCCCTGCAGGTCATCGGCCATAAGTAATTGCACACCATGCAAAGCCCGTACGAATGGATTCAAGGGATCGAGTTCCACTGCAAGGCGCATTTGCTCCGTGCCTTCTTCGATACGTCCCGTCAAGGTCAGGAGGTGCGAGTAGAGCAGGTGTGCCATAGCATAACTGGGGTTCAGTTCAATTGCTCTTTTAAACGCGGCTTCACCTTCTTCCCAGTTGTACGACAACCACGTAACATACCCCGCGTAGGCGAAATGAGCTTCAGGCAGGTTGTCGCCTACATCCAGCGCCTTCATGATCAGCGGTAAACATTGTTCCCGGGCAACCTGTGGCCTGATCATGCCCATCTGGGCCTGGACCGCGCACAACGTGGCCAGTCCCGCATGTGCCAGGGCGTTATCCGGATCGAGATTCACGGCCTGCTGGAAATACTGTGCCGCCAGTTTTGTGTCTTGCGGTGTAAATCGTTGCCAATGAAACTGTCCTTTCAAATACGCTTCGTACGCGGCAGGATTGATGCTTTCAGCGCTTTCAAGCTGACTTTGTTCCTCCGGTCTGATCACGACTTCGACCTGTTGTGCAATGGCCCCTGCAACTTCGTTTTGCAGCACCATCACGTCTTCGAATTCCCGTTCGAAAGTCTCCGACCAGATATGTTCGTCGAGCATGGCATCAACCAGTTTCACGGTGATGCGCACCCGGTTATCTACCCTGTAGATCGAGCCTTCGATCAACTTGCCGACACCCAGTTGTGCGGCAATTCTGGGCAGAGACTCGATCGTGCCTTTGAACCGCATCGTGGATGTTTTGGACGTCACTTTCAGTGCACTGATACGGCCCAGGCCGGCAATCAGGGCATCCTGCATTCCTGAAACAAAATAAGCCTGCTCTGGATCGCCAGAAAGGTTTTCAAGCGGTAGCACGGCGATCGAGTTGGGTTCGAAGTTGTGTTGGACGATCTCTGTTATCCCGGAAGATGGGGTGTCCCTGATTTGCATAGTAATCTGATAAATAACACTAGCTGCAACAACCATGAGAAGTGCCAGGATTACATGATCCATGCGATGCAGCGAAAGATCGGTTTGCGTTCCGGCATCGGCTGACGGTGTGCGTACGATTCCGTGTGTGGTGATGTCGTAACGCCATCCAAAAATCAGTGCAACCGGAAAGCCAAGAACGGCACCCAGCCAAACATAACGAAGCGCTGAAGAAGCAATACCCCAACTTTCGAAAGCAAGATCAGCAACCTGCAGAACTACCCAGGCGCCGACAATATACAGGGCCGCAAGTCGAAACACCTTGCGTCTTCGGAGCTCTTGCAGAACAGGCATGCTTCTCCCCTCGAGGTTTATTCTTTGACCCATGGTACTACCGCAACGGCAATAATCCTATTTGCAGGACTTGTAGCGTTGGATAATTACTGGTTCGTCATATAGCCGCTTGTGGCCGAGGCTGTGTGAAAACTCAAACCCGAAAACTCAAAGTGGGAAATCAAAGCCGATTCACGGAATATCGGCTAAATATGTGGAGTTTATGGGTCTGATTAAACGGTATGCCGAGTCAATTTTTGGGTGCTATCCCAATATCAGTGAAGGCTAAATAGTTTTCACACACCCTCGGCCGGCAGCAGCTATAAGCAATTACAAAAGATGACCGGCCGCTCACTGGCGCAAAGCGGTTATTTGATTTAGTGAAATCCAGCACTGTCTGTCAGATCGGATGCCGATTAATGCAGTTGAACATGTTAACACCAAGCGACTTTGTCGTATCTTAATTACCAAGCGATTCTGTCGCATTTAATTACCAAGGGAAATTGACGGATCTACTTAATCAGTGATTCTCTGAATATTCCACACTGAATATTTAGGGAACGCAGAGGATGATTATTATGGATTCCAAAGCTCAACTCACCGTCGACATTATTGCAAAGGTTGCTGAACGTAAAATCACGATCATTAATGCCGCCAAGTTGCTAAATAAATCCCGAAGAACCATTGAACGATATCTCAAGAAATATCAGAAAGTTGGGATTCAATTCGTCGTTCATCAAAACAGTGGTAGATCTCCGGTCAACAAGACATCTGATGCAGTCAAACGGACTGTGCAGGCACTTATCAAGGAAAAGTATTTTGATGTGAATCTTGCCCATCTCAGGGAACTGTTAGAAGACAATGAGCAGATCCAGGTCAAACGAGAAACACTGAGGAGCTGGGCGCATGAGATCCATCATGTTAAACGCGCCAAACGAAGGCGAACGCAGGCGAGAAAGAGACGGGAAAGAATGGAATCACCTGGCTTGCTGCTGCAAATGGATGGTAGCCCACATCGCTGGTTTGGTGATGAGAAGTCCTGTCTGATTGCAATTATTGATGATGCGACCAGCGAAATACACGCGGAGTTCTTCAAGTCAGAGACCACGCTGGGTTGCCTGAAAGTGTTGCGCGACTACATCGATAAAAAAGGCGTGTTTAAAGTACTCTATGTGGACAAGGCTGGCATATTCGGTGGGCCAAAGCGCTGTAATTTTTCTCAGGTGCAACGGGCCTGTAAAGAGCTTGGTATCGAGATCATTTTTGCCAACTCACCACAGGGGAAAGGCCGGGTCGAACGCTCGTTTGATACCTTCCAGGACAGATTCATCCCCGAACTTAGGCTTAACGACATCGACGATATGGACAGTGCAAACAGGTATCTTCAAGACACATTCATTCCTCAGTTCTGGGATAAAAACATCAAGGTGATGGCAAGAAACGATACTGCTGAATTTATGGCGATTCCTGAGCATATCAATCTGAATGACGTTTGCGTCGTGAAGGACTATCGAAAAATACGCAACGACCATACGTTCAGCTACGGCAACAAGCTCTACCTCATTGAGTCACCCCTCAAGCGCAGTATTGCAAAACAGCGTATCGAAATACGGACTCAAGATAGCAAGGGATTCACTGCGTACTTCGCCGGAAGACGTCTCGCAGTCTCTGAGGTCATCGAGCCAACTAAACCCACAATGTTCGATTTAGACATCCAGAAGAAATTGGATGTTCTGAAGCTGGCGGATAAGCTTGATAATGTCTCAGAGGCAGCCAGAATCAGCGGTGTATCTCGCGATACCATTTACAGACACAGACGAATCATCAAGGAACAGGGCCCTGAAGGGCTTAAGCGACAAATTACCAAAGACCTTTACCATAAGAATCGCGCCGACAAAACACTGGAAAAGAAAGTCGTTGAGCTTTCTCTGCACAACCCGCATCTAGGCCAATGCCAGGTCTCTCGGCAAATCAAAAAGGTCTATAAAATCGATATAAGCGCCTCTGGTGTTCGAAACATATGGTTGCGAGAACAGATGCAAACCACAGCTCTCAGACTTCAAAAGTCAAACTCCATGGCTACTGTCAGCTGACCGGTCAAACATGCTCGATTGCTACAGCAAAATCCATTTGCTACGCTGTTACGACAAACTCGCTTGGTAATTAGTCCGCCAGTTTCCCTTGGTAATGACATTAATGCAGTTGAACAGTAATGCAGTTGAACAGATTCACCAAACCGTTCGAGTTGCTGGCGTGGGCCACAACGAGTTCACTGTGATCCACCCATTCCCGCTCTTGCTCTTGCTCTTGCTCTTGCTCTTGCTCTTCGTCCCCTTTGAAGATGCTGAGGAACGAGGCGCGACTGTCAGAAATGGCCAGGGAAGGCCATTTCAGTGAGGCCCAGCGCAGGAAGCGCTGTGCCGATCGGTGACACAAAGCAACGAGTGATGAAGGAAGTCGCGTAGCGACCATCTGACAGGGTGCACTTTCTTTTGGTTACTTTTCTTTGTGCAAGCAAAGAAAAGTAACTCGCACATAAAGTGCGAAACCCCAATCAGCCGAAAAGCAACAACCTCGCCCCGCAGGGACCGTCAAACGGTGCGTAACAAGTTACGCACCCTACGAAGCCCACCCCAAAAAATAAAACAAAATCACCCCGATAACCCGCTATGCTCCAGCGGTCTCTCCCGATGCATCAATATCCACTCAGCACCCTCTTCCAGGGCCGCATTACCCAGCGCCCTGAGCACGGCGCGACGAAAATCGACATCATCCGAACTGTCCAACAGACGTCTCGCATTCGCCAGAATCCCGCGCATAAAACGGTATTGCTTAATCAGTTCTTTTTCTGCCTTCTTGTGCGAATAAGCATCCCGAACACCCGCAAACAAAGGTAAAACACCCATCAAAATCAGCAAATACTGTCGATGAGTATCAGTTATATCCGTACCGGCGATTGCCAGCAAAACTGCGATCAGCATACCCACCTGCAGAGTTATTCTGCCAAGGAAAGTAGTACGTCTAAACCTGCGGGCTTTTTCCAGTTCCTTGCTCCGATAATAGGATAACTGACCAGACTGTCGTTCTTCATCACCGACCCATTGCTCAATCACCCAATCTACCCAGGCTGCCTGGGGTACGTTGTCACGGCTGCGTGAGAGGCTGACATTACGCATGACGTGACGTATCCACCCCAGGTCGACATCCTGTTTTTGCAAAAAATTATCATAGGCGAACTCGGCCGATTGCACATCGATAACACCAGCCAGGCTCCAGTAAAACTGAACCCGCAAACCTTCTGCCAGCGCGCGGTAGTCGAGGTGTTTTCGGTGCCATTGCCTTTTTTCTCCAATCTTGTAAATAACAAAACCGGCAAAAAAAGCAAACAAAAAGAAATTGACCAGGAAATCGAGCCCGTCGATTTCCGAGTACATAATAAAGATAAGCCCAATCAAAACAGCAATACTATGAATGGCTACCAGGCCGAAGGAAATTCTTTTCTGAAAGTGAATCGCCAGCCAGTCGGCTATGCGGTGCTGTTCGGCAATTGCATGGGTACCAATTGGAAGCTCAAGGTTCGGTGAGTTCTCAAGAAGGTTCGCTCCTTCTCCTTTAATCTCCGACCTGTATTTCGCCCGGTCACGACCATAATCCTGCAACCGGTTCCACATGATTTTGTATTCGAGAGGCATGTGTTCGCCTGATTCGAGTCCGAATTGTGCAGTTTCCCAAATGGTCTGCAATGGTGACAGGCCGTTCTTTGGCTGACCATCGGGACGGTCCCTGGAACAAACGATGTGATACACCAGGTCGTTTTCGTTATCAGCCAGCAGATTGGGTGAGTCTTCAGCGGCTGAAAACCCCGGCATAATAGCCGTCAGGTGGTATTTGACAACACTGGCAGTTCCACCGACCTCCGGTGAAGATTTTCCATCCCAAAGCGCCAGTAAAACCTGGCTGTGGTTCGAAATGAAAACGCCCATCTGTGCGTACTGACGCTTCCTGTCCTCAAGGTTCAGGCTATCACCGGGACTTTTGCCCAGTGAACGCAGGTGAATGATGCGTGCGTTCTTTAGCGAGTCCCTGAAAGCGTCAACGGCGGCTGATGATGAAAAGTCCTGCTCATAATCAGCCTGCGGCATCGGCAAAGGTACGATCAGACCAACACCCAGCTCCAGGGCCACATCTGCCACCAGGCGGTCGCTGCCTTCCGCCAGTGGTGTAATCAACTGCAGATCAAGATCGGGGAAATCACTTTGAAGTTGTAGAAAAAAGTCCCGCACTTTTTTCTTCAATGCGGGAACTTCATCCGCAAGCAGATCACGATGGCCGGTAACTCCGATTGTCAAGCGCACAACCGTACCGCCCGGGTTACATCGTGATCGCAGATGTCGATTCTGTTCTTATAAATATTGCTCACAAGATGATGTTATACCCTACTCAAAACTTTAGGAACCTCTAATAAACAACAATGATGTAGTGAACTCTTCGTTACAGCTATACTGCGTTCCAGTAATAAACGAAGGAAATTTCCAATGAAGTGCTCTGTGGTTCGCTCCAGCCTGAAGGACTTTACCTACATCTATTTACTGGCAGGACAAGACTTTGAGGACTTGCCGGATGCTTTGAAAAATGTTTTCGGTGACCCCGAGTTCGTCATGGATCTGGTGCTTACGCCGGAGAGAAAACTGGCCTATGAAGATGTCAGCCAGGTTATGCAAAACCTGTCTGAACAGGGCTACCACTTACAAATGCCACCGCAGGAAGACACGACCGGTTTACTGCAACTACCCGTGAAACCGGAAGAAGTAACTCCATAATATTCCGGTGAAACAGGTTGATTAATTACTCAACAGTGACCGATTTTGCCAGGTTACGCGGTTGATCTACATCCGTGCCACGCTGTACGGCCACGTGATACGCCAGTAACTGCAATGGAATGGTCATGATCACAGGGGCCAGTAGCGGCCCACCCGTATCCAGCCCGATCACCCGGCCATGCCGTTGATGGAAGTCTTTAACCACGTTGGTATCGGCGATGACGTATAACTCCCCGCCCCTTGCACTGACTTCCTCAATGTTGCTGATCAGTTTGCCCAGCAAGGTATTGTTGGGTGCAACTGCAAATACCGGCATTTCAGCATCCACCAACGCCAGCGGACCGTGCTTCAATTCACCCGCTGCATAGGACTCTGCATGGATATAGGAGATTTCCTTGAGTTTCAGAGCACCTTCCATCGCGATCGGGTAATGGCTGCCGCGGCCAAGGAACAAGGCGTCATTTTTGTCTACGAAAGCGCCTGCCAATGCCTCGAATTCACTATCGAGACTCAAGGCCTCATTGAGCAATTCCGGTAAGCGATGCAAATCCGCCACGTAGTTGGCATATTCGTCTTTATCAATACCATTCAGGCGCGCCAGTTCCAGCACCAGCAACTGCAGGGCAACCAGCTGAGTCGTAAATGCCTTGGTCGATGCAACACCAATCTCAGGACCGGCACGGGTCATCAGCACCAGGCCGGCTTCGCGTACAACGGAGCTCTCGGCAACATTACAAATTGCCAGTGTTGTGACGTAACCGGCCCCTTTTGCGTGTTTCAATGCAGCGAGCGTATCGGCTGTCTCCCCAGACTGGGATACCGCGATAAATAGACTGTTTTGCGGTACAACCGGTTTGCGATAACGATACTCGCTGGCAATTTCGGCACGGCACGGTATGCCTGCCAACTGCTCTATCTGGTAACTGGCAACCAGCCCCGCATGGTAGGCCGTGCCGCAGGCAACAATGTGGACCTGTTTGACCTGGCGTAACAGTTCCATTGCCCCGACACCGAAAATATTCGGTAACACGGTAGTGGCGCCGAGCCGGCCTTCAAGGGTTTCAGCCACCGCTTGTGGTTGCTCGAAAATTTCTTTCAGCATGTAGTGGGGATAAATACCCCGTTGCACCGAGTCAGCCTTTGTCTCAACCTTTTTTACCGGACGTTCAACTAACTGATCGTTCACATCAACGATTTGATATCCATCCGCATTCAGGCTGACGGCATCGCCTTCCTGCAGGAAAACAAACGAATCCGTCTCACCCAGTAATGGATAAATATCAGATGCGAGGAAATTCTCCCCACGACCGACACCCAATACCAGCGGACTGCCTTTCCTCGCACCCACAATGACCCCGGGCTCAACAGCGCTGACCACTGCAATGGCAAATGCGCCGCGTAATCGGCCAACGGCTTTTCTAAGGGCAACAAACAAATCCAGGCCTGAATCCATTAGCTGGGCAATCAGGTGAACCATCACCTCGGTATCGGTATCTGAGCTGAAATGACAACCGGCCTGCATTAATTCACGACGCAGTTCTTCATGGTTTTCAATAATGCCGTTATGAACCAGGGCCAGTTGATCACCGGAGGTGTGCGGATGCGCATTCGCTGTGTTCGGAACGCCATGAGTCGCCCAGCGTGTATGAGAGATACCGCATTTACCATTGATGGGAGAGGATTCCAACAGGGCTTCCAGATCCCTGACTTTACCCGCCGCACGCAATCTTTTCAGGTAACCATCCTGCTGCAAGGCAATACCCGCTGAGTCGTAACCCCGATATTCAAGCGTATGCAGCCCGGCGATCAGCACATCCCTGATATCACGCCTTGCTGAAGCTGCAACTATTCCGCACATGCTCAGGACCCCTTATTTCTTCACCGGTCGTTTCCAACCGCTAATCGATACCTGCCTCGCCCGGCTTATGGTCAATTGACCGGCAGGCGCGTCCTTGGTAACCGTACTGCCGGCACCGATGTCTGCGCCTGCACCAACCGTTACCGGTGCCACCAGTTGGGTGTCGGAGCCAATAAAAACATCATCTTCGATCACGGTGTGGTGCTTGTTGACACCATCGTAATTACAGGTAATGGTACCGGCACCGATATTAACCCGATCACCGATACTGCTGTCACCCAGGTAGCTCAGGTGGCTGGCCTTGCTGTTCTTGCCGAGAGAGGTGTTTTTCACCTCGACAAAATTGCCTACCTTGCTACCCTCCATCAGTTCTGTTCCGGGACGCACACGTGCGAACGGCCCGATATCACAGGCACCCAGGCTACGCATACCCTCAAGCACACTGTAGGCATGAACCCGGGTTCCGGCGGCCAAATGGCAGTTTTTAATCACACAACCCGGACCGATCTGAACACCATCACCCAGGCTGATGTCACCCTCCAGCACAACGTTCACATCGATAGTTACATCGCTGCCCGCCTCTACCGTTCCACGTATGTCGATACGCTGAGGATCGGCCAGTTGAACGCCTGCTTTCATCAGTTCAGTGGACTTTTTCATTCGATACCGCCGCTCCAGTTCCGCCAGTTGAATCCGGTCGTTTGCCCCCTCCAGATCTGTCGCGACCGGGGCAACAACAGCACTGGTTTGAATGCCTTTTTCATACGCAATCAAAAATACATCTGTCAGGTAATATTCATTTTGAGAGTTATCGCTGGTCATGCTGTCCAGGCAGGACATCAAAGCCGAACGTGGTGCCATGATGATACCCGAGTTAACCTCGGTGATCGCTCTTTGCGCCGGGGTAGCATCACGTTCTTCAACAATACCCGTAACATTGTTATCACTATCACGAACGATACGCCCGTAACCCCGCGGCTCAGCAATATCCATTGTCAGCACTTTTATTCCAGTTGAGGGCAACTCAACCAACTCCCTCAACACATCCGCCTCAAGCAACGGAATGTCACCGTAAAGCACCAATACATCGGCGTCTTGGGGAATCCCCGGCATGGCCTGCTGTACCGCATGACCTGTACCCAATTGCTCCGCCTGTGCTGCCCAGGTGATATCAAAATCACGGCACGCTTCCCGCACCTCGGGGGCCTGCGGATTGAAAACCACGTGAATTCCAGCCGGCTGAAGTTGCAATACAGTATCCAATACATGAATAATCATTGCTTGACCGCCGATGGTTTGTAGTACTTTCGGCACCCGTGACTTCATGCGGGTTCCAGCACCGGCGGCAAGAATTATAATGTGGAGGGGTTTGTGCATAGTGTTCAGTAGCCGGGTTGATCAAAGATTATACCGGTAACACCATGCAGGCTCTATGCAAAGGAAAGGGCAAATCATGTTTTTCCATGGTCCATTCCCGGTCTTTTTTAACCGTTTGTAATAATAATTCAAGGATCATCCAATGCGTACACTGTTAACAGCTTTGGTTTTACTGCTCCTGGCCAGCACAGGCTCAACCGCAGAAGTGCAGCGCCGGACAGCCAATGACGGTCAACTGATCATGGAGGATATTCCCCCGATTCCCGCGTCTTTGCCGTCAACACTTAGCCGTTACCAGAACATTCGATCCGCCAGGTTCTCCGCCTTTTCGAAAGACAGTAAAAGAATTTTTATAAAGACCAGTTTGGGTCCGGTTACTCAATTGCACCGGGTTGATATGCCACGTGGCGCCCGCTACCAGGTGACTTTTGGTGAAGAGCCGGTAGGCGAGGTGCTGCCTCAACCCAATAGTAACCTGCTGGCCATGACCCGCGATGAGGGCGGTGATGAATTCGACCAGGTTTACCTTTTAAACCCCGACGATGGCCGGATGCGTTTGCTGTCAGACGGGAAAGCATTAAACAATCGCATGGCATGGGATCGGCGCGGCCAAAGGCTGGCTTATCGCTCCACCCGCAGAAATGGCCGTTCCAATGATATCTGGATACAGGATATCGCTTCTGACCAGCCGGCCCGCCTGGTACTTGCAACAGATGACGGTACACTTTGGAAGCCCGTTGATTTCAGCAGTGACGGCAAAATGCTTTTAATTCAACAGTTTGTCAGCGTGGTAGATTCCCGGATCTATACAAAGGAGTTGCCTGACGGGGAACTACGATTGATAGCAGGAGATGCCGAAAACCCATCCAGCAATATTGCCACCGGATTTGACAAACACGACAACAGCATCCTGTTTGTCAGCAACTTTCACCAGGGAAGAGCTGAATTGGCAAAAGCAACCCTGGATGAAATACCGGTAATCAACTACATTTCCAACTCTTTCAACTGGGATATTACCCAGTTTGTCTTAAGCCCCGACCGCAGACGCGGCGCATTTATAGCAAACGAGGGCGGCATCAGTCGTCTTTACCTGTTTGATCCTGAAAAAATGAGATACGATCTCGTCGAAAAAATCCCGAAGGGTTTGATAGGTGGATTGGAATTCAGCCCCAATAACAAAAAGCTGGGAATGACCCTGAATTCCGCGCGCAACCCGAATGAAGCTTTTGTGCTGAATCTCGGTCGGAAGCCCGTGTCGGCAGGTAAACTCACCCGTTGGACCTATAGTGAAGTCGGCGGGTTGGATACAGATAAATTCTCAATACCTCTTGCGGTTACCTTCCCTTCGTCTCTCGAAGGCCAGGAAGCAACCATTCCCATCCCTGCTTTTGTCTACCTGCCGCCAGGCGATGGTCCATTCCCCGTCGTTATTCACGTCCACGGCGGCCCGGAAAATCAATTCCGGCCCCGCTTTAACAGTGATTTCCAATCGTGGATAGACCAATTGGGCGTGGCCATCATCGCGCCGAATATACGCGGTTCACTCGGTTATGGTTCCTATTACATTACGCTGGATGATGGCTATAGCCGCGAGGCCGCGGTCAGGGACATCGGTGCCCTGCTGGACTGGATTGCCCAACAACCGCAATTGGACAAGGATCGGGTGGCGATAATGGGTGCAAGTTATGGCGGTTACATTGCGCTTGCATCAGCCGTCCATTACAGCGACCGCCTGCGTGCCGCTGTGGACCGCGTCGGGATCAGTAACTTCGTAACTTTTCTTGAAAACACCCAGGATTACCGGCGCGAATTGCGGCGTGTTGAGTACGGTGATGAACGTGACCCGGAAATGCGAGCCTTTCTGGAACGGATCAGCCCCTTGAATAACGTTGACAAGATAAAGATTCCACTGTTTGTCCAGCAGGGCAGCAATGATCCGATCGTACCCAGATCTGAATCAGACCAGATGGTGGCGGCCCTGCGTGAGCAGGATCAGGTTGTCTGGTACATGAACGCCCTGAATGAGGGCCACGGTTATGATAAAAAAGAGAACCGTGACCTGTTTGAACAGGCCACGTTTTTATTCCTGCAAAAATACCTGCTGGCTGACTGAGCCCGCAGCTAATGAACCCCGGCTATTACGACAGGGAAACAAAGTTTATCACTCGGTAGCTATACTGGCCTTGTACGCCCGTACGGCCTCGTTGAACATGGCGGCAACACGTTCTTCCATTTCCACCGAATAATCATGCGCTCTCAAGATCGCCTGCTGGTTTCCCCAGGTCAGTTCTTCGCTTTCGGCATCCTTATCGATACAAGCACGATAATCTGCCATATCCGCCTGAAACCCCTTAACGTGTTTTTGAGCCTTTAAAAGGTCTTCCTTAACAGGAGTTTCCGGGATGGGTGGTGGTGCGGATGGCAGGGTGCATGCCTGGGCCTGAAGTGGCAATACCACCCTGGAGCCATCATCCGCCAAATCCTGTTGGGCCATGGCGGTCATTGAAACCATCAATGCCAACCCTGTAAAAATAATTTTTTTCATCATTTCACCTGTTTTTAATCCGTTGAAATATTGCCTGGCAGTATAGAGTCACTTCGACTGCCGGAAAGTTCACTAGGAGCCTGTCCGAGAATAGAAGCCGTAGCGAGGGGAAGCCATTTTGAGTCCATTTCTTTGGTCATTTGAGGCGAATAGTTACTCATATTTAACGAAAATGAACAGAAAAATGGGCCAAAATGGCTTTTCCGCAGTAGGCTCTCTATTCTCGGACAGGCTCCTAGCCTTCCCAATAATCAGCCATTCCTGTCTGATCGCGTATGATATAGCGCATCACCCATGCAATCAAACACCCGGAACCTGATGTTCGTGGCCGGACTCGCAGGATAATCATCGGCGAAAAGACTCCATGCCATCAAGTCCTGGTAGTTGCCTTCCGAATCCAGCGCACGTTTCTTCAGGGTAGCTTCATGTGTAAAACCCAGGCGGGCCGGTATGGATGCACTGGCCTTGTTTTCAGGGGCGCACATGATTTCAACCCGCCTGACCTTTTCAATCTCGAAGGCGACCCGGATCATGGCACAGGTTGCCTCAGTTGCAATACCTCTACCGATCGCGTCCTTATGTGTCCAGTAACCAATTTCCAGACCACCGGGGCCAACGCGCGCCAGCAGCATATTTTCACCGAGCAGGTTCTGCTCTGCAGCATCAAATACCGCATAACGAAACATCTGACCTAAATCGAACGCAGCGCGAATCTCTCTTAGCCAGTGGGCCGTTTGCTTTAAGGACCTGGGCTCATCCTTCATAAAAGGGATCATCGGCCGCAGATGCACATCACAAGCATCCAGTGCTGCCCTTAAAACCGGGGCATCCCGGGGCGACCAGCACCTGAGCACCAGGCGGTCAGTTTCTACACGGTAAGCCGTTTCTATTTTCGATTCATCGCCTGTTTTCATAACCATCGCCTCACCGTAGATTTATAGTCCAGATATTGCTGACCAAAGCTCGCTTCCAAAAAGCGTTCTTCGCCCAATACAAAGTTGTTACGAATAATCAGTACAAATATGAACACCGGCAGGAGGACACCGATATTTCCAAACAAAAAGGCAACACCGGCCAGCATCAGGAACATCCCCATGTACATCGGGTTTCGCGTATGGCGGTAAAACCCGGCGGTCACCAGGACGGTCGCTTCATCGAAGGGCTCTATACCCGTACCCGCCTTTTTGAACATGCCTGCTGATACTGCCGCCATGGTGATTCCCAAAAGTATACCGGCTATTCCAGCGTATGCTGCAGGTGCGTGAATATATTGAAAGCCGGGAAAAATAATGTGCATAAGCCACATCAACACAAGCGTGATCAGCAAGTATACCGGTGGAATTATTTTCCGCTTTTTTTCTATTGAAGGAAGCAAAACTTAAAGAACCTTTGGCCTATTCATGAACCCGTACCTCGCCTGAAGGCGCCTACTCCCGGTGAATCACGACTCATCCCGTCCAGGGTGAATTAAAAGCTCCTTAACTTGTCCAGCGATTCGTCTTGGCCTTAGCCGCCAGCCACACGAGGTAAATGGCAATTACAATTACAATCACCGGCATCACCAGACCGCCGGGTCCGAAAACTTCAAAAGACTTGCTCATAAAGAACGAATGGAACATCTGCACCAGTACACCGGCCAGGGACAGTTGCAGAAATAGTCCAGCCAGGTTCCTTCTCAACAGTAACAGCACACAACCCAGTGCGCCGAAATTTACCGCAACCGCAAAAGCTGCCGTTGCCCAGTCTGGTGTGTTTTCATACAGTTCGCGCTGTTCCTGGGGTAAAGCAGCCAGCGTTTCCGGGTTCATCATGACCTGCATCACATAAGCCATTACACCCAACAGGTTCCACACCAGCAGCACCGCCGCAACAAACATGAACCATTTGGGTATCTTTGAGATTAATTCTTCAGACATGTTTTTTCTCCAAGGGTTGTCTGTTATCAATATTCAGTATAGACGCTAAATTAACGCAAACGACAGAGCGACAAAAACGATATGAATGGTTTTAACAGTTTCCATCAACCAACGATTCGCACTATCTTGCGTTGGTTAACCGGGACAAACGCTCGAGACTGGCTTCAGACAACTGTTCTGAGCGCTTGTAATACACTTCGAACCAGGTGGCATAGCCCACGGCACGACACGAACCCGATTCACCAAACAGTGCTGTACCGGTGTAATGCTTGCGTCCCTGCCGGCTGATTTCCCAACCGGTCAGGACACATTTCTCACCAGCTGTAACTGAGCCCTTGATAGCAACGGCAAGTTCACCCAGCAGGAGGGCACCATTTGGCGGTTCCGGAAAAGCATAGGCACCCGGACAATCGAGTGCGGCCCATATAAATTCCGGCGCCACAAAACCCGATGCATCCACGAGCGTGGCATCGGGTATCCAGGCCGCTGCAACCAGACCATCTTTTTTACGTACCTCCAACGGAACACCAAGCGGTGGAGGAACAGACAGCCGCACGGCTGCCGGACCGTCAATGAACCGGCCAAGCAACGCACAGGAATACCCGCCGTTACCAGAATCCGGTGGCCCCCGGAAACGCCGGTGTATGGTGATGGATTGTGTCATTTCAGAAAAATCACTGTTGTCACACTCTGATAAAGCTATTAAGTCAAATAGACCGGCTATTGACCAGTCCATCTAATGAGTTGACGAAAGCCGGACACAGGCTTATTCGACCGGGATAGCATCACGGGTGTAAAGCGCACAGGCCATGGAGCGTGAAACCAGGTTCCATACCCCCGGGCCGTGTTGTGGTGGTGTTGATTCCGAGCTGTGAAATGCCAGGCTCCACCGCCCAGTCTGCGAAATCTCCGGCAAATAGAAATCCCGTGACTCTGCTGCTGCGTTTAGCATGATGGCAACTGCGACCAATCCATGCTCCGCGTATTGCTGCCCATCCGGGCGGGAATCCTTCATTTCGGGAAAGAACAGGGTCAGGGCATGACCGTGATGCCATTGTTCCTCCTGCATCCGCCTGCCGCCGGGATGCAGCCATTCAATATCCCGCAGACCATCACCGTTGTGGTCGGAGCCATGGGGATAGGTTGGCCGTTTCGTATGGGGCATTCTGCCACGCAGTTTGATCAGGGCCTGAACCTGGCGCAAGAAGTCAGGGTCATCATTGATTCCGCTCCAGTCCAGCCAACCCGTCCCGTTATCCTGTGCATAGGCATTATTGTTACCGGACTGGGTGTTGCCGAACTCATCGCCGGCCAGCAACATTGGCGTACCTTTTGACAATAACAGGGTGGCCATTAGGTTCAATCGCTGCCTGCGTCTCAGCTGATTGACTTCCGGCTTGCCGGTCTCACCCTCGACACCATGATTGATACTGAAATTGTGTGCGTGGCCATCGCGGTTATTTTCACCATTGGCCTCATTATGCCGTTTCTCGTAGCTCACCAGGTCACGCAGGGTAAACCCATCGTGGGAGGTCACGAAATTGATGCTCGCCTGTGGCGGCCGGCCGCTGGCTTCAAAAATATCGGATGAGCCGTGCAGGCGCTTTGCAAGACCGCTTAACTGATCTTCATCACCACGCCAGAATCGCCGTACTTTATCGCGATAGCGGTCATTCCATTCCGTCCAGTGTGACGGAAACTGACCCAACTGATAACCACCCGGACCCGGACCCCATGGCTCTGCAATTAACCGCGTAGCAGAGAGGCAGGGATCATCGTTGATGCGCCGCAACAGATCGTGGGAAGGACTAAACCCGAGCGGGGACCGTCCCAGTACCGGGGCGAGGTCAAACCTGAAACCGTCAACACCCATGTCCCTGTGCCAATAAACCAGGCTGTCGATCACCAGTGATTGAACCCGCGGGTGATCGGCGTTTATCGTGTTACCACAACCGGTGTCATTGATATAGTGGCCGGGGTTTTCCGGGTCTGTTCTGTAATAGGCCAGGTTATCAATACCCCGAAATGAAAGCGTGGGCCCACGGCCGCCGCCCTCACCGGTATGGTTGTACACCACATCCAGTATGACCTCGATACCGGCCTCATGAATGGCATCCACCATTTCCCGGAACTCAAGACCGGCGTCCCCGCAGGCGTAACGTGATTCGGGTGTGAAGAAATTGATGCTGTTATAACCCCAGAAATTTCTCAGTCCCTGCCCTACCAGGAAACCTTCATCGATCATGGTGTGCACCGGCATCAATTCCAGCGAGGTAATTCCAAGTGCCTTCAGATATTCGAGAATCCTTCCATTGCTCAGCCCACGGAATTTGCCACGTTCCTGTTCCGGTATATCCGGATGCCGCATCGTATACCCACGAACATTGGCCTCGTAAATAATGGTTTCAGTCCATGGTATATGCGGTCGCGCGGCTGAAAACTCCGCAAAGGGCCCCGTAACGACACACTTCGGCATAGAGCCGGCACTGTCGGTCTGGTTGGGTTGTAACGACCCGCCGAGTGTCGAATGATCATAATCAAGTATTGCACCGGTCCACTGGACTGAACCCTCCAGTGCCCGCGCGTACGGATCAATCAGCAACTTGGAAGGATTGCAACGTAAACCGAGCTCAGGTGCCCACGGACCGTGAGCACGGTAACCATAACGCTGACCAGGTTCACAAGCCGGCAAATAACCGGACCAGACACCATCCTGGTGACCAGGTAAGTAATAACACTGTACCTGCTGCCCGGACGTATCGAACAAACACAACTCAACGGCATCGGCAGACGAGGAATACAGGGCGAAATTTACACCCTGCCCGTCCCAGTGAGCACCCAGGTGTTCCGGACTGCCAGCCTGGATCATGAATCCCCGGCAGTCAGCTTTTCGAGGTGCCAGATGTCCCGGTTATAGTCGCGCATTGTGCGGTCAGTGGAAAACCGTCCGGAATTGGAACTGTTCAGGATACTCATACGGGTCCAGCGCTTCTGGTCCTGGTAAGCCTGTCCTGCCGCTTCCTGGGTATCTATGTAACTGCGGAAATCTGCCGCCGTCATCCAGGGGTCATGGGGGTTGCGCACCGAAGCAATGACGGAATCCAGTATGCCGGGTTCGAAGTGGTTGAAATGACCGTTATCCAGTAATCGCATAACCCGTCTGAAATCCCGGTCAGTATCAATGATTGACTGCGGGTCATAATTTTCCCTGTAAGCGGGAATCTCATCCACGGTCAGACCGAACAGGAAGAAGTTTTCTTCACCAACAGCTTCGAGTATCTCCACGTTCGCGCCATCCAGCGTACCAATGGTGACAGCACCGTTCATCATGAACTTCATATTGCCGGTGCCGGAAGCCTCCTTACCCGCCGTTGAAACCTGCTCTGACAGGTCGGCCGCCGGACAGATCAGTTCCATCGCGGAAACGTTGTAATCCGGATAAAACACCAGTTGTAACCGGCCACGCATGGCCGGATCCGTATTGATCACCTTGGCCACATTATTGATCAGCTTGATCTGATCCTTGGCCATCTCGTATCCCGGCGCAGCTTTACCGCCAATGATAATGACCCGTGGCGGTAACTGGTCGCCATCACCGCGCTGAATCCGGTCGTACAGGTGGATTGCGTGCAGAACATTCAATAACTGGCGCTTGTACTCATGGATGCGTTTGACCTGGACATCGAACATCATGGCAGGGTCAACCACCAGCTTTGTCTTTTTCTTGATGTTAGCCGCAAGCCGAACCTTGTTGGCCTGTTTAACAGCACGCCACTCATCCTGAAAATCATCATCATCAGCCAATGGCGCAAGCTTTTCCAACTGCTCGAGATCGGTTACCCAGTCCTCTCCGATACGGCCGTTGATCAAGCCGGCAAGTCCGGGATTACAGGCAGCCAGCCAGCGGCGCTGGGTGACACCATTGGTCTTGTTGTTGAATTTTTCCGGCCAGAGACTGGCGAAATCCCTGAACAGGCCCTGTTTTAACAGCCTCGAGTGTAGTTCCGCTACGCCATTGACCGAAAAACTGCCCACGATGGCCAGGTAGGCCATGCGTACTCTTTTCTCGGGACCTTCCTGGATCAGTGACATTCGGCTCAGGATCCCGGTATCACCGGGCCAGTGCCTGCTGACCTCGGTGAGGAAGCGCACATTGATCTCGTAGATGATCTCCAGCACACGTGGTAACAATTGTTCAAACATGAAAACCGGCCAGGTTTCCAGGGCTTCGGGTAACAGGGTATGGTTGGTGTAAGCCATGGTGGAAGTGGTGATACTCCAGGCGACATCCCAATCCAGTCCGTGGACGTCCATCAACAGGCGCATCAGTTCCGGTACGGCGATCGCCGGGTGCGTGTCATTTAACTGGAAACAATGCTTTTCAGCGAACTGATTGAAATCATTCCCGTTCGATTTGACCCAGTTTCTCAATATGTCCTGCAAACTGGCGGAAGCAAGAAAGTACTGCTGACGCAGACGTAGTTCCCGCCCATTTTCGGTTTCTGCGTTTGGATACAAAACCATGGTGATATTCTCGGCCTCGTTCTTGGCCGCCACCGCATCCGAATAGTCACCGGCATTGAACTCTTCCAGGTCAAACTCATCGGTGGCTGCCGCTGACCACAAACGCAGTGTATTGACCACATCGTTGCGGTAACCGGGGATGGGCAGATCGTAGGGAATCGCCAACACATCCCGTGTATCCACCCAATCAACATGATCTTTACCGAGCGAATCCCTGTAATGGATTACCCGACCGCCAAATTTAATTTTCTGTGCACGCTCGTTACGTTCAACTTCCCAGGGATAACCATCTCTTAGCCAGGCATCAGGTTCTTCCACCTGGCGCCCGTTTTCCAGACGTTGATGAAACATGCCATAGCGATATCGGATGCCATAACCGGCCACGGGCAAGCCCAGGGTGGCGCAGCTATCCAGAAAGCAGGCTGCAAGGCGTCCGAGGCCACCATTACCCAGCCCTGCGTCAAGCTCCTGCTCGTGTAAGTCTTCCAGATCCACGCCGAGCCGGTGTAATGCTTCGCTCGTTTGTTCCGTGATACCCAGGTTTAAGAGTGCATTCCTCAACAATCGTCCCATCAGGAATTCCAGGGAAAGATAACAAGCCCGTTTACCCTTGCTTCTTTCCAGGTTGGTGCGGGTCTCAATCCAGCGCTCCTGTAGCCGTTCCCGGGTGGCATAGACCAACGCCTGGTAAAGAAAGTTTTCATGTTTGCGAATGGTACGTCTACCCAGCATGCGGCTGTGATAATGTATGGTATCCGCCAGGATGGCATCCGCATCCATTCGAAGCGTGGGCAGTTGCAGTAGTTCCATATCGCCTACGCTGTCAGTTTTTAACTGATCAGTCATTTACTCATTCTCCGTATTCCCCTTAAACGGGACTGGTTATTTTTAACATTAGTGTCGCCAAAGGCGGCAGGTCTATTTGCAGGGATTGCTGGTGCCCGTGTGCTGCCACATCTTCCGTATGGATGTCATCGTTTACCCCTACACCACTGCCACCGTACCTGACGGAATCGGTGTTGAGCAACTCCGAGTAACAACCACCCTGCGGCACACCGATACGATAACCGGAGCGAACCAGCGGCGTAAAGTTACTGACACAAACTACGAAGGCGCCATCACTGGCACGACGCACCCAGCAAAGCACACTGCTGTCAGCATCCTGCCAGTCTATCCATTCAAAACCTTCATAACTGAAGTCCAATTCGTGCAAGGCCGCAGTATCCCGGTACACCTGGTTCAGGTCAGACACCAGGGTCTGAATACCTTTATGCAGCGGTTGTTCAAGCAAATGCCAGTCAAGGGACTGATCGTGATTCCACTCTTTTTCCTGTGCGATCTCGGCACCCATAAACAATAATTTCTTGCCCGGGTGAGCGTACATGAAGCCGTAATAGGCACGCAGATTGGCAAAACGCTGCCATTCATCACCCGGCATACGGCCAAGCAAGGAACGCTTGCCATGCACCACTTCGTCGTGTGAAAGGGGCAGGACAAAATTTTCATCAAAGGCATAGACCAGGCCAAAGGTCATCTTGTCATGGTGATATTTGCGATGAACCGGATCCTCGCTCATATACGACAGCGTGTCGTTCATCCAGCCCATGTTCCACTTATAGGTAAAACCCAGGCCACCCGCATCGGCAGGTCTCGATACACCAGGCCAGGCGGTGGATTCCTCCGCGTAACTGGTGGCGCTGTAAGTATGGATAATGGAATTGAGCTGACGCAGGAATTCAACCGCTTCAAGATGTTCGTTGCCGCCAAACTCATTCGGAACCCACTCACCCTTTTCACGGGAATAATCCAGGTAGAGCATCGAAGCCACGGCGTCGACCCGCAAGGCATCAATATGAAAATTATCAATCCAGTAAAGTGCGCTGCCTACCAGGTAGTTGATCACTTCCCGGCGGCCGAAATTGAATATCAGTGTTCCCCAGTCCGAATGCTCACCCTTGCGTGGGTCCTCGTGCTCATAGAGGGCCGTTCCATCCAGACGCCGGAGACCGTGTTCATCTTTCGGAAAATGAGCGGGCACCCAGTCCATGATGACGCCAATACCCGCCTGGTGAAACCGGTCGACCAGGAGACGGAAATCATCAGGGTCGCCAAACCGTTGTGTCGGCGCATACATGCCGATGGGCTGGTAACCCCAGGAACCATCGAAGGGATGTTCGGTTACCGGCATCATTTCTACATGTGTAAAGTTCATCTCCTTGACATAAGCCACCAAATCATCAGCCAGCTCACGATAAGTCAGAAACCGGTTGTTTTCGCCACGCCGCCAGGAACCGAGGTGCACCTCGTAAATGCTGATGGCCTCGTCCATTCTCGGGTCAGGGGTTTTCTTTTTGTTCCACTCAGCATCGCACCAACGGTATTTGCTCTCATAAACCACTGATGCATTACCCGGCGGGGATTCATGAAACTGCCCCAGGGGATCGGACTTGAAAGGCAAAAGCTCGCCCTGTTTGTCCAGTAATTCAAATTTGTAATAGCTACCCTGCCCCACCCCGGGAACGAATATTTCCCACAAACCGTTACCGGGGTGCAAGCGCATCACATGACAGCGTCCATCCCAGTTATTGAACTCACCAACAACACTGACACGTGAGGCATTAGGCGCCCAGATCGCAAAGAACGTGCCACTGACGCCCATCGAGCGGGCGGGATGTGCACCCAGCTTCCTGAAGATGTCCCGGTGTGACCCCTGTCCCATCAGGTAGAGGTCGAGATCACCCAGCATGGAAGGAAAGCGATAGGCATCCTCAACTTCCCAACTGTTACCATTCGCCTGTGTGTTACGAAAACGGTAATGGCGTTTTCGTGGAGGCATTTCCACCTCGAATATGCCATCCAGATGAACCCGCTGCATCGGCACGGGATCTTTGACACCGTCCAGTAAAAGGGCCACGGTATCAGCCTGGGGCTGAATCGTCCGGACAATTCGCTTGCCACCCTCCCTATGCAGTCCGTAAAGGGAAAATGGATTACCATGCCGGCCACCGGCCAAAGCATTAAGCGTCGCTTTGTTTAAACGGGTCATATAGGTCTTTAACCAGGTTTTCTAACGTGTGTGGTGCAACGGCTGTTCAAGCATACCCGGAGTGACCAGCGTATGCCCACCCTTCGTTACGCGAAAACCCCTGGCACGGTCATCATCATGGTTCACACCAATCTCCGTACCTTCGGGGATGACACATCCACGATCTATAATCGCTCCAATGATCGTGCAGCCATCCAGAATTTCACATTCCGGCAGGATCAGCGAATCGACGATACGGCTATATGAATGAATTTTACAATTGGAAAAAATCAGTGACTTCTTGATGCTGGCTCCGGAAATAATACAGCCCGCTGATACCATGGAATCTATCGCCTCACCGCGTCTGTCCGCATGATCGAAAACAAATTTCGCTGGAGGGGACTGGAGTTGTTCGGTCAATATCGGCCAGTCCTTGTCGTACAGGTCAAGCTGGGGCACAATGGAAACCAACTCCATATTGGCTTCCCAATAGGCATCCAGCGTACCCACGTCCCGCCAGTAAGCCTGTTCCCCCGTTTCCGGATCACGAAACGGGTAAGCAAAGACCTGGTACTTGTCGATGATCGATGGAATGATGTCTTTACCGAAGTCATGATCAGACCCTGGCGTATCGGCATCCCTGATGACCTGCTCATACAGGAACTCTGTGTTGAAAATGTAGTTGCCCATGGATGCAAGACAAAAACCTTCCTTGCCGGGAATCGACGCAGGGTGCTCCGGCTTCTCATTGAATTCAATCACACGACCATTCTCATCCACGGTCATCACACCAAACTGGCCTGCAGCCTCTTCCAGGGGCACTTCTATGCAGCAGACTGTCATGTCCGCTTCTTTTTCAGCATGGAAGGCGAGGAAGGTACCGTAATCCATCTTGTAAACATGATCGCCCGAAAGGATTAATACAAACCTTGGGTGATGCGTACGGATGATATCGAGATTCTGGAACACCGCATCTGCAGTACCCAGGTACCAGCCTTCTCCGGTGCGCTGTGAAGCCGGTAAAATTTCAACGAACTCGCGGCCTGATGAACGAAAACCGGTCCAGCCATGCACAAGATGCCGGATCAACGAATGCGCCTTGTACTGGGTCGCCACGCCGATGCGTCGAACACCCGAGTTGATGCAGTTGGACAAGGGAAAATCAATGATTCGCAGTTTCCCGCCAAAATACACGCCGGGTTTTGCGCGCCAATCGGTTAATTCATACAGACGTGAACCACGACCGCCGGCGAGAATCATGGCCACCGTATCTCGGGTTAATCGACTTACATAACGGCCTTGGTCCGCCGCAATCTTAGTAGGCATCAGTTTTGTCCTCTTACACAAAAGTTTCAGGCAAAGTGTAGCGTGAATTGCCTAGGAACGGGCAGCTTCCTTAGTTAAATTAGCAACAGACTTACAAAATTCCGGTGATAGCTGTTCTTCAGTCACGCGCCAGCGCCAGTTGTTCGAAGTGGTTCCCGGTATATTCAAACGTGATTCCGAGCCCAAGCCCAGGTAATCCTGCATTGGAACGATGGCCAGCCTGGCCTGGGAGTTGAACGCAAGACGGATCATGTCCTCGTGGATGGTTTCTTCACTGCCGCCAGTGACCTTCATCGCGTTCTTGCGGGTCTCAATGACTTCCTGTTCAGACCGGGTATCTTCATTTCCGCCCCTGAACCAGCCCACCGTTGTGTCGTTGTCATGGGTGCCGGTATAACAAACGCAATTTTCATGGATATCAGAAAGATCAAAAGCCGGGTCGCCGACCTCAAACTGAAGTACCTTCATACCTGGAATGTTGTGACGGTGCCGCAAGGCATCCACTTCAGGTGTAATGACACCGAGGTCTTCGGCCACAATGGGTAATGTACCCAGGGCTTCCTTCATGGAATCGAATAAGGCAGCCCCAGGGCCTGGAATCCACTTGCCATCGCGCGCGGTTTCAGCGCCGAACTCAACTGACCAATAGGCTTCAAAACCGCGAAAATGATCAATCCTGACGAGGTCCATCTGACCGGCAGCATGTTGTATCCGTTCTATCCACCACTGGTAACCATTGGACTCATGGAAACTCCAGTCGTATAAAGGGTTACCCCAGAGCTGACCATCCTTGCTGAAATAATCCGGTGGAACACCGGCGATATGGGATGGGCGGCCATTCTTGTCGACCATCAGGATTTCAGGGTGAGCCCAGGCATCCGCGCTGTCCAATGCGATATAAATGGGCATATCACCAAACAGGAGGACAACATTCTCCCGGGCATATTGCCTCAGTGTTTGCCACTGCTGGTCAAACAGAAACTGGATGATCTTGATATTTTCAATGGCCTTGCGATTGGATTCCTCCACCTGCTGCATGGCATCCGGATCACGATGGACAAAAGATCTGTCCCACTCGGGCCAGGGACGCTCATCGTGCATGGATTTGAGAATGCGGTAGACGGCGTAATCGTTCAACCAGAGCTTGCCGTGTAATTCCAGAAACTTCTTATAAGCGTCCTGCAGTCCCGCATTTGCCACTGAAGAAAAACGTTCTGCGGCGCGGGTCAGCAATGCATGTTTTCTCGGAATCAGTTGCCCATAATCAACTTGTCCGGAAGATAGCCCTGTGAGAACCTCTGCCTCCCCGGCACTCAACAAACCAAGACGAATGAGGGGCTCAATACCGATCAGCATTTCATTGCCGGCAAAGGCCGATAAGGGTTGATATGGTGAATCACCATAGGCAGTGGGACCGGTTGGTAGAAACTGCCACACGTGAATTTTCATTTCGACCAGCTTGTCGATGAAAGCCAGCGCACTATCGCCAATATCTCCAATTCCATACGCACCGGCCAACGAGGCAAAGTGCATACCCACACCGGCCTTTTTACTAATGGGTAAAATAGTTGATTTTGTAATTTCCATTACCACCGGACCAGTTCATTTGAATTGCCTAACAACTCGCTATTTGTCAATTTAAACGGTTGTCCGCTGAAAAAGCTCGCGCGCACAATAGCTGGCTCCCAGCAAACCAGGCTGCGGATGCAAGATGAGTAAAGTGGGCACCTTCTCCATCAAGGTGTGATGACGGCCCTTATTTTCAAAACCGGATCGAAAATTGCTGCTATTCAATAAGTCCGGATAACGTTTCACGATACCACCAGCAAGGTAGATACCATCAAATGCCCCGAGCGCCAGCGCCAGATTGCCAGCAACCTGCCCCAGTGCCTCGAAAAACATCTGGGTTGCTTCCACCGCAATCGCATCCTCATTGGCGAGCACACGGGAAAAAATCTCTGCAGCTGTAATTTCAGAGGTGGATTCTCCGCGAATTTTGCTCATGGCCCAGTAAATATTTTCAAGCCCCGGGCCAGATACCAGACGCTCACTTGAGACACGCTCAAAGCGCTTTCGCAACTGCTCCAACACCCTTAACTGCATCGTGGTTTCAGGCGCAAAACC
>Ga0316192_10000552_pt1 | contig 27412 bp, 27 predicted proteins | sample MerIslwburrow_MG_FD_204931 | JGI IMG/M metagenome (GOLD analysis project Ga0316192, IMG submission 204931) | Coastal sediment microbial communities from Maine, United States - Merrow Island worm burrow | ecosystem: Environmental > Aquatic > Marine > Coastal > Sediment | place: USA: Maine...
CAGTCGGCCCTCAGATCGGGACAACCCACAAGTACCAGAGCGCCACTTGAAGCGCGTGCTTTTGACCGGGACTCGATCTGCGGAGAGCATTATGGCCAGCGGCCATGAACCGTGCCGCATCAACAGGTCGAACACATGGCAGCTCCGACCAGCCGTGCGATATCGTTCAAAAAAACCTTGCCAACACGGAGCCGTCCACACATGGCACTTGGCGGAAGTTGATTTCTGCCCTCAACATGTCTGCTTCGTGGGTAAAAGTAGACCTCCTTCATTCGTTCGCTGATGTCCGCTCTTTGAAGCGCAGCCATCTCGAGCCCGCTGAGCAGAGCGAGTGGGCAGGGGAGACTAGGTCCCGGATTTCAGGGGGCAAAGCGTGACAAGATGTTCGCAAGGTTCGTCGACGCGGAATCCGGCAGCACAGCTGGTGAATATGCTTTTGTCGCTGCAGGTATTGCCGTTGCGATCATGGCGTCAATTTCGATGGTTTCCTGCTCGCTGAAGTCTGTGTTCTCTGACGTCGCTGCTATGATGAAGGCAAGCTAAGCCTGGATTGTGTTCGGTCCTAATTCTATTGAGTTGTTGGCCAATCGCGGACTTGGTCGCTCCCGGCGATCCCTTGATGTCACCTGCCGGCGTGCTTCCGGCCAAAGGAAGCTCACATATAGCCGGTCATGCCAGCCCAAGGCATGAGGTCGCTATCGCTGCGTAGAAACGGAGTGCTTGATTATTGCGCTGGCGGTCTTTGGGCGCCCTTGCGTGTTGAGTTGGCCGCGCGGGTGTCATGGGGTTCGGTTTCCCCGGCTCATCGAATTTTTGGACGCAGTCCCCGAGTGTGCGCCTTTTGTGCTAAACGGATTTTTTCTGCGCTCAATCTCCAGACATATTCGAGAACAAATCTCATTTCTAAGAGGAAACGGCATGGCAAATCCGACACTTCGCGCGCTCACCGGCATGAATCCGAACCCTGCGCCAATTTCAGAGAGCGCGCTCGTACTCATCGATTGTCAGCAGACCTATCGGGAAGGGGTCATGCAGCTTGAGAACGTCGAGCCTGCGCTGCAGGAGGCGGCTGCGTTGCTTCAGCGGTTCCGCCAGGCCGGGCGTCCCGTGATCCACATCATGCATGATGCAGGCGCCGGCACCCCTTACGACATTGCGGCCCCCATCGGCCAGATTGCCGATATGGTGGCGCCAATCGATGGTGAGACGATCATCGTCAAAAAGTTCCCATCGTCTTTCGAGCAAACGGATCTGGATGCGGAATTGAAAAAGCTCGGCGTCGAGAATGTCGTCTATGTTGGCTTCATGACCCATATGTGCGTGAATTCGACGGCGCGTGCCTCCTTCAATCACGGCTATGCCAACACGGTGGTTGCGAATGCCACGGCGACGCGAGCGATTCCGAACCCCGCGACCGGCGCGGATGTGCCAGCCCAGCAGTTGCAAGATGCCAGCCTGTCGGCGCTTGGCGACATGTTTGCGGTCGTCGTCCCCAAAGCTGAGAACATTCTCGACTGAGGGCCGAGCGCTTCTATCGACAAGCAATTCTGGACAGCACCACAAGCAGAGGGCCGCTGTTCCCGCACACGACACGGTTGCGCGCTCCTGAATGCGCAGCCAGTCTGATACTTGAAGTGGGCACGGCCTAGATGGGTGGACCGGATGAGACTTGGCGCAGGTGCCTCAATCGGATCGACTGTCGTTCTCGGTGTTCTCATTGTCTTTGTGCTGTTTGCCGGAGTGCTTACGAGTTCGGTGCCGGTGCTCGCAGGCAAATGTGGTGCCGCGAACCAGCGTCCCTGCACGGTCTTTGAGCGCGTTCCGTCCTGCGATAGGGGCTTGGTCGAGAATTTCGCTCTGAAAAAATGCGACCGTCCGGCGCCAAAGCGCAAACCGGCGCCGAAACCGAAACCGAAGCCGGCACCAAAACCAAAGCCAGCCTGCGGGGCACTCAATCAACGCGCCTGCACTGTGCTTGAGCGCGTTCCATCCTGCGACAGGGGGTTGGTGGAGAGATCGACGAGGTGTGTTGCTCCGCCAAAGCCCAAATGCGGAAAGCTCCGGCAGCGTCCCTGTAAGGTGACCGAGCGTGTGCCGTCCTGTGATCGAGGCCTCATCGAGGTAAGAAGGCGGTGCGAGAGGAAGGGTAATTGCGGTGCACTCAACATGCGCCCGTGCCTTGCCATTGAGCGTGTGCCCTCTTGTAATAAGGATCTCATGGAGAAGTCGGGGAGATGCGTTTCCCGGCCCAAACCCAAATGCGGAAAGCTCCGGCAGCGTGCTTGCAAGGTGACCGAGCGTGTGCCGTCCTGTGATCGGGGCCTCATCGAGGTAAGAGGGCGGTGCGAGAGGAAGGGCAATTGCGGTGCCAAGGGTCAGCGCCCCTGCCTTGTGATCGAGCGTGTGCCCTCTTGCAATAAGGGACTCGTAGAGAAGTCGGGGACATGCGTCTCCCGGCCTATACCCAAATGTGGGAAGCTCGGACAACGTCCCTGCAAGGTGAGCGAGCGCATCCCGTCTTGCGACAAAGGGCTCGCCGAATATGCGCCCGGCACGTGCTTGCCGCTGCAATGCGGAAAGGCCGGCCAACGGCCTTGTCTGATCGGAGAGCGTGTTCCGTCTTGCGACAATGGCCTCATCGAAAATCTGATCGAGAAGAAATGCAAGGCGCCGGTGAAGGCGGTCTGCGGCGCTCTGAACGAGAGGCCCTGCAAAGTCAGCGAGCGCATCCCATCGTGCGACAAGGGACTGTTTGAAGACTTCGACCTCAACAAATGTGTCGACTTCCAGTGCGGCAAGGAAGGGCAGCAGCCGTGCACGATCACCCAGCGCGTGCCGTCTTGCGACGAGGGCTTGGTGGAAGACTTTAAGCTGAACAAATGTATCGTGCCGGTTTGCGGAGCCCTTGGTCAGCGTCCATGCCTCGTGACCGAGCGGATACCGTCTTGCGACAAGGGACTATTCGAAGACCTAAACAACAACATCTGCGCCGCCTATCAATGCGGCGCGGGAGGGGAGCGCGCATGTAAGGTGACCGAGCGCATCCCCTCCTGCAACAAGGGGCTGTCGGAGGTGCAAGGGCGTTGCAAGAAATATGACTGTGGTGCACTGAACCAGCGTCCCTGCCTCGTGACCGAACGCATTCCCTCATGCGACGAAGGGCTTGCGGAGTATCTCAACGGAAAATGCCTGCGCCCGGACTGTGGCGCCCTGGATCAGCCTGCCTGCAAGGTGACCGTCCGCATGCCGTCCTGCGACCGGGGCTTGCGCGAAACAGCGGACGGCATGTGTGTCGTTCTAAAGCCTGGTGAGATCCCAATCTTTGCCACGCTTGGCGACTGGAGCTCGGAGCTTGCCAAGGTGGCCGAGGGCGAGTGCATTCTCGCACTGGAGGGCCTGCCTTCGCCGCCCAGTGGCGTTGGCGGCTTGGCGAGCGTGCAGCCGCAGCAGCTGAAATATTTCAGGATTGGCTTTACATGTGGGGGGCTTTCCAAGCTTGGACAGCTTTCCGGGTACACGTCCATGATCCAAGACATGAACCGGCAGCTTCGTGAGTACCCCTGTTCTGCCATGACCCCGCCCTTGCGCCCGGTCTGTGCGCTCTATCAAACCCATGTCTCGACCGTGGGCGCGGCGGCAACCTGTGGCATGGCCTTGGCGAAGGGCGGAATGATCCGGAGCGCGGGCGGAACGGTCCGCGATACCTGGCTTGGCCTCGGCAAGATGGCATGGGTCGTCACAGACATGGTCAAAGGCGGAAACAAGAAGGGTAAGGACGGTGAGAAGCCCGCGAAGGGCAGCAAGGCGGCTGCTGACGCCAAGCGCGGCGTCATGGACGACATGCTCAAAAATTACGGGCTTGCGATCAACTATACCGCGGCGGCTCAAAGGACGCTAAACGGTCCGTTGTGCGAGGGCGTGGAGCCTTGAGCTCCGCTTAAGCCGGGGCCTTCATCGAGACGAAGCCCGCGTAGCCTCATCTCTTCACTTGGCAAACTTGCCGCAAACCTACGGGACGATCAGACCTCCTCACCTATTGATCGGATCGGCTTGGCCGCGCACCTAGCGTGGTGCGAGCGTTGCGATCAAATCGTTCGCGGCTTCGGCCATGGCCATGGCCGCGCCGAAATTGAATTCGTTGATCGCAACGAAGACGGCAACGCCGCGTGTGGGCGCGAAGGCAATATAGGTGAACGTGCCCTGGAGCCCGCCGGCCTTTTGCAGGATCAGAGGACGGTTGCCCTCTGGCATCATCATGACCCAGCCAAGGCTCATCGCGTCCATATGGCCGGACTCGTCCATGCCCTGAACGGGGCGGAGCCCATCGCGGACGAGATAGGCTGCGTGATCGAGCATCCGTGTTTCGGCGTCTTTGTCCGATAGGCGCTCCAGATGCCATTGCATCCAGCGCAAGAGGTCGTTGGGTGTAGAATAAAGTCCCCCGGACCCGACGATCACGTCACCGGTCGGCACCTCGGGGATGCCGGCGCCGCGGATGCCATGACCCTGCATCAAGCGTCTCTTCTGGCTGAAGTCGAGAACAAAGGTTGTGTCGGACATCCCCAGTGGGCCTGTGATGCGTTCCTTTAAGAGCTCTGGGTAGGGCTTTTTTGCCGCTTCCGAGAGGCCTATTGCAAGCAAGTCGAACGCGAAATTCGAATATAGAATGCCTGTGCCCGGCGCATAGAGCAGGCTCTCATTCCCAAGCCAGTCGGCGAAAGCTGCGCGCGTGATGGGCTTGAACGGATCGTCGGGCGGGCCCTGTTCATGAGGGACTTCACGCGGCAGACCGGCCGAATGGGTGGCGATGTCAATCAGCCGGATCTTTGCGACATTCGGGTCCTTGCCGGTGCCGAGGTCTGGCGCGAGTTCCACCAGGGGCTGCGTTAAGGAGACAGTGCCTTCCGCGGCAAGTGAGGCCAGCACCTGCCCGGTAAAGGCCTTGGTGATGGAGCCAATGCGAAGCACCGTATCGCCGTCGGGTGCGTTGCGGCCTTTCGATCGTTCGCCGACCCCATGAACGGCAATCTCACCGTCCCGCACTGCGCCGATCACGAGTCCGGGCACCTTGTGCTGGAGGAAGAGGACGTCGCCTGTGAATTCTACGATCTCCTCGAGCAGGGGGTCTGCTAGGGCGGGTGCGGCGAACGAGATGCTGACGATGCCAAGGAGGCTGCAAAGGGCAGGCCGAAAGAGCGTCTTGAGTTTCATTTTATGTGCTGACATGTCCCGGCTCCCGTGCCTGTTGGGCGTGGTCGAATCAAATGGTCTTCTTGCGGCGAAGCGTGTGCAGAATGCATATGAGAAAGATAGCGTTTGCCGAGCCTCGTCAATCGCGTTGATCGCGATCATCTGGGGTTTGCCAAAGAGCGTGAACGATACCGATGATGCGCGCAGTTCTCCTCGCGATACTGATCCTCTCGATGGCTCAGCCTGTTAGGGCCGAAGACCCTAACGATAAGCTGGAGGCGCTTCGCGCACTGCTCACTCAGCGTCTGATCATCATGACGCAGGTCGCCATGTTCAAATGGAACGCGGGTCTTCCTGTGGACGACGCTGCCCGCGAAGCGAACGTCATTCGGGCAACCGTCGCGCGGGCTCGCGCCGAAGGGTTGAATGCCAGTTTTGCGAGGCGGGTCGTTGCGGCACAGATCGAGGCCGCGAAGATCGTGCAGCAGGATCTGTTTCAACAATGGCGGGCAGCAGGCATTGAGAAGATCGAGGATGCTCCGGACCTTGCAACGAATTTGCGCCCGAGAATCGGTCAGCTCACGGGGGAGTTGATTGCGGCTCTGGCGACCGTACGAGGCAATCTCGATAGCTGTGAGGCCAAGACTATCCTAAGACCGGTCCCGCACGAACTGGCGAACCGGCCCCAGGCGTGGGATGTGGCGATTGACGGCATGCTTGGTGCGAACGCTTCATGCCATTAGCGGCGTCACGCGATCAGAGGCCGGCAAAAAAAGAAGCCCGACACTCGGTCGTGCCAGGCTTCTCCATAGAATGCGTTCGCAGATTTCACGAGAGTTGATGCCGAGCAGCTAGCAGTCCTGCCCGCCGCGCCTCATGCATTCGCGCATCTTGTCGCGCAAATCCTCTTTCCGGTTGCCACCGTCCTCGGCGCCGTCCCGGCTTCCTTGGCGCTGTCCGGAAGACCAACCTGCCTAGTATATCTTTTTGTAGCTAACTTTGTAGCCCTTGGCATATTGGGCCGTTGACGTTGTCCTCGTCATTGAGCCAATGATTGCGTCAACATAAGACGCCTTGTAGGCATCTTTGTAACCATCGGTGTCGCCGTCCTTCTTACCTTTGGAATATCCCGCTTGGATAACCTTCATCGAACGCGTCCGCCGCCATGGCTGGCATAAGAGTGAGTACGTTCGCCAAAATGAATGCTGCGAAAATTGTCAAAAGAGTCCGCGATACGATGCGGACTTTGAATCGTTGACGTCGTGATAAAGTCCCCATGCGTGTCTTCTCCCCCTTTTTAATTGCGACGGTCGTGCCCCATCGCGGTCCAAATACTAACGGACAGTGCTAAAAATTAACTCGCTGCTAATCAATCAATGGATTTAGGCGGTATTTTTCAGCGTTAGCCTGGATTTGTCGTACCTTCATCACAATATCCAGGGTTCCGACAAATCTCGACGCGACCGAACCTGAAGCGACCAAACACATGAACAGAATCACCTTGATCGCAGTTTCCTGTCTCATCGCATTATCTGCGAGCGGATGCGCCGTGGAAGTGCCTATGTCAGCCTTTCGCATGGCGCCGCCGGATGCGGGCCAGAAAGCAAATAGCCCTCAGCACACGGATGCGCGGCAGCGGCCTGAGGCGCAGCGCGGTTCGGTCCGTTAGGGCGCAGAGCCACCCTCAACACCTTGCTTGTTGCTTTTTAAGTCTCGGCGTTTCGTCCAGCGTTGGCGCCCAGGCTTAAGCGAAGGCGGACAATTTGCCGAAATGGTCTGCGAGCAAATAATAGACGGTGACCCGGTTCTTCGTCCGGTCGGCCTTTATCGTCTCGCCGATGCTGGCAATGGCGCCGTCTAACTCGGCGTCGGTCATGGTCAGGCCGAGCTTCTTTTTGAGGAACTTCTCGCGCACCCGCTCCAGCTCAGAGGGGTCTGCGAACGATACGAGCGAGGCGTCCCGGCTCTGTAGGGCGATGCCGCAATGCTTAACGACCCCGGCAATCGCCGCGTCATCGGCATCCGGTGCATATTTTTTACGCCTTCGGCCCAATTGGTCGTCATGGAATCCTCCTCCTATTGCAGTCATTGTTTGCCGCATCTTGCGTCTCTATGCGCGCCGCATGACAAAACGATTGCAGCTTGCAGTCAATCCTTGGCTCGACCGGCTTGGCTCCGGCCAGTCTTGGTCTGACGTGTTTTGGCCCGGCGAGGTACGGTCCAGCACGACAGTGCTAACGGTCGATCTTGGTAATCTTCGAGCCTTCCAGGGTCAGGTTGTACATCAGACCCTTCGGGTCGAGGACGAAGCCGATCACCGGCTGGGTCACCTTGTCGGTATCGATTGAGCCACCGACGCCGACGGTGATAATTGCGACGGAAGCGTCGACGCCGATCTTGAAGCCCGCAAGGTTGTGAAACTGATCGAGCGCGTCCTTCGTCATGAACATGATGATGACCGAGCGCGATTGGACGCCGAGCTGGAAGCCGAACGAGGCGCCGATCAGATTGTAAAAGCCGGCTGGCTTCTGATCGACGATCAGCATGCCTTCGCCGTACTCTCCGCCAACGCCAAACCCTGCTTTGACGACGGATGGAAACACGAGAATTCCCACGGCCTTATTGGCGAGCGCACGCGCCCCGCCGATCTGGTCGACGAAGCTGTGGAGCGTGTCGTTGACATCGTTCTCGATCTCCTGGGCTGAGGCGGCTCTCGCGCTCGGCAGCCCGGCAAAGACGGTCACAAGTACGAGGCATGTCGCAAAGACAGCGGCGGTGAGATGTTTCATGGCGCAGCTCCTTAGATCCCCCAAGCGTGCTTATAGTTTGAATTCTGCCCTATAGGGCCGCAATGTGGCAGACCTTCGCCCGGCATGGGGCGACAATCAGTGCAAAGATTTCAAAATGCAAACGCGTGCCTTTCTTTTGGTCTGATCGAAAGGGACCGTGACGACCGGGCCCGCATCGCCCTATGGTCGTATCATGGAAACGATTGGAGATATCTCAGGCATCGTCTTGGCCGGTGGCCAGTCGGGCCGCATGGGAGGTGGTGATAAGAGCCTATTGCCTCTCGGTGAGACTCCTATCCTGGCTCATGTGATGTCGCACTTCACCCCGCAGGTCCGCCATATGGTGATCAGCGCCAACGGCGATCCGTCCCGCTTTAAGTCCTTTGACTTGCCGGTCGTTTCGGACGCTATCGAGGGGTTCCATGGACCGCTGGCTGGTGCGGCGGCTGGGCTGTCCTCGATCAGTGGCAATGACCGAGGGCTGACGACGCCAGAGGCTTGGGCCGTCACGGTGCCGGGCGATACGCCCTTTATTCCAAACGACCTCGTGGCGCGGCTTGCGGCGGGCCTCGGGGGTTGTGCGATGAGCGTTGCTATATCGGCAGCCGGGCTGCACCCGGTCGTGGGGCTCTGGCCAATCAGCATGGTGGAGGCCTTGTCTCAATCCTTGGCGCGGGGGGAACGACGGGCGAGCCAGTGGGTCAAGTCGCAAGGTGCGGCAGAAGTGTATTTTGAACCGAGCGAGGTCGGGGGCGCCAAGGTCGACCCCTTCTTCAATATCAACACCCCTGAAGACTTGGCGTATGCAAGGGGTCTGATGGTGCCGTCTTCGACCGAGGCTTAAGCAGACCGTCTTCCCGCGATCCCCTTGATCCGATGAGGGTGTGTGAACACCTCAAACCCGTCTTTGCGCGCGATGGCCGCGAGCGTCATGCCGCAAGCCTCGGCCATGCCCACGGCCAGTGCCGTGGGCGCCGACACAGCGGCGATGATGGGCGCGCCGATCATTGCGGATTTCTGCACCATTTCTACGGATACGCGGCTTGTGAGGACGACGAGGCCTTGTTCGGCTGTGCCCCCGTCGCGGGCCAAGGCTCCAGCGAGCTTGTCGAGCGCATTGTGGCGTCCAACGTCCTCGCGGACGGCAACGAGGTTTCTAGCCGGGTCCCAGAAGCCCGCGCCGTGCACGGCGCGGGTCTCGCGATTGAGTTCCTGATGGGCGGCAAGAGAGGAGACTGCCGTCATGATCTGCTCTGGCGTCAAAACCTGGTCTGTGCCGACAGCGGGCGGCGGGCGCATTGCCTCGGTGAGACTCTCGACGCCGCACAAGCCGCATCCCGTGGGCCCCGCCATCTTCCGGCGGCGGCCTAAGAACTCGGCCGCATCCTTCGCCTTAAGCCAAACCCGCAGTTCGATGCCCATATCTTCGGTGACGATATCGATCCCGTCGATCGCTTCGAGTGAGGTCACGATCCCCTCGGTGAGCGCAAAACCAATGGCGAAATCTTCGAGGTCTTGCGGCGTTGCCATCATCACAGCGTAGGACGCCGTGTTGAACGTGAAGGCAATCGCTGTTTCTTCCGGAATCGCGCGTGTGCCCTCGGTCACGCCGGGCTCAACGGAGTCGGCACGCCAGATCGAGCAGGGTACGCGGACAACAGGCGCGGGCATCATAGCTCTCCGCTTCGCGGCGGCGCGGCTCTGGCACCTGCGCCGAAAGAATCACCTTCTAGATAGGGCACCATAACAAGCTTCGCTACTTGCAATTGCCCCCAGAAAAACGGCTCAAATTCAAAAAAAACAATGCGTTCGCGGCATTCCTCAAACAGAAGGGGTATAATCCCGACCTGGAAGTTCAGGGTAAGAGCGCCGGCCATCGCAGGCGGCCTGATTGCTTCTCAATATGAATAGCAAAGGGAGGACAACGAAATGGCTGATACGACGGTATCCAAGAACCAGTCTGACATATGGTGGGTTTTTCTGCTTGAAGGGATCGCGGCGATCATCTTCGGTTTTTTGCTGATCACGCGGCCTGGCGAAACCTTGGTCGCACTTGTCATTTTCCTCGGGTTTTATTGGCTCTTCGTGGGCGTCTTGGAGTTGGTACGCGTCTTTGTCGACGACAGTGTGCCTTGGTACTGGTCGGCGGCGATCGGCATCTTGGGCATTCTAGCCGGTATCATCGTGTTGAGGCATCCGCTGTTCGCTGCGGTGGTCTTGCCGACCGCTCTGGTTGTTTGGCTTGGTATTCTGGGTCTCGTGATCGGCGTCATCGCGATGATCGGAGCCTTCATGGGCGGCGGCGTGGGCTCCTTCGTTTTCGGCATCGTCAACTTCATTATTGGCCTGATCCTGCTTGGTGCGCCTATCCCAGCGGCTGTCGCCGTACCAATCGTCTTTGGCGCGCTACTGCTCGTTCAAGGTGTGTTCCTTATTATCTATGCATTCCAAGTGCGTTCCTGACGGAAGAGTGGACGGCTTTGTGACCGCCTCGTCATTGTCCTGCGGGGAGAGGCGGATGAGACGCGCTTTGGCGTGTGCGTGCGCCCTCCTCGGGAGACTTGCGGCGGCGGTACCGGTCATGATGCTTGCCGGCCATGCGGGGGCTCAAGAAGATCTCCGTCCGCCCTGCACCGAGGACGCGATGATCGTCTTCGATGCCTCGGGGTCCATGGCGGGGAATTTAGGCCAAGGGATCATGACCGAAAAGCCGCGCATCCACGAGGTGCGCAAGGCTTTGGCGCGCGTGCTGCCGAGCGCCACACGTCTGCGCAAAGTTGGCCTCATCACCTATGGTCCAGGGCCTTACCGGCAATGCAATGTGGAACTCGACTTGAGGCCGATCCCTAACGCGACCCAACCCATCATGAGTGCGGTGAATGCGCTCAACCCCGCGGGCAAGACACCGCTCACCGAAGCGGTGGAGCAGGCCGCGGAGGTTCTCGACTATCGTGCAAAGCCGGGTGTCGTTGTTCTGTTGACCGATGGTGAGGAAACCTGCGGCCGCGATCCGTGCGCGCTCGGCAAGACGCTCAAGGCCAACGGCGTTGGGTTGACCGTTCACGTCATCGGATTCCAAATGAAGAATTTTAGCTGGATGGGGGCCTCCAGTGTCCTCGACGTCAAATGCCTGGCTGAGGAAACCGGCGGGCTCTATATCTCTGCGGAAAATGAAGAGGGCCTGGTCAGGGCCTTCGAACAGACGCTTGGTTGCCCGATGATGTCAGCCTTGGGCGGGTAGGGAGCTTCGGCGCCGACACTATGGGTCAGTCATTTGGCAAATCATTTTCCAAGGCTCGGCACATTCTCGGTTAGAGTGACCCCATGAAAAGACACAACAACCGCATGCGGCGGATCGCGCTTGCTCTGATCGTCTTTTTTGCTGGACCCACGGTGGTTCTCGCGGAGGATGAGGCACCGAAACCGTGTACTGAGGACGCGATGATCGTCTTCGACGCGTCCGGCTCCATGGCGGGGAGTCTGGCTGAAGGCATCGGTGCGAAAATCCGACGTATCGACGAAGTGCGTAAAGCCCTTGCGAGGGCGTTGCCGCGCGTCACGCATTTCCGGCGGATCGGGCTGATCACCTATGGGCCGGGTCCCTATGAGCAGTGCAACGTGAATCTCGATCTGCGTCCACGCTCAGATGCCGCACAACCGATCCTGCAAACGGTGGGTGCGCTCAATCCTGCCGGCAAAACGCCGATGACGGAGGCGGTGGAACAGGCGGCTGAGGTTCTCGACTACAAATCGCAGCCGGGTGTCGTTGTCGTGCTGACGGACGGGGAGGAGACCTGCGGCGGCACGCCTTGCACGCTCGGCAAGCAGCTGAAAGCCGATGGCGTGCAATTGACAGTCCATGTCATCGGTTTTCGCATGACGGCGTTTTGGACCGGTGCGCAGAGCGCGCTCGACGTGCAATGCCTGGCCGAGGAAACGGGCGGGCTCTACATCGCGACGAAGAATCAAGAGGAGCTGGTTCGCGCCTTCGAGAAGACGCTCGGCTGTCCGATGATGTCGTCCTGGGACGGGTCCAGCGGTCTTCAGTACAAAAGGTAAGGCTGGCGCAGCTCTTCGAACCCGGCCACGCCCTTCGTCCAGCTCTCCGCGATCTCCGGCACTGGCACTTGTGCCTCGATCTGCTCCCTGAGTTCGGTGGAGCCAGCCAGGATGTCGATGGGCATCTTGTCGTGCTCATACTCGTAGGGCCCTTCGCGCCATTTGAACTGCGAGGGCGCAAGGCCATAGCATTCCCGCAAGAGTGCGGCCGCCGCGATAACAGGTTCGAAGTCCCAGCGCGACGTCAGATGGAGCTGGCAACCACCGCACGGGGTCTTTGCGTGCTTCTGGAATGTCGGCTCGAACACGACTTCGCGGAAATGGACGCCTGCGAGATTGTGGTTGTTCATGCGCTCCGTCAGGGCCGCGCCGTCCAGATAAGGCGCACCAATCAACTCGAACGGACGTGTGGTGCCGCGCCCCTCTGAGACCATTGTTCCTTCGAAGAGCACAGTGCCGGGATAAACAATTGCGGTCTCTAGCGTGGGCATGTTGGGCGAGGGCATGATCCAGGGAATCTCGACGTCGTCGAAATAAAGCTCGCGGGACCACCCCTCCATGGGCACGACCTCAAGCGGAGCGGCGATCCCAAAGCCTTCATTGAAGAGCTTTGCAAGCTCGGCCACGGTCATGCCGTGGCGCATTGGAATCGGAAACTGTCCGACGAAGGATTCGAAACCTGGCTCCAGCATTGGCCCTTCGGTTTGCAGGCCGCCGATGGGGTTGGGGCGGTCACACACGATCACAGGCGTACCGGTCTTGGCGGCAGCGCGCAGGCAATTCGCCATCGTGTAGATGAAGGTATAGATGCGAGCTCCGACATCCTGGATGTCGATCACGAGAACGTCGATGAGATCGAGCATCTCCTTCGTGGGCTCGCGTGTCTCGCTGTATAGCGAGAAGATCGGCACGCCTCTTTTGGGATCGGTCGTGTGGGGCGTTTCGATCATGTTGTCTTGGAGATCGGACCGAAAGCCGTGTTGTGGGCCAAAGATTGCCGCGAGCGACAAATCGTCAGCTTCGGCCAGCTGGTCGACGATGTGGCGGAAGTCGCGGTTCGCGGAGGCGGGGTTGGCAAGGATCCCAACCTTCAGGCCATTGAGCCGCTTCGTTGCGAGGAGCCGTTCTGAGCCGAGTAGCATGCCCTTACCGTCCTTGCGGAGACGAGAGGCTGGAAAGCGCCTCGAAATTCGTTTGGTGCGGCATTCGGTTCCCTTTCTGGCTGGCGCGCTCCCCAGGGGCCAATCTCAAGCTATCGCCAAGCTTGGCCAAGGACTTAACCGGAGTCGGCTGGTCTTTCTACGCCTGAATTTCCCAACCCCTCGGTCTCATCATGTCCAAGAGGGCTGGCGAAGGGACATATTTTGCGACAAAAAGCCGGGCAAGAAACACAGGTGCAGGGAGAACAGCGCCCAAAGGGCGGCGGTCCCCAAATGGGCAGAGATACATTTTCGGCTGGGCCGGAGATGGTCATCAGGAAGGCTGGAATGGCAGATCAGGTTCGGACAGCGGTCGTCGGCACGGGATATTTCGGCCGGTTTCACGCCAATCATTACAACAAAAACCCAGACGCGAAACTGGTCGGTGTCGTCGATGCCAATCCGGAACGCGCCAATGCGGTGGCTGCTGAATTTGGGGTTGAGGCCTTCACGGACTACCGGCAGATCTTCGACAAGGTGGATGCGGTGAGTATCGCGGTGCCGACGCAGTTTCACTTCGACGTTGCGCGGGATCTGATTGAGGCCGGGCTCCACGTCAACATTGAGAAGCCGATCACGGAAACGGTGGAGGGCGCCCAAACCATCACCAAAATGGCCAAGGAACGCGGCACGGTCCTGCAGGTGGGACATATCGAGCGCTACTCGGCGGCCTATCGGGTCATCTCCGAGAAGATCGACAGACCACTCTATTTGGAGAGCTATCGTATCGCGCCCTGGAAGGCCCGTGGCGTCGATGTGGACGTGATCCTGGATTTGATGATCCACGATATCGATATGATCATTGGTCTGGCCGGCTCGCCGGTGAGCAGTGTGGACGCAGTGGGCACGGGCGTGATGGGGCGGAAAATCGACATTGCCAATGCGCGGATCAATTTTGAGTCCGGCTGCGTTGCAAACGTCACGTCGAGCCGTATCAGCTACAAGACCGAGCGCCGCTTGCGCGTATTTTCTCGCAGCCAATATCTCAACTGCGATCTTGGCGAGCGGAAAATTTTTGGCTACAGCCTGCGCGGTGATCCCACGACCCAAGGCCTTGCCGCCATCGCCACCGATACGGTCGACATTCCGCAAGAAGACAGTCTTGCCAATGAGATTGCCTCGTTCATCAACTGCGTGCGGCATGGCAAGCAGCCCTTCGTCGATGGGTCTGCGGGGTCGGAGGCTTTGCGCGTGGCGGTCATGATCAATGAGAGTATCGATGCGCAATTGAACAAGGCACAAGCCTGGCTTGAGCCTGGTGAGCCCGTGACCGCCTCGGCCAAGAGCTAAGAAGCACGCTTAACCCGAACGATCGCGAATGAGGTCGAGTACGACTTGCGCAGCGCGTTTGCTCGGCGGCGGGTCCGCATCGCCCAGCACATGCAGCACATCGCCGTAGCCGGCCTGCTGGGCGGCGCGTTTCTCGGGCGAGCCGAGAAGACACCCCACTTCCTCGGCGACGGCCTCGGCGGTGCATGCCTCCTGCAAAAGTTCTGGCACCACATCGCGGTCCACCAGGAGGTTCACGAGCGAGGCGTATTTCACCGCTATCGGCATGCGGCGCACGATGAAGGCCGTGAGGGCGCTCACGCGGTAGCCGACGGCCATCGGCACACCTGCGAGCCCAAGTTCCAGCGTCACCGTCCCAGATTTCGCCATGGCGACATCGGAGGCGGCGAAGGCGTCAAACCTGTTTGCGGGATCGATCACGCGGGTGACCGGGACAGGCCAGTCAATGGTTTGCCTCTCGACCAACTCGCTGACATTTGGGGCCACGGGAATGACAATCTGCAGATCTCGATACCGCTCTGTCAGAAGCAAGACTGCCTCGGTAAAGACGGGCAGCATGTGCCGGACCTCGCTAGAGCGGCTTCCCGGGACCACACAGAGCACCGGTGCGGCCTCAGGAATGCCATGAGCGCGCCGAAACGCTTTGCCATCGCCTGTCATCGCGCTCTCGATCGCCGGGTGTCCGACATAGGTGGTCGGGAGCCCATGCTCAGTAAAAAATGGAGGCTCAAAGGGGAGTAGCGCCATGAGGTGATCCACGTGCGTGCCGAGCGTTTTGGTGCGGCCTGCGCGCCAGGCCCAGGCTTGGGGGGCGACATAATGGATGATCGGAATGCCGGAGCCCCGGAGCTTCTTCGCAACCCGCAAAGTGAAGCTCGGCGCATCGACGGTGACGATGACATCGGGTTTCAGCTCACGGGCAGCGACTGCGGTCTGGTTGATGCGCCGGACGAGGCGCGGCAGGTGCGGCACTACCTCGGCGATTCCGATCAGCGCGAGCTCCCGCATAGGAAACAGGCTCTTCAGGCCTTGCGCCTCGCATTGCGGCCCCCCGATCCCGGCAAAGCGCGCGCGGCCATCGGTCATCTCCCTGAGCGCGGGGATCAACCGGCCGGCAAGATTGTCGCCGGAGGGCTCGCCGGCGATGATAAATATCAACGGCTCTCGCCGGCTCATCTCCTGCTCCCTTTTGGCTTCCGTCGATACTAGGATTTAGGCTAAGCGGCTGGGTGGACGCCAGAAAAACCCGCAAGTCCCGACATTTCGATTCTAGTCGATTCGAATGTGGAACTTGGCGCGGAAACTGTCACCGGGTGCGATGAGACGCAAGCCGTCACCGCTGATCAGTGCGTTGGCGGGTGCGGTCATGGGCTCAAATGCAATGTAATTGTGGTCGTGCGGCCCGTAGACTTGGCAGTGCGTGTAGCCCTCAAGCAGGTCCACGGAGATTTTGCGGCTTCCCGATGCAACCGACAGAGTGGCGGTGGGCTGAAGTAAGGCGAACCCGTCGTCAAAGTTGCGCGTCCCAAGCACTTCATCAAAGGCGGGAAACGGCGTCGTCGCGCCTGTTGGAATTTGCCGCGCATCAACTGTCAGGTGCTGCATCTCAGGTAAGCTCACGCGCCAATCGCCGCGGCTGCCATCCAGCCCAAAATAGGGATGGAAGCCGAAACTGATGGGGGCTTTGATGTCCCCGGTGGGCGTGAGTTCGGTTTCGATGGTGAGCGATGCGGGCTCGACCTTCGCACTCATGGTGAGTTTGCAAGGGTAGGGAAACACGCTCAAACATTTCGGGTGAGACCAATCGAGGCATGCGGTCAGATGGTCCGGCCCCGTCTCCACGATCTCCCAGACAAGATGCGGCCACATCAGCCCATGCATTGGCAGGCCGTTCTCGTCGTAGCGGAGAACGAGCGAATGAGGGCTGAGTGTCACCCCTCGGCCCGCGGCCTCGTATTGAAAATTCGCAAGTCGGTTTGCGAAGGGAAACAGAAATGGAATGCCCGCCGTTTGATTGGCAGCGGCGGAGACGATAAGATTGTCGATCCGCCGTAAGGCCTCAATCTCGTTGCGGCGAAGCGAAATGCCAAGCATGCCGTGGCCCGGCAAAAACACAGCCTCCGTCTCGCCGGCAGTAACCCGCGTCGCGGTGGGATCGTCCAAAAGGTTCGGCACGGGCGTCTGCGTCAAAACGATCTCCCATAAGGCATACACTTACACCCTGCGCGACTAAGCGAGGGTGAGCGTGCCTTTCATAACCGGGACGCAGCGTCCACCAACATGGGTGGCTGTGACAGTGCCGTTTTTTTTCGTAGCCATCACCCCAAGAACACTTGGCCGACCCATGTCGACCCCTTGGCCTATTCTGGTTTTGAAGACCAAATCCGATTTGCTGTGGAGGTGTGCCAGAAGGCCGGCCAAGGCCAAATTGGCGGCGCCTGTGGCTGCGTCCTCCGGAACGCCGAGCATGGGCGCGAACATTCGGGCTTGAATTGGTGGATTGGATAGCGGCTCGCGCACATAGAGGAAGAGGCCCACTGCCGAGGTTTGCGGAAGACTTTGGGCAAAGGCAGCCGCAACGGGCGCCGCCCCGGCAAGCGTTGCCCGGTTCTTGACTTCGGCGAAGACGAAGGGAGCGCCGACGCTTGCCAGGCAGGGCAAGTGCCGACTCTGCTCGATACCGGATATGGCGATGCCGCAAAGCTGAGCGACGATGCCCGGTGGCATGGTCTCCCCTATGCTTAGTCTTTGCGGCGCTGCGACCTGCGCGCCGGCAATTCCCGAGCCGTCCCGCAGGACCTTGACCCGAATGAGCCCGCCGAGCTCTTCGAAGGTCATGAGATCGTCGGCGATCGGCTGCCCCCGGCGTTCGGCTTCGCGCGCGAGCACAAAGCCGGTGCCAACATTGGGGTGGCCGGCGAAGGGCAACTCCGCACGCGGCGTGAAAATTCGCACCCTGGCCGTGTTCGCGGCATCGCGCGGCCGGAGCACAAATGCTGTCTCGGACAAATTGAACTCGGCGGCGATGTCCTGCATCTGCGGCGTCTTGAGGCTGTCAGCCTGATGCACGATCGCGAGAGGGTTGCCGCCGAATTGCCGCCCGGTGAAGACATCAACCGTCGTGAAGCGGAGCAGACTCATGCAAGCACCGTCCCGTAGAGATCGGGGCGGCGGTCCCGGAAAAACCCCCATTCGGTGCGGTAGGCCGCGACCTCGTCGAGATCGATGTGTGCTGTGATCACACCTTCGGTGCTCTCGCCGATTGAGGTTAGGATCTCGCCGGTATGGTCCGCGATGAAGGAATGGCCGTAATAGCTTTGGCGGACCCCATCATTGTCTTCCTCGCCAATACGGTTTGCCGCCATGACCGGCACAGCGTTGGCCGCGGCATGGCCCTGCATGACGCGCTGCCAGCGTTCATGGGTGTCGAGCCCGGGGTCGTATGGCTCAGACCCAATGGCGGTGGGATAGAGAAGGATTTCGGCGCCGGCGAGCACCATGGCGCGCGCAGCCTCCGGATACCATTGGTCCCAACAAATTCCGACGCCGATCGTGCCGTATCGGGTTTTCCAGGCCTTGAAGCCCGTATCGCCAGGACGGAAATAGTATTTCTCCTGGTAGCCGGGACCGTCTGGGATATGGCTCTTGCGGTAGAGGCCCAGCAACTCCCCATCGGCGTCCGCGATGGCAACGCTGTTGTAGTAGTGCGGGCCGTCTTTCTCGAAGAAGGAGATCGGTATCACGAGGTTCAGGGCGCCGGCGAGCTTGCTCAGGGCGCGGACGCATGGGTGCTCCGCCACCGCAAAAGCGGTCTCGAACCATTTCGGATTCTGGCGCGTGGGAAAGTAGATGCCTTGGAACAACTCGGGCGGTACGACCAGCTGCGCCCCTTGTTTGGCGGCCTCCAGAATCAGCGCCTCGATGCAATCGAGATTCGTTTTCATGTTGCCGCCGAGTTCCGTTTGAATTGCGGCGATGGACAGGTTGCGCGTCACAAAAGAGCCTCCTCGCGCGTGATGCAGTGAAATGCGCCACCGCCGGCTTTGCCGGCGCCAAGCAGACCGGTTGCGTCAAGACCCATGAGCTTGCGGTCAGGGAACAGGGCTTGCAAGCTATCGAGTGCCGCGCTTTGCGTCGGCGTCCCGTAGACCGGCACCACCACAACGCCATTGGCGATGACAAAGTTCATATACGAGGCGGGTGCGATATCGCCATGGGCGTTGATCACACAGCCCGGACTTGGGATGCGGGTGAGGGCGATCGTCTGTCCACGCGCGTCCGTTTCACCCTCAAGACGGCCAGCGATAGCGCTCAAAACGTCAGCGTTTGGATCGTCCGGACCCGAAGGTGTCTGGCAGACGATGCGAGCGGGTCCGGCAAAGCGGGCGATATTGTCCACATGCCCGTCCGTGTGATCGCCCCGCAGCCCTTCGTCGAGCCAGATGATTTTTTTTGCGCCGAGCGCGGTGCGCAGCGCTCCTTCCGCCTCCGTCTGGGACCAGGCATTCCTATTTGTATTCAAAAGGGTCTCCCGCGTGGTGAGGATCGTGCCGGCTCCGTCGTGATCGATGGCGCCTCCCTCGAGAACGAAGTCGTGGTGGAGGATTCGCACGCCTGCGAGACGCGCAATGTCGTCGCCCACGGTGTCATCGTCCGGAAGAACGAATTTGCCGCCCCAGCCATTGGTCCAAAAGCGCAGCGCCACCGGACCGTGCCCGGTGCGCGCAAAGATCGGTCCGGTGTCGCGGAGCCAGATGTCTCCATATGTGGCGGGGAGAATTTCGGCGACATCGCCGATTGCGGCTCGCGCAGAGCTCTCAGACTCTTCTGAGCCGACCAGGAGCCGAACATGGTTGCTCGGGGCCAACGCACGGATCAGCGCCGCGATATTGCCACGTGGGGCTTCAAGATCGCTGTTCCACGCGGCCGCATCCGCTGGCCATGCGGTCCAGATCGCTCGTTGGGGCGCCCATTCGGGCGCAAGGTCAAAGGCGTTTGCGGTCAATTTTTTGGTCGTCGGTCGCAAGGCTTAAGCAAAGACTATGGCGGGGTGAAACATGAGGGCGCGTGCGGGATTATGCGGGCGCATTGCACGGGGCGTTATGGGCGGTGGAGATGAGTCCGGCAAGGGGGTTGAGGCGTGGGCCTGAGGCTGACGCGCAGAGCAGGACAGGCTAAAATCGATGCGGGTGCAAGCGCCTGCGTTGTGCCGCGTCGGTGCGGCGAACGCCGAACTTCCAGAAACCACCTCTTATGGGAAATCATGCGCGCAGCAAAGCGTGCCGCGAACGACAGCGCAAAGGCTCAGGAAATGGACCTTAGGCCGATGCGACCCATACGCCCGCCACATATCCGAAAGCCACCGCATCAGGGTTTCTCTGGGCTGCAAGCACGAGCTTATCCTCGGCGTCCACGCTCACACGTCGATCGCCGACCAGGCGTGTCTCGCCCGCGCCTTTGCAGTAGCCGCTGAGAAGAATGACTTTCTTGCCGCGAACGACAATCTTTGGGAGTGCCATACCCGCCTCCAACTACGTCGTCCATGAGATGCGCTCCGCTCGTTGAGACGACGGAGACGTTGTCATGCTCGCAAACGACAATTCTACTACGGCGACCCCCACGTCAGCCTAGTTCGCACTATAGCGATCGAATGCGACATTGGTAAGACCCGAGGCGCGAAAAGTACTTAAAAATCCGTATGTTGCGCACTGCAGCATGGGTGCAGTGCAGCATTGTCGCAGCGCAAGATCAGCCTTCAGCCTGCGCCTGCCTTGCCAGCAAAGCCAGGCCTTGCCGCGTTTCAAGAGGCGGGGACCAGCCCAGGGCGCGCAGTGCCACTGGATCGGCCACGAGGGAATGGAACAGCGGCGCCGTCCCGTCTTTCCGTCCCGCAGCTCTCAAGGCGGCCTTCAGCACCGGGGCTGGCACATAGAAGAGGCCAGCGCTGCGGCCCATGCCCTGGCGTAGAGCGGCGATGATCTCGGCAATCGTCAGCGGGGCTGGATCTGCCACGATCAACGGCCGGTTGAGCGTTTCGGGGGCCGACAGAACTCTGTCGACGGCCTCAACGAGATTTTCTAGGCCTAGAAGCGAATGCCGGGCCTTCAGGCTGGCAAGTGGCAGAGGGTAGGGGGTGCGAGCGAGTCTTATGAGCCGGGCGATGTTGCCTCCCGCGCCGGGGCCGTACACGAGGGCTAGTCTCAAGGCCGCCCAATCGAGCCCGATGCCAGCAAGGCCTTTTTCCGCATCGAGTTTTGAGCGGCCGTAAGCGTCAGTCGGCCGGGGCTCCTGGTCCTCGGTGAGGACTGCGTTTGCTGCCGGTCCCGATTGCGCCCTGATGGACGACAGGAAAACAAAACGCTTTACGCGGGCGCGCTTAGCGGCGCATGCGAAACGCACTGTGGCCTCGGTATTGAACAGGCGGTAATCGTCGTCTGGCAGGCCTGACATGGCGTGTGGAACGCCGGCCGAATGGATCACGGCATCGACGTCCGCCAGCGCTTCGGACATGTTGTAGGACTTGGCGATGTCGCCGATGAGGACGCTGGCACAGCCATCGGGCATTGCCGTGGGACGCCGAAGCAACACGCGCAAACGGTAGCCGCGGGCCGAGAGGCCCCTCAGGAGATGTTGGCCGATAAATCCCGTGGCACCGGTCAGCGCTACCAGCGGTTTCCGGTCAGGGTGCTGGGCGTGTGCTCCCGTCATGCCGCTCCGTGGTCTGCTTAGGCGGTAGGCATCGTGCTCCGCCATTCAGGGCAACGAGTTCATATCCATAATTAGACCTGAGCAAGCCCCCCGGTAAGGGGCTGCTTGCCGCTGGCGTAACCCATCGCTGTGTCGTTTCACTCAAAGCGCCAGACGTCTTCGGATGAAGCCTGACTCAGGGACCTGAGGCGCCCAACGGAATGGTTATGGTGGCGTAGCCCGCATCTCCTTCGAGCCGGTTTTCGACATCAAATTCGCGGAAGTACTTCAGTGAGGTCGAAACGGGAATTTGGCTTACCTGAAAGTTGAGGTTCATCACGGGCCCGATCGCTGCGACCCGTCCCTCGAAAGAGCCGAGCCGTGCGCCGGGTCCACTGTCTCCAGTCACTTGATCATAGAAATAGCCATTGATGCCCAACGCGAAGTGCTTCGAAAAGTTTTGAACGGCCGCATATTCGAGATGGAACTCAGAACCACTTTTATAATTGGTGGTCGGATTTTCCCAGTTGTACGTAATGCCCGCCATCGCCGAAAGTTCAAGACCGATTTCTGGGTCGAGCCAAGTGAATGCCGCCGCGTTATCGATACCCCAGCGATTGAAACCGGCGTTTGCCAGATTCCCTTGTTCCCAGAATCCAGTTGGGACATTGACGAGCGTGTGTGTCTTGAAGTGCCAGTTTCCACTATGCCAGCCGAGCATGAATCCCGGCACGAGATCACCGAACCGCGTCTCCTGATCCCCGACGCTACTTTGCAATGTCACGCCAAAAGGTGGCGGCAGCGATAGGCTTGCTCCAGCATTCACATCTTTATGGATGATGGGGATGAGCATCAGGAACCCAATATTGCCGCCAAGGAGCTTGCCGGGGGCCACCCAGAGGGGTGCAGACACATTACCGTAAACGCCGGCCTCGACGCCGCCGTCCAAAACGAGCCCCGCGGTTTCGAACGTGAAGTCCGTGCTGCCGGAGTAGAAATAGTTGTAGTCGATAATGTACGTGCCAGGCGGCGGCAGAATGCCTGCGTTCGTCGTCGTGGATCCCAGCAAATAGAATCCATATCCACTCTCTACGGCCGTTGCCTTGTCTATGGGCGCGATAAGAAGGCCAACCAGGGCCACCGCAGCGGCCGCGACACGAGTTCTCATTGCTTGCCTCCCAAGAGTATGCGGTCCACTCGATTCAAGAAGTGGGCTCTGTCATCAAATGATACTTGTCTCGGGGCAGCGCTGCTGTGTTATTGGAGACACAGTTTTGAGCTATTTTACGGTTGTCGCACGTGCGCTGGGCAAGAGCGCAACCATCATCGAGTTTGCCGCACCGTGTGACCACGCAAAGTCATTGGGCATATTTAGGAGTTAAGTGATGTTAGGGACGTATAAGCAGTTCGGCGCCGTTCTCATGGCCGCGGCAATGATGTGCATTGGCGCAGCCCGCGCCCAAGACGCCTCAGCGCCGTCCACGGACGAAAAAGGGAAGAAACCCAATATCCTCCTGATTGTCTCCGATGACACCGGGTGGGGCGATCTTGGTCCTTATCTTGGGGGCAAGGCGCGGGGCATGCAGACCCCGAACTTCGACAGGCTGGCAGGTGAAGGCATGACTTTCACAAGCTTTTACGGCCAGCCGAGCTGCACGCCGGGCCGTGCCGCCATTCAGACGGGGCGCATTCCCAATCGCAGTGGCATGACGACTGTCGCCTTCCAAGGTCAGGGTGGCGGCCTGCCGGCCGCGGAATGGACTCTCGCCTCCATGCTGAAAAAGGCCGACTACAACACCTACTTTACCGGCAAGTGGCATTTGGGCGAATCCGACTACGCGCTGCCGAATGCTCAAGGCTATGACGTGATGAAGTACACCTTCCTCTATCACCTCAACGCCTACACCTATGCAGATCCGAAATGGTTTCCGGCGATGAGCCCAGAGCTGCGCGAGATGTTCGCGAAGGTCACCAAGGGTTCGCTGTCAGGCAAAGCGGGCGAGAAGCCGACACAAGACTTCAAGGTCAACGGCGAGTACGTGAATACGCCGGAGAAGGGCGTTGTCGGGATTCCCTTCCTCGATGCCTATGTCGAAAAGGCCGGGCTTGAGTTCCTCGATGAGGCGGCCAAGTCCGACAAGCCGTTCTTCATCAACATCAACTTCATGAAGAACCACCAGCCTAATCTTCCGGCGCCAGAGTTCGTGCACAAATCCATCTCGAAATCGAAATATGCCGACAGCACGGTCGAACTGGACGCGCGAGTGGGCAACGTCTTGAAGAAACTAGACGAGCTTGGTCTGGCGGACAACACGATCGTCTTCTTCACGGTCGATAATGGCGCCTGGCAGGATGTCTATCCGGACTCGGGGTACACGCCGTTCCGCGGCACCAAGGGCACGGTACGTGAAGGTGGCAACCGCGTACCCTCTTTCGTTCGCTGGCCTGGCAAGGTGAAGCCCGGCACGAAGACCGATGAGGTTGTCGGTGGTCTCGATTTGATGGCGACCTTCGCCGCTGTCGCCGGCATCGAGCTGCCGAAAGAAGATAGGGAAGGCAAGCCGACCATCTTCGATAGTTACGACATGACGCCCGTGTGGATGGGGAAGGGCAAGTCGGACCGCAAAGCCTGGTTCTATTTTACGGAGGACGAGCTATCGCCGGGCGCGATACGCGTCGACAATTTCAAGTTCGTGTTCAACATCCGCGGCGATGACGGCGCGGACACGGGGGGACTTGCGGTCGATACCAATCAAGGCTGGAAGGGGCCGACCAAATATGTCGCTACGGTGCCTCAGGTGTTCGATCTTCTGGCTGACCCGCAGGAGCGCTACGACATCTTCATGACCACGTTCACCGAGAGCACCTGGGCTGCAATCCCTGCCAATACGGTGACGGCGGAGCTCATGAAGAGCTATGTGAAGTATCCGCCGCGGAAGCTGCAAAGCGAGACCTATACGGGGCCGATTACCATCTCTAAATATCAGCGCTTTAGGGCCGTCCAAGAGCAGTTGGAAAAGGAGGGCTTCTCGCTGCCCTTGCCGACGGGCAACTAGCAAGCTGACTCTGCCCAGTAAGGCTTAAACAGGGCGGTCCAGAAAGGGGCCGCCCTTCTTCTTCCGTGATACAGGGGGCAGGCCTTGAATGCGCGCAGGGTTCGCCGATCTGCTAGGCTCCGGCCGGCCGAAGAGGTAAGAACACAGCTCCGAAAAGAGAAGGAATGGCATGTTCGCAAGGCTCATCGAGAAGGCGACTGTCGCCTTATGTGTTGCGCTGCTTGGCAGCATCGTTCCCGCACTTGCCGATGATGCGCGCGATCCATTGCCGTCCTGGAACGATGGAGCGGTCAAGGATGCGATTATCGACTACGTGTTGCGCGTCACGACCGAAGGCAGTCCAGACTTTGTCCCCGAGCAGGACCGCATCGCCACGTTCGACAATGACGGGACACTTTGGGTCGAAAAGCCTCTCTACACGCAGTTCGTCTTCGTTATCGACCGGGTGAAGGCCGTCTCCAATCAGTACCCGGAGTGGAAAAAGAAAGAGCCTTTCAAGTCGGTCCTCGATGGCAACACGAAGAAGCTTCTCACCTATGGCGAGAAGGGGGCCATTGCGCTCATCACCGCAACCCATGCCGGCATGACCACTGTGGAGTTCAGTGAGATCGTGGAGACCTGGCTAAAAACGGCTAAGCATCCGCGCTTCGAGCGCGTCTATACCGATCTCACCTACAAGCCGATGATTGAGCTTCTCGACTATCTGCGCGGCAAGGACTTCAAGACTTTCATCGTTTCCGGCGGTGGCACCGCCTTCATGCGGGCCTATACGGAGCAATGCTACGGCATTCCGCCCTGGCAAGTGGTCGGCTCGTCAGGGGAGACGGAATTCCGCATGTGGGATTCGAGCCCGACCCTGGTGAAGTTGCCGGACCTGTTGTTCTTCGACGATGGGCCGGGCAAAGCGGAAGGCATCAACCACTATATCGGGCGGCAGCCGATTTTCGCCTTCGGGAATTCGACCGGAGACAAGGAGATGCTCGAGTGGACCGAGAACTGTAAGGGACTCTGTTTCATGGGGCTGGTGCACCATGACGATGCGAAACGCGAATATGCCTACGGCCCGAATTCCGACGTCGGTCCTTTCCCTGTCGTGCTGATGGAGCATGCGACAGCCAATGGCTGGAGCGTCGTCAGCATGAAGGATGACTGGAACCAGATCTTTTCCTGGGGCAAGCCCGAGACGGGAACGGTCAAAGCTCAGCCGAAGCCTTGAGGAGGGGAAGAACGATGGTACCGATGCTCGTCTTGGTCTCAGGCTGGATTGAGCTGTTGTTTGGGCTGTGTCGACTATCTTGGCGCCTCAGGCGATCGTTGGCGCTGTTGGCGGCGCACAGGCTGATGTCGCCACGCTAACGTTCGTCCGCATGCTCGGGGTGGCAACGTTTGGGATCGGAGCCGGTGCGCTGCTCGGCAAGAAGTCCTCAGATGTGGCCGGGGGCAGGACAGCGCCTTCATGCTAGGCTCCTACGCGGCGCCCGTGCTGATCTTCGGTGCGATATCGACGGGCGGTACCGGTTTGTGGCCCGCCGCAGTGTATATGGTCACCGCGCTCCTCTTTTCATATTTTTTTCTCGTGAGGCGCAGATTTGACCCGGATCTTTAAGGTGACTTGCCGCTGGAATGTGTTGTGCGATTCGCAGTAGGGTCTTGGTGAGAAACAGAAAACCATGGGAAACGTGGTTTTCTTAAGGGGCGAGTGCTTTGGGAGAGTGTTGTGCTGCGTTTTGGGGGCGTGTTGCCTTGAGAGGCCGCATTGTGATCCATGGGCTCGCGCTTTGGGTCGCGGCGGGCCTGTTGATTGGGTGCGCAGCGTCTGGTGGCCGAAATCCAGTGCCGTTGGGCCTCGAGGAGAACGCCACAGTCGCGGGCATGTCGATAGAGACCATTCGCTTCTGGGGTGATGAGCTTCCTCCTAATGCCGCAGCCATAAGACAGAAGAGGCTGTCGCAACTCAATCGGCGTTGGTCCGGTTTGGGAAGCGACCGCCGTCCCGTTCTGCACTATCTGGCGCTCTCGGGCGGCGGTTCCTACGGCGCCTTCGGCGCCGGTATCCTCGTCGGATGGACAGCTTCTGGGACGCGGCCCAAATTCGACGTGGTCACCGGGGTCTCGACGGGAGCTCTCACAGCCCCGTTTGCCTTCCTCGGGCCCAAATACGACCATGCAGTCAAGCACGTCTTCACCCAATCCCACACGCGGGATGTCGCGATCCTGCGCCCCGTGAAGGGATTGCTTGGCGGCAGTTCCCTGTCGAGCAACGCGCCGCTTGCCAAGCTGATCGCGCATTATGTCACGCCGGCTTTTCTCGCCGAGGTCGCGGTCGAGCATCGCAAGGGCCGCAGGCTCTATGTTGGAACCACGAATATTGATGCCCAGCGGCCCGTCATCTGGGATATGGGAGAGATCGCCTCGAGCGGTCGGCCTGGTTCCCTGGAGCTCTTCCGAAACGTTCTCTTGGCTTCGGCGGCTATTCCCGCCGCCTTCCCGCCCAGTTTCTTCAAAGTAACCGCCGATGGCATCAGTTACGAGGAAATGCATGTGGATGGCGGGGCGACGCGCGAAGTCTTTCTCGCGCCCACGCAGCTCACGCTGGCCGGCTTGGACAGGCAGCTTCACGTCAAGCCCATCCGAATATTTTACATCATTCGGAACGGCTACGTGACGCCGCAATATAAGGCCGTCAAGCCGCGCACCTTGTCGATCGCCGGACGGGCCGTCGACACCCTCGTCAAGTACCAGGGCATCGGCGACCTTTACCGCCTCTACGCCTTCTGCAAAAAGAATGGGATCGCCTACAATTTGGCTTACATCCCCGAGGACCTTCAGGATACCAGCACCGAAATGTTCGATCCGGTCTTCATGACCCAGCTCTTCGACACGGGCAAAAACCTAGCCCGGCGCGGCTATCCCTGGCAGAAAGTGCCGCCCGACTTTTAGACAGCCGGTCTGGTAGATCCCCTCGCGAAATCGCCCTATGGGCTGCACAAATGGTGGCTTGTAACAGGCGCGGGACTGTCTAGCCCCCTTCGGCTGTACCACCTTTCGGCGGTTTCTCTAATAACGTTTCGGGTCTTGGAGGACGCATGCCGAGGGCATGATGTGGGCGAACGTGATTGTATTGTCGGAGCCAGTGATTGAT
>Ga0316192_10000556_pt1 | contig 27288 bp, 42 predicted proteins | sample MerIslwburrow_MG_FD_204931 | JGI IMG/M metagenome (GOLD analysis project Ga0316192, IMG submission 204931) | Coastal sediment microbial communities from Maine, United States - Merrow Island worm burrow | ecosystem: Environmental > Aquatic > Marine > Coastal > Sediment | place: USA: Maine...
TTGTCGCTCTTGAAAAAGCGAGCCAGTTCGCGCCCTGTGCTCTGCGAGGCGCCCGTCTCGCACAGGATTTCGGCAATCGCCGTGAAATGCTTGCGGCTCATCGCCATGCCAAGCCCTGTGCTTCGTTTTCGTCGTGCCATCGTGGTCGTGCCTTTCTACAGGGCGTATTTGCCCAGTAAGATCCCTATTACACCGCCCAGTGCGGCCGCAATCGACAGCTTGCCAATCGGCTCAAGCAGTGCCGGCCTGGTTACGAACACTGCGTCGTTCTTGCCGTTGTTTACGATAGAAACCTGAGCGACCATGCTCTGCGGGTGACGCGGGATTGCCGTCACCGTGTCGATGGTCATGTTGTGCAGGCCTGGGGCGATGCCCGCCGGCTCGCTGCCCTGGAAGGTGATAGGCGTCCCTTGAAAAGCGACGGCCGCGCTCGTGATGTTGGATCCTTGAATCACTTCGACTCTCCTCGGATGACTTGGTAGGCGTCTCGTATTGCGCCCGTCGCCTCCACGATCTCCGTGAGTAAAGGCACGAGGTCGGCCTCTTTCTTCAGTCCCCGATCGATCAATGGCAGTAGTGCGGCCGCGGCCCCGATAGTCGCATAGGTCACCGTGAACGCGCGCAGCAGCGGAGCGCGCCTTTTCCGGTAATCGATGAGCTTGATCTTGGCCTCTTGTTGCGTTTCAGATTCGTCGACGAGTTGTTGTTGGTGGGCTTTGTCCCACGCAGTGAATTCGTCTCGGGCCGCGTTTGTCGCGACCAAGCTCGTGTTGAGGGTGCTTTGCGCCCGATCAACGAACGAGCCCCCGCACGCGGTCGCCAAAAGGAGGCAAACCGCAACGATATTGACAGACTGCCGGCGGATCTGCTGCATGACTCACTCTACCATAGTCCCGGACAGGATCAGATAGGCCGCTGTTCCCACGGAAACGCGCAAAAGTGTTGGCTTTTGTCCTCCGATATCGGCAAAACCTGGTCCTGTACGGGATCTTGCGTGCCAGCGGAATCCATACGACACTAAACGCATGGCAGAGCAAGCGGGTCACCTACTAATCAATAGACAGCGGATCGCGCTGGTCGGCGGCGCGAACGTCATCGACACCGGTCTGAAACAGACCAACCTCAACTTCGATCCGGACCCTGACATGGCGTTGCGGACGATGGTGATCCCGTTGCCGCCGATCGACAATTGGGCTGGCATTACCATCGACAACCCCGTGTACAGCGCGGTCACCGAGACCGTCCAGGTCACGATCAACAACCCCGGGCAGGGCATCGAGATCAACGTGTTGTTCTGGGATCCCCACACGTCGATCTGCCCGCTCGACGCCGACGACTACAACGCCGTCGAAATACCGCCGGGCTAGATCATGGGACTCACCGCAGGCCACTTGCTGATCTCCAGGCAGCGGATCTCGGTCCCTGCCGGCGCCTCTACATTCGACACAGGACTAGAGCAGACCGCGCGCAACTTCGCGCCGGATCCTGTGCTGGACGGGTCCGATCCGACCTTTGTCGATCCAGGAACCCCGAGCCGCGTGATGGTGATGATGCTGCCGCCCACTGACAACTGGGCGGGTATCACCATCCACGAGCCCTACGTCGATCCCGCCACCGGCCGCGTGTTCGTGGACTTCGAGAACGCTGGGGCCGAGATCACTCTCAACGTCCTGTTCTGGAACCCGCACACGCGCGTCTGCCCGCTTGACGCCGACACCTACCGAAACGCGCTAGACTGTGCGCCGCCGGTAGAGGGTAACTTCTTCGCCGACATTTCAAACGGATTCCTATAGATCATGGCCGCACCAACCACCAACTCGGTCACGCTCACCACACCCGCCCACGCCGCGGGGGATTTGTTTGTCGTCGCACTGCTGCGAGACTGGGCACCGGGAGGCGGTGCCGGCGGCGCGGCTTTCACAGGCGTGGATCCCATCACCCCTCCCGCGGGCTGGACGCTGCACGTCCCCGAGGGCGTCGGTACCGACCTCGTGATGGGCGACCTCGGATCTGGTGTCGAAGCCCAGCAGCTCACCTGCTGGACCAAGGTTGCCGGCGGGGCTGAGCCGGCGAACTTCACCTGGACGTGGGTCGACGCCTGCGGTGTCGCGGCATTCCTCAAGGTGTTCACCGCCGTGAGTACAACAGCTGCCGTCAACGTGGCTGCGGCCGCGATCCTGACCACACCCGGAGCTGGTCCGAACCCGATTTCTGTGTCCGCGCCGAGCGTGACGCCGACACAGGACGACACCACACTGTTCTGCATCTACGCTGGCCGCAACGGCGCGCTGGCGGCCGGCACCGTCTGGACCGTGCCCCCGGGCATGGCCAATGCGGTACCAGCGATTCAGCTGATCCAGACTCTCGCGGTCGTCAACCCCATCGGGCTGGCCGCGTTCGTCGAGAGCATCCCAGCTGCGGCGGCCCCCACAGGCGTGCGGATCTCGACGATGAGCCAGTCCACAGCGCCTCCGAACCTGTTCACGGCGATCGGCTACAGCCTCTGCATCGGCGGAATCTGCACCTAGCGCCGCTTAGGAGCCCTGATCCTGACGGTTGGAATCTCGTCGGGATCGGGCTCTAGCGGAGCAGGAAGCGGCAGGGGGAGCCGCTCCGGGGGCGTCCAGTAGATAGGCAGCCGCGCCCCCGTGATGGGATGACGCTGGGCGGCCATGGTTAGCTCTTAGGGAGCTTGTCCACCGCCTCATTAGCGGCGGCATCGTTGGCGGCGATCAGGGCCTTGAGTGTCTCGGCATCGGCGGCTGTGAGCACGGCGGTGGCCTTAGCCTTCTCTTTGCCGTGGTCAGCAATGCCCTGGCTGAAAATATACATCCACAGCGGAGCGATGGCCGGCGCCAGTACCTCGGTGTCGAAGTCGAACCCAGCTTTGCCGGTGATCCACGCCACCCCGGACAGGATCGCCATCAGCGCCTTTTTCGACGACAGCAGCCCAAAAATTGCGTCTTTCATGGATTTTTCCTGGTTACGTGTTTTTGGTGGTGTAGGAACGCCACAGCGCAAAGATGCTCACCATCGACGACGCCGCAAGTGATCCGATCACGAGCTGGCGCCCACGGATCCCGGCGAGCGCCAGCCCGGGGGCGATCAACATGGCGCGCAGCGCCGTCCATCCCGCCAACTCCATGGGCGCCGAGGCGTCCCCGGACAGGACGCGGTGCGACGTCGCGTAGGTCGGGGCACTGAGCCGCTCATGTGGGGAGACGGCGATGTGGATCGGCGAGATCAACATGGCTTCGAGGATACCACGTCCTGTGCGGGATCTGGCTACCGCCAGAACGACCCGATCATGCGCAGCGAGACAACCTCGATGTTGCCGGCAAATGTGTCGTCTGGGTTACCGGCACCGGCGATCCGGAAAAATGAGAACACAAATTGATCTCCGGGAACCAGACTGCTCACGTCGTAGCTGAAAGGTGTTTCCCGCAACACGTCCTGATCTGCAACACCGATCACTTCAATTGTTTGCTGCGGTGTTTCAGGGAGTGCGCCTGCCAGTGTGTCGCCCAACAACACAGGCACGAAGTTGGTTTCCAACTCTACGTTAGTAGGTCCACCGTTCGCGGACGGGATCCAGCGTGTTTCTAGGGTGACCGGACGCGACGTATCGAGCCCTTCGGGTATCGTCACGATAGCGCCAACACCGTCGGTGGCGTTGTCGTTGAAGCTATTATCAACAAGGGTCAGAGTGATATTTGCGCTGAAAACAAGCGCCGCATTGGACGGTGTAGCACCCTGCAGATCATCGGTGAGCCGCTGGTGCATCTGGATCTCGCCGATCTTTTCTCCATCACCGAAAGCCTCGGTGAGCCCGTCGGCATTGATCTCGAACCGATTGGTGCCGAGCTTCGTGTTTTCGAGCGTTGGAACTGTCGTGATCCCGACAGCAATTCGGCAACGCATCCAGTACTTCGTGGTGCCATCGAGCGCCTTGGTCGCCCACGCTCCCATCGCGGGCCAGTTGAACCGTATCTGATCCGGCTGCACGCGCCCGAAGGCGTCTTGTGCATGCGCCACGTATGGGGCGCTGGAATCGGTAACCATAATGTTCACCGCAGTCCATGCTGCGCCGTTCCAGTATTCCCAGGCTAGCGAGCCAGCACCGAGCACGATCGCTGCTGTGGCGTCTGTCTTGATCCCGTTGAACGGAACGTCCCCGCCGATGTAGAACGTGTTTCCTGCAGCAATGCCTGCAAAAGCGTCTGCGGTGGAGCCTATGCGGCTCGCCATCTCAGTGGTGATATCTGACCACGCGCCTACTTCTAGGTTGGTGTTTCGGAACACCGACATGCCGCGCGTGTTGCTGTCGCCCTCACCGAATGCGGACTCGGCGGGTTGAAACTCCGAACCGACCGACAGCTCGCCTAATAGTTGATTCTGTTGCTCACCAGGGATCTCAGAGCTGTGTTGCGAAAGCACAGTAGACAAAGGGTCGATGCTGAGCCGATCGTTGCGCAGCGTGTTCCCGTTGCCAAAAAACTGTCCGGTAGCTGATTCGATGAGCAGATCCCATGCCGTGGAATCCAACACCCGAACGCCGTCTATCCGAAAATCGCCGCTGGTGGCGTCGATGTGCAGCGCGTTGGTGCAATTTTGTACCGTGCCCGAAACCACGGACACGAGACTGGTGTTGTCGGCATGCAATCCGTCGATGCATCCGACAACTGTAAGACCCTGTACAAAAATATTGCTGCCTGCGCCATCGGCAAGCACACCGTCCGCGATGAGCGCCACGACGGGGACGCCGATAATCTGCACGTCGACCCCGCGCAGCGTCGCTCCCAGAACGGCGTTGCAGCCGGTAACCATTACCTCACCCACGCCGCGTATGGCCAGGGATCCTGTCAGTGTCAGGTTCGCCCCTACACCGCTGGCCCGGTACCCAGTCTCGCAGTCGCGAGCGATGATATTGCGGGCCACCGACAACCCTACAGTGTTGTGCAGGATGCCGATGCCACCGACGCCGTTGGCGCCGCGCAGCGTTACGTCGCGGATCTCGGCGTTCACAGCGGCCGTGATCAGTGGTGACGTCGCGACGGTCGCTTCAATGATGGTCGATGACGCACCGTCGGCCGCGGTCAGCGCCACGTACGGGATCATGACCAGCGGCGCCTCCTGGTAGACTCCAGGGAACACCCAGACCATCGCGGGGTCTGCGGCGCTCGGCGCAGGGACCAATGCCGCCGCGGCGACTAGGCCGGCGGTGATCGTGGCGATAGGTCCGCCCTTTTCCACAACAATCGTTCGATCGGGTGGGAACTGCTGTCCGCCGCCGTCAGTGTAGTTGGGCACGAACGGTTGCGGCGCCAACACGGTGGTAGCCGACGCGCCGAAAGCGCGCTCGTGCGTGTGCCACGACTCAACTAGGACATCAATGCTCGCGGCGATCGCTAGCGTATTGGTGACCGTGACATTGGTCGCGTCGGCCGTGATGGTGAAACCGGCCACCGACGGGGTGGCTATGTCTGGCACCACCGCGAGGGTGTTCCAATTGAGCCCGTGCGGTAGAGACGTCGGAACCCCCGGCGCGACCGCCACAAAACTGAGAATGTTCTTTAGCTGTGTCGCCACGGGGGCTCCTTACGGTCTGCTAGTCTTCGTCGGAGAACGGCTCTGGATCCTGGACCGGATCAGAGCCAGGGGTGCTGGTGCCCACGTAGTCGAAAACAATCTGCTCGATCACGACAGGAACGGGCATCTTGCTACCTTTCGAGGCGTCTTGGACGAGGGAAAGCATCTGCTCACCGTGGTTCTTCCAGTAATCCTCGAAGCAATCGAGTTGTCCTAGAAGCGTGAGCTTAGCCCGGCACCGCTGCTGCACAAAAACTTGAAACATGCTCATGACGATAACTCCTTACCGGTACGCCCGGCACAACTGTGGTGTGCCTGCAGCAAGATCATTTTCGCTGACAAGGGCAGCCCAGCCGGCGCCGCCGCCAGCGGCGGCCGCGTTGCCGCCGCACTGATAATCACCAGCGGCCCCTGTCAGCCCGAGCACTCCAGTAACGTTGACGAGTCCGCCGTTGAGGATCTGGACGCCGAGCGTGGTGTTCAGTAGTCCGTTGCACCCGTTGAGGAACACGAAGCCTCCCTCATCAACACGGACGCCTGCTGCGCCGCCGTTCTCGATCAAGCACGAGATGAGATCTGCCCTAGCCTTTTCAATTTGGATCCCAAAGCCCGTCGCCCCGCGGACAATGCACGAATCCATTTCTAGGTGGGAAGCGTTTCCGCCCGTACCAGATCTGCGCCCGATCGGAGTAGCTGGAGAATCCCACACATCCAGGAAAAACTGGTGCTCCCCTATAGCGTCTGTTGTCGTGTCGTTGTCGTTGTTGACCCCGTCATAGAAGCTGGCGAACGAAACGAAATTGAACCCTACCAACCGCAGTGCCTTCGACACGTAGGTTACAGAGACGTTCATATAGGACAGCTCGCATTGCAGTCCCGCCGTCCAGCAGGCCAGTAGTTGGACCTCTCCCTGGCTGATAGTGGCGTGGAGTGCCTCGGCACCGGCGGCTGCATTCGCATGATCAAACGCAATCCCGGCAAAGGCGATATCTGCGCCCGTGCGTGCGACCCTGATCGCTGGCTCTATTGATGCACCGTCCGAGTTACGTAATGTTGCAGATTGGGTCTGCAGTGTAATGTCCGGGGTGAATACAGCACCGGAAGTGGTCTCGATGTCGGTCGCAGTGTTGCTGACAACCACGTACGTCTCGAAAAGTCCGGCGCCTTGGATGATCTGCCCGACATGTGCGCCCGGGACGAGTGCAAGGTTGGTCTGGACCGTGATGTGCCCTGTCGTAGCGTCCGCTACCTGCCCGGTGATGTTGGCTCCTGGAATCGTGAGCACGTCCGTCGGGATAGCACGGATGGTGACATCCCCTCGCAGCGACTCGATGTACGTAGGTGCCCCAAAATCTGGTTGTGGGGTTCCCTGCGAACCGATGAACTGCGGCAGAACATACGTTCCTCCCAGGTTTTCGATTCCCAGATCCGTGAGGTCGATGATCCACTGTTCACCTTGCTTGATGTTCAGCGGCACGTCTTCGATTGCGCGCAGGAACGTCCTATAAGGATTCCCTGCACTGCCATCGCCGGCAACGTCGCTGCCAGTGACCGTCGCGTAGATGAGTCGCTGCGTGTTGACCACGGGCGTGACCTGCTGCCCGATTGATAGCCGATCAGCAATACCGCCGCCGGATAGGTTGTTGGCGATGTAGGGCAACCCGGCGAGCGTGAGCGCCGTGCCCGGGAACACACGGTTCTCTGTGTGCCACGACTCGACCAGGATCGAGCCCGAGGCTTGTGCGAAGCCTTGATTGATGACCGTGATATTGGTCGCGTCAGCGTTTGTGACGACGAGATCCGCATTCGTCGGAGCGTAGACGTGATCGGGCAATAGTGCTCGCCCGTCTGTGTCCTGCAGCGCGTGCGCGTACGTGGTCGGGATCCCGGGGGCCAGGTTCACGACCTGGACCATATTTTTCAGTGTTGGCATGCCCATGATCTGCTCCTGTTATGGTTACGCGCCGACGATCGACTAGATTTATTCGCCGGAGAACAGCTCGGGTTCGGGCGTGGGCTCAGGGATTTCTTCGTGCTCGTCGACGTAGTCGGTCACCGCATTGGATACCGCTGGGGGAGAAATCGATCCCCCCGCACGTCGTGCTTTTTGGGCACAGTCCATGAGCGCCTCTTTGTGCCCTACCCAGTAGGCCTCGAACTGCTCCGGGTCACGGCCGAGTGCCAGGTAATGGGATCCTGTACGGGATGCTACAAAATTCTCGAAGTTGTCCATGATGATCCTCTATACGTAGATCCGGCAGATTTCAGGTACACCGGCGGCGAGATCGTCTTCCGATACAGCGATGATGAGAGCCGCCCACCCGGCGCCTCCGGCTGCTGACGCGGCGTTGCCACCACACTGGTAGTCGCCGGCGCCGGTGATCGCCATTGCGCCGGCCGCCTGTACTTGAGCGCCGTCCTGGACAGAAACGCCAACACCGACATTGCCGATGCCTGTGATCCCGTTCAGGCTTGCATAGGCACCCTCTCCGACGATGATACCGATGCCGCCGCAGTTTTCGATCTTGCTGGCCGTCATGGTTAGATGACCTCGCATCACGGACACACCGATGCCGACCGAAGATCGGATGAGCATGTTCCTCATGTCCATGAGCCCGGACAGCGGTCCGACAATCAACCCGTTCGCAGCTGAATCGATGATCCCGTTGATGATTTGTAGCTCACCATACGGGTGGCTGGATCCTTCAAGAACAAACTCGACCGCGTCCATGAAGTCGGCGGTGCTCCCGTAATACGGGCCTGTGACGCGCACAGCACGCGTCAGATAGCAGGAGAAGCTCTGCAAAACAGCTGTTGTTTGGGATATGCCTGTGATCGCACAACCAACCGCCTCCACCGTGGACATTGAAGAAGAAACATGCAGTGCTTCATGCGATGGGTTTGCACTCGCGTGATCAATGTTGATGCCAGCAAACACGATATTAGCTCGTGCGCTTCTTACGTGGATTGTTGTATTGAAGTCCGCAGCGTTTCCGTTCCGCAACGTTGCGGACTGCGTCTGTAGTTGTATGTCCGGCGTGAAAGCCGCACGAGCCGTGGTCTCAATGTCCGTCACGTTGTTGCTGACAACCACGTAGGTCTCCAGAAGCCCCGCGCCCTGGATGATCTGCCCGACGTGTGCGCCCGCGATGAGTGCGAGGTTGGTCTGGACCGTGATGTGTCCGGTCGTCGCGTCAGCTACCTGCCCAGTGATGTTGGCAGCCGGGATATCCAGCACCGCGGTTGGGGTGGCGCGGATGGTGACGTCCCCAAATGTGTCGGCGATGAAGCTCGGATCTGAGAATGCGTTGCGAACGAAACCCTGCCAGCCGATGAATTGCGGAAAGTTGTAGTGCCCCACAAAATTCTCAACACCTAGATCTGTGATGTCGACGATCCATTCTTCAGGCTGCCTGATGTTCAGCGGAACATCCTGCATCGCGCGCAGGAAAGTCCTGTACGGGTTTCCTACGCTGCCATCGCCGGTAGCGTCGCTGCCCGCGGCGTTCGCGTAGACGAAACGCTGCGTGATGACTGCAGGCGGGGCTTGCTGCTGCCCGATCGACAACCGATCAGCGGTGGAGCCACCGGCCAGACTGTTGACGATGTAGGGCAGCCCGGCGAGCGTGAGCGCCGTGCCCGGGAACACGCGATTTTCCGTGTGCCACGACTCGACCAGGACCGAACCGGTCTCGTTGGTCGCGCTCCGGTTGATCACCGTGATGTTGGTCGCGTCGGCGGCCGTAACCTCCAGGCTTTCGTTGGTCGGAGCATAGACGTGATCGGGCAGCAGTGCCCGCCCGTCGGTGTCCTGCAGCGCGTGCGCGTACGTGGTCGGTATTCCGGGGGCCAGATTCACGACCTGGACCATATTTTTCAGTGTTGGCATGCCCATGGTCTATCTCCTAAGTAGTTGCTGCTCGGCCTCGTAGGCCTCCGGGTTGTTTTTGATCCAGTCCTCGCGTGATGCTTTGCGGTCCGCTTTCCTGCGGGCCTTTCGCAAGAAAAAGACAATTGCCTTGCACTCCGGATCATGTCCCCAAGCATCACCGATTGTTTCTTGACGAGCGCGTAGGGTTTGTAGTGCATCGCTGCCACCACAAATGTCTTCGTGCTCGTCGACATCGAAGTCACCAACGCCTGGGTGATCCGCTACTAGTTTGGATAGTTGTGATTGAATAGGCATGATGGCTCCGGGCTAGACGTAGATAATGCTCGCGTCACCTGTTGGAGCGGCTGCAACTCCTTCAAGTACGCGGGTGAAATTACCGTTGAAGCCGGCGACCTCTTCAAATGCCCCGACGCCAGCGCCGTAAGCGATTGCAGCCCCTGACGCTACTCGCAAGTCCCCTCCAGGGCCTGTGATGACTGTGGAGTCGCCTCCAGAAACCTGGCAGACAGACATCCTACCACCGCATCTGATTCCGACGCTGGCGCCTAATCCAACCCCTTGCACCGCACCGAACAACCCAAGCGACGCATTGGCCTGTAGGCCGATGGACTCAGATAGTGTGCTACCCCAAACAGAGACGTTTTTCGTGGTCTGGGCAGATCCTCCGCGCATCTGGAAGCGCCCTCCGCCCGTCATGACGAAACTGACGTATCCAGCTGTCGACAAAAACGATTCACCCGGGTTGATATCACCAAACCCGAATTCGCACGCATCCCAAGTCAGTGACGCCGTGATAGCGCAATTGGACAGCTTAGGAGCCCCTCCTTTGCCGAACGGAGCAACCCCCGTAATTGTGCATCGATCAAACGCTACCCCAGCCACCCCGGCGATGTAAGGACCGTCTAGCTCCACACGGGTGAAGTGGGAGGGTGTGTTCGGGTTTACGAAGCCGGCATCGCCTGCCCCAAAACCTGTGATCAGAAAAATACCTGCGTCCCCTGCGGGACCTGTAATGCTAGCTCCCTCCTGTACGATCGTACAGGTGTCCCCTGCTAGCACATCAGCAACCACATCCTCGTTATCAACGAAGATCTCATCCGCGGTGTTTTTGCTGATCGGGGTCTCTGCGATTACCTGGTTCCCTCCGCGTGTGATCAGCACGTAAGCGCCCTGGAAATCGTCAACAGTCCACCCAGGGGCTGCTGCTGTGAAGTTGAGCCGTGTGCGGTGCCCTATACCGCTGGGTGCTCCTGTGTTGTCTACCTGCGTTGCGGGGGCAACATCGAGAACGGCCGCTACGGGGCCTGTCGCCGGTGTGATCGGGATCATGCTGGGTCCGACGATCCGGTAGTTAGCAGTCACCGCTCGGTTGGAGCCAATCTTTACCTGGGGCGTCTCATAGACAGCGACTGCGCCGGCATTATCTGCAAGGTTGATCTGGAGGGTGCATTCACCCATGATCTCCCATGGGAACTTGTCGTAGACGGCCCCGATAGTCTGCAGTGGATCACCAACAAGCCCGGTGTTGGCGTCATTGCCGTTGGTAGCATCGACATATATGTCGAGCGTACCAACTCCCCCGCAAAACGTGATCGCCTGTCCCGCAGCCTGGGCCGCCCCGCCGTTGTTGCCCAGCTCAAACGGGGTGCCTGCGAGGGTAAACAACGGCGTACTGCCGAACGCTCTTTCGATTGTGTGCCAAGCCCAGCACAGTACATTGATGTCTGAGGCATCGACACCAAGGTTTTGTACCGTCACCTGCGTGGTTGTGAACGTGACAGAGAACGATCCTGTGGTGCGCCGGGCAAACACGTCCGGTACCACATCCCGTGTCTGAAAATTCAACCCGTGTGCCAGCGACTGAGAAGCGCCTGGGGCTACTGCGGCAAAACTAATAACGCTGCGAAGGGTGTCCAAAATAGTCTCCTAGACGTCGATAAAGTCATCAGAGGCCTCGGAATACCCGTAGTCCTCGTCGTCGCTGTCGTCACCGCCGGCCAGAGCGAGATCGCCGCCCCGGTACATGCGGTAACCAAGGTAGGTCGCCCCGAGCAGCAAAGCGCCGCCGACTACCCACCAGAGCGTGTTGCTCTTGCCCTGTTCGGGATCGTCCGCGGTCTGCGGCAACGGGGTCACGTCGCTCGGCTTGTTGGGCGACGCGGTCGGGGGCTCGGCCGCCACGCCCACGCCCACGCTCATGCGCTTGGCGACCTCAGCGAAGAACACGCTGAGCGCAGCGACAGAGCCGGCAATTGCCTCCGGGCTCGGTGTCATGATCGCAGCCTTTGCCTTCGAGTCGATAGGCAGGCTACTATCTTCATTAAGAGCAAGCGTTCCAATCGCAGCCGCGGTTGCGGTAGTCGCCGGGCCGACCACGCCATCGACCGCGAGGATCAACGCCGTAAAGTTGCCAGTCCCACGTTGCCGGGCTGTTTGGATCAACGCGTTGAGCGTCGTCTGCAACTTCTTCACTTGATCGCGCTTGGTCTTGTTTGTTGTCCGGCACGCGTACACGTGCCCCGGCGGTTGGCTGCAGGTAAACCCGGCCGGGGCTCCGGCCAGGGCTCCGCCCAACGCTGCGCTTGTGGATGCCTTCGCTGCCATGGTCCTTACGGTATCCCGGATCCCGGACAGGATCAATTCTTGCTACAGCCAGGAGCCGTGGGCTACCTTGAAAGCGTGCTATCAGCTACCGGTATCGGGGATCTGAGCGCCCTTGGGGCTGCGCGTTCGCCCACTTGCGAACCATCTCGAAACGAGGGGCGCCCACAGCCGTCGTGGTGGGCGGGCGACGTCCACGAGCTGCTGCTGGACAACCTCGACGCGTTCCCAAAGGGCATGGATCCAGCATTTCTAGGGGCTTGGATCGAGAACGAGTCCAGCGGCCGGCACGGGTTACAGTCCCGGCTTGGCGAGGTCGGCTATTTCCAGCTGCACCCAGCCGAGCTACAGGACATGGTCGGAGCCGATAACGTCCAGAAGACCATCGACGAGATCCAATCCAGCAAGGCCGCCTCGATGCGCTGGGGTGGGACCTTGCTGCGGCACTACCAAGAGGTGCTCGACCGGTTCGGGGTCCCGGGCGGGACCGAGCTACAGCACGGGCTCTTGAAGGTCATGCATGCATCGCGGCCGCGCGGCCGCCGATGGCTGGAGCACGTCGTGGCCTACCTCGGCCGCCTGCCCGTCAACTGGGCTGAGTTTGTGTCGATTGCAGACGAGCTGCGCAACGGGGAGATCGCCCCTGTCATCGACAAAGCTCTACCGACCGCCCGTGTGTCGTGTAGCGCCGACAAGCTGCTGGGGCGGCGCGATGCGTTCCTGTTGCCCGGTGAGTCGTCGAGCTGGCCAGCCGCCAGCTCCGCGGCGTGGGTGGCGTGGCGCACTCAGCTACTCATGCAGGCCGCCAGCATGCTCGGCGCCGCGCGCCCAGACTTCCCCGGCGTGACGTTCGTGATGCCCCTGCCGGACGAGTACATGATCGTGGCATCAGGGTGGGGCCAGCCGCGCACCTACCGCAACGGGATCCATGAAGGCATCGACCTGTATGCCCCGATTGGGACTCCCGTGTTCGCGGCTGCCTCCGGCAAGATCGCCAAGGTGTCGACTGGCGGCAACGCCGGCCTGTTCGTGGTCATCGAGCACGCCGGTGGCTGGCATTCGCGCTACATGCATCTATCGGCGGCAGACGTAAAAGCCGGGCAGTTGGTGTCCGCCGGCTCAACGATCGGCCGCGTCGGTACATCGGGGACGGCTCGATCGGGCCCACATCTGCACTTCGACATGATGCTTGCTTTGGATCGGCTCGAACACTACGCGCAGACCTACGGGATGCCGCGAGGCGGGTTCGGGACCCACAGGGCCCTCGGGGTCATGGTGCCGTCGGAGCCCATGATTCCCGTGCTGCGATACGAAAACGACGTGATCGAAGACGCGAAACGCAACGGTGTCCAGTTATGGCGCCCCACTCCGCAAGGGACACCGTGGGGCATCTTGTTTGCTGGCACCGCGGGTGTCATTTTCTTGGGCCTGCTCGGCCTCAAAATCTACAGGAACTCGTAATGCTCACACTCCAGACACTCGAAGGAAAACGCTGGTATACCGATGCATCCGTTGGCATCCGCGGCGCTGACGGAAAAAGCGACGTAGGCATCCCACCGATCTGGGTATCGTTCGGGATCTTCGCCGCGGCGCTCGGGTTCGTGTGGTGGCAGGCCAAACAGCCGGCCAACAAAAGGAGGTTCTAATGCTCTACGGTGGCGAGCCCGTCCCGCCCGCTCTATCAGAGGAGGAGATGGGTAAAAAGATCTGCGACAAGCTAGATCTTGATGATGGTGCATGCAAAGCGATCATGAAATGCGCCAAAGAAGGTACGCTGCGCGAGTGTATGCAGGCGGCCGCGGCGGCCGCTGCAACAGCCGGCTGCGCAGCGCTCGGGGTGGGCATGTTGTCCCCGGTGTGCGGATCTATAGCTGCCAAATTTGTTGGGATGGTCGGGACCACTGGTTACATAACCGGCTGCTATTTCGGACCTCAGTTGTATGAACTTCCCGGTGATCTCACCGACATGGAGATCATCAAAGAGCTGAGTATTGGCGAGTACGCAACCGGGCCGTTCCCGAGACTAGACAACAAGATCATCGTTAGCGTCATGACGCAGGCGGGCTCCGGTTGCGCTAGCTACCTGCCTGAGAACCTGATCAAAGACATTGATTTTCTGCGCTACTACACAACGCATCAGCCTGGAATCCAGCTGGCCGACTACTATCGAGCAGCTCGGGATTGGGACGGCCAGGCGTACACTTACCGAAGTGGTATGTGGGTAGGACTCCCTCAACCGCCGCCATCGATCCCGGAGCCCTATTTGCCACAGGCGACGCAGGCGACGCAATCGATGCAATCGATGCAACCAATGCAACTGTATCCCGCAGGCACTGTTGGCGTATACGATGGGGCCCGCGGTCGATTCGTCCTGCTCACACCCACGGAGTAGCCATGCGCCACATTGTTCTTCTCTCTTTGCTCGTCGCCTGCAACCCTGTCCAGGAACCGACATTCATGCCGGTGTGCTGGGAGCCGTCTGGAGACAAGCAGATCGCGCACTACTCACCAGACGGTTCCGCGCTACCGTGCCCGACGGAAGCCACCACCATCACGTGGGACCACCGCCCGATCTCGGTGCATGTGGCGTGGGAGCCTGACTACCTAGATCTGGAACCGGACTTCGATGCGGCGTTCGACCTATGGAACCGCAACGTCACCGACGACGACATCTTCGTACCAGCAGCAACTGCAGAAGGGGCTGACGTCCTGCTCAGTTTCGGCTCGGTCAGTGGATCCGGAATAATGGCAACGGGTCACGAAATCATCGAGGGCAGACTCCACGGGTCCATCGAGTGCAGGCGGTGCGTTGCCACTGGGCAGACCTACCTTGCCGTCGCCCACGAACTCGGTCACGTTCTCGGGCTCGCGCACGATCCTCAAAAAATCTCGATTATGCATGACGATCTAGACCCTGTAGGATCAGACACGTTCGAGGTCAAGCTCGTTACCAGCAAGGATCGAAAAGCTCTACGAGCGCGCTACCGGTAGCGCGAACCCAGGGGCGGGCTGTTGCGTGACAAAAGCCGTCGGGGACCAATTCGGTGCCCGGCGGCTACTGTCTTCGCCGGATCCTAACCAACTCTTCTTTGATCTCGCCGAGCGTTGCGGTCTGCCCTTTGTCCGCCTCCTCTTGGCGGATCTGCGACTCGCGGATCGTGCGCTGCTCTTTCTCGATGGCCTCGATCCTCTTCTCGGTGCCGGGGTGCGTGACGTGGCTGTGGTCGTTGATGACCTTCTGCACGTCTGCGCCGACCTCCACTTTCGTCGGCCGCTCTGCTAGGCCGTCCCGCACCGTCATGTACCAGGTTCCGAGGAATGCGAGCAGGGCCACGGACCACCCGATCACCATCTTCGCCCAGTCCGAGTACGACAGGCCCAGAAATTTCTTCGGCGGTGGGTCACCGCCTCCTGAGCTGCCGCCCTTCTCATAGAGCTTGGACGCGAGCTTCTCTAGAAACTCCTCGGCGCTGTCGCTATGAACCGATCCACCCATGGTGCCCACATCAGCTAGCTGAGCAACCATGCGCGTCGACAGAGAGCCCGTGTCTTCGGGCTCGATCTGTTGAGGGATTGCATTGTTGCCGTACATCGTGCCGTGCGCAGGGAGCGGGACTCCTTGTATAGGTGTCACCGCTCCCGGCATGGTCTAGTTGCAGCGCGTGGAGAACCGCACCGGCGATTTCTTCTTGCGGCTGGTCTTGCGCAAGCACAGCGTGCCGGACTTTTTCATTTTGGCCCACCGCTTCTTGGCGGCCTTCCGCATGCCGCCCTGCGCCCCCACGACCTCGCCGCCGCGAGTGGACCACACAGAGAGCTTTGTGTCGGGCTTACATTTGCCCTTGTTCTTACCGCTCTTGATGCGCACGCAGACCTTGTGAGCCTTGCGCTTGGCGCGGTTGCCGTCGCAGCGCTGCTCGGCGCTTTTGCCGCGGAAGAACAGCGTGCAGCCGGCGGCAGTTTTGAGCTTGTGTTTGGCGTCGTATGCCTCGGCTGCCTTCATCTGCGCCGGGGTCATCTTCGTGACGCCTTTTTTCAGGCGCACCTGGACCTTTTTGCCGGCGATCGTGAATTGTTTTGTGGTTGTGGTCTTCTTCTTCTTGGGCATTGGAATCTCCTATTTCTTCGGGACGAGTTTTTTTCCACCGGACAGGCCCCGTCCACAACAGGACGATGTTTTCCGAGGCCGCAACCGGACCGGTTTGCGGCCAATGCCCAGCTTGGTCGATTTCAGTGTCGGTAATTTGATGTCCAGCGCCATGGGTTCGTTGTTACTTTATCACGTCCTGGACGGGACTAAGAAACGGGAAGCGGAGCCGCCTCTACTTGGAGCCCTTCCAGCGGCGCCACCCGTAATAGCCCATGGTTCCTACGAAAATGGCCCCGATACCGGCGGCCAATATCTCGAAAGCGCCGAGAGCTGACCTGCCTTTCGGAGCCGGCGAGCGCGGGGCGTTCTTGGTGAGGTAAGCATCGAGCGCCGCCAGCATGCCAGCATGCGCCGCGGCTACAAACCCGTTGCTGCTGTACTCGATGGCGTAGCGGTCTGCAGCTTCCATCAACGAGCACAGCTCGGACTGTTCCTGCGCTGTCATGGCGTTGGCAGCTACCAATGACCCGACCGTTTTTTCGAGGTTGCCGATCAACGCCTGTGCCCGCGTTCTGTAGGCGCGGAACAGTGCTGCGTGGATGTTGTTGGCAGCGGGGATCAATGTGCTGAACACGATCGCCGAAGACCTGGCCATGTTGAGAGCGTCTTTGACCTTGCCGTACTGGATCAGTCCCGGACAGGCCAGCGCCGGATCAAGTATCGTTTGTCCTAGCACGGGTATCTCCTATTCCTTGCTCTTGAAGGCCTGTGTGACCTTCACAGCGCCCCAGATACCGACGACGCCGAGCATCGCGTAGACCACAGTGCGTGTGGGAAAGCCGCCCTTGGTCGGGCGTACAGGGTCGGGTGCGCCCGATGCGCGCTCGCCACCCATCGCCTTGAACCGCTCGTGCCACGAGACAAGGCGATCCTGGTAATCCTTCGTCTGGTCGTAGACGCCGCCCCAGAACCGATTCCACGGTCCCCCGTCGTGCTCCTGGATGAATTTTTTCCATTCCCAGACGAACCGGCCCCACTCCTCTACAAACGCCCACCACGACGCGCCGCGCGGGTTGGTGCAGGGCACACGCCTAACGACGTCCTGGCCCTGTTTCTTGACACACAGGCCGTCGATGCCCATCTGCGCTTCGCCCCAGACGTATCGGCGGATGTCGTTGCCGAGGCTCGTGATGTTCTTGTCGACCTGCTTGATCCGATCCCAGATGTGCCCCGGGGTCGCGACGTTGTACCAGGGCTCATCCCCCATCGCGCCGAGAGCACCGAACAGATCAGGGGCCATCTGCTGTGGCTTAATCCGGGAAATGTTCGTGATCTTCAGCATGGTCACTCCACATCGCAGAAATCAAAATAGGACGGGTAGATGATGACGTGCAGCAGCACCACAGGTGCTACCGGAGTAGACGCTACTGCGAATAGTGCATCGTTGGGCTCGATGGAGAACGACAGCGGGCTCGTCCCTGCCGGTGGTGTTCGCACAAAGAAAGCCCCGGGAGGGCCCGCTAGATAGGCGAGTCCGCCTGGCTGCTCTAGGTTGCCTGACTCAGTGGTCAACAACGCGGCGTTTACCGGATCGTTGACGAATGCGACAACGCGCTGCCGGAAAGGCGACGAGGGGGTAACTTGAATCGACCCAAACCCCAGCGCCGGTAGGCTGTACGTACGGAACAATGTCGGGCGGGGCTCAACCGTCCGCTGCATCATCAGCCGTTACCTCCGGCCGGTCCCGGGATACCGGCCGATCCAAGCACGTGCTGCAAAGACACCTCTGTGACCGACACAGACAAGGTGCCAGCGGCGATGCTGTTCGCAGCCACCATGCCTTGCGATGGAGCCAGGATGAATGTGAACGACTGCAGCGCAGGAACCTCAAACGCAAACGGTATGGGCCCCGCTGGCGCTCCGCTGTTCAGGCTCCCTGCGGACTCCGTCGATGCGGCGTAAGCAAACCCGCGGGCGTCTTTTGAAACGACGACCCGTTGCGGCCGCATGGACGGGCGCACCAGCGTGATCGCATCGACGCCGACCAGAGGCAGGTTCTTGTTCAAGAACACGCTCGGTGCGCTCGGTGCGTAGATTGGGTTACTGCGATCCGATGGGATCGGCATCACAGCCGACACAGAAACAGAGAGTCTGATCCCCTGCGCTGATCCAGCCGCTCGCACAGTCTGCCCGGGAGCAACAACAAACGACACAGGCACGCCAACGAGTATCGGGAATGCATTCGCAGGAACGAGTCCGCCTGCTCCTGTTAGCTCGGCGGCCTCCGCAGAAACGAATGCGATGCCTCCGGTGTTGTTAGATAATACAACCCGCTGCGCCATGACGTCGCCACCGACGATGGTCACAGATGAGTTGGGGCCCCCGATCGCCTGTAGCACATATGTGCGGAACGCCGTGGGCTTCATTGCCACGACAGGGATCGGTCCGGGGCCCCACTCTGTAGACTCGCTGCGCATGCGATCAGGCTACCACGCCCGTTTTAGGGCGCGGGTGGCTAGCGGGTCTCCGACGGCGGGGCGAGGATAATCAGGAACCCGCGGAACGTGATCGAAGCCCGTAGTGCGTTGGCGGCCAGCGCGTTGTCGACGGACACAACGAAGCCTTCGGCGCGCTCCAGCGTCCACGGCTGGCGCCAGAACCAGCCCTCGGTATTGCGATCCTTGAGGGATTGCACGAGCTGGGTGTTCTTGGTCAGTGCCTGGTTCTTCGACAACGCCTGCATGCGGACCGACCAGAACCAGTCGATGCCGGGGGCGGGCGGAGCGATCGGGATGTTTTGCGCGTCGAGCTGGGCGCCGTGGATCTGGGCATCCCAGACCTCGAACGGCAACTCGACCGAGTGCAGAAACGTCGAGTCTGGGAATTCGATCCCGCCCGTGTTCGCTGCCACATCGTTCAAACCTGCCATTGTGTACGGGACACGGAGCTTGATCCGCATGCCGTTGTAATGAGTCGGGAGCTTGTATGGCATCTCGTGCATCGTCGGTCCTTCCCTAGCGCGCACCCTCATGGGCCGCTTTGGCTTACACAGAACCCGGGCACGTGGATGTGTCCCGGATGGGGCTCAGCTCAAAAACTACGGGCCGAGAAGGAGGAACCCTTGCCCCTTCTCGGCCCTTGAACGCTCGCGTGACAGCCGGGGCTGATACCGCCGCCCTGCGAACGGTGCGACTAGATGACCGTGCGCTTGATCAGGCCGTACTTGTACAGCTTGGCGTCGACGTGGTCGAGGTTGGCACCCGCGTCCGAGGCGGGCTGCGCGATGACCAGAGCGGCCTCCGGCTGCAGGATGCCCTGGTACGACAGGTTCTCGCGCTCGTGGACAGGCAGGATCAGGGCCAGCCGATCGCGCGGGGAAGGCACGCCGTTGGAGACCTGCTCACGAGCCGGATTGGTCGTGACCAGGTTCATGCCGTGTCCCTGCGGGTACTCCTGCATGGTGCCCTGCGTGTACTGCTTGTCGTTGTAGCGGTACTCGAAGAAGGTCACGCGGTCGATCTCGAAGAACGTCCGCTGGCTGACCGGATCCGACCATGCGCCGGCGCCATCGGGCAGCACGACCTGGTTGTTGTTGTTGGCGCGCATCGCGCGGGTGAGCTTCCAGCCCCACGCGAACACCAGCATTTCCCAGTCCTTCGGGAGACCGGTCTCGCCGTTGCGCGGCACGTTGGTGTCGACGCGGGTCTGGATGCGCGTGCCGCCAGGGATCGGTTGAGACCGACCGTTGGAGAACGCAATGACCTGGTTGTTCTGGCCGGCGACCAGCTCAACGGAGCCGTACAGCTTGTCGTCGATCCAGTCGGACAGTGCGATGGTCGTACCGTCAGCCAGAGTGATGGTGGTGGTACCTGGAGCAACTCCTACGTAACCCATGATGTTCCTCTTTTCCTCAGTATCGAGTGGTCGTTGTCACGACGCGGAACCCTGTCGGGACCGCGACCTTGTTTGTTAGTCGCCGCCAAGCAATGTTGCGCCGTAGGCGCTGCTCAGACCGGCTCCCTGGATGGTGACACCAGGAACACTGCCCATGCCGCCCTGGAAGGTGGCCGGGGCTCCAGCGGAGGCGCCGGATAGAGATCGGATGACCTCGGGGCTCACGATGCCCAGGCTGCCCTGAAGCGTCGGGATCTGTTGAGCCGAAGCAGCACCGAGAACCGGCACCCGCTGCGCAGTCACCGCGCCAAGCGTCGGAACGCTCTGAGCGGATACGATCCCGAGGCCTGCTTGCGACTTCATGGCGCTGAGCATCTGATCGGCGATCTTCTTCTGTTCTTCGAGCGACAAGCCGCCCTCAGAAGCCTGGATAGAAGCCGCGGCGCCGTAGGCATCCTTGAGCTTCTGCTTGGTGGAGAAAGACGCTTCCACGAAGCGCGCTCCCTGCGTAACGAGGGCCGTGACGATACCGACGAAGCCGGCAGCGCGCGATCGCTGGCTGAGCATCATCATGGCACCGGTTGCAACACCGGCGCCGAGCCCAATCAGTTCTGCGTGCGAATCCAGGCGCGTCGTGGAACGTAGACCAACTGCGGTCGCTGTTCCGACGCCACCGGACGCCACGACACCCCACATCGGGTTGACGTCGCCCGCGGCCACTTGTCCTAGTCCGCGGAGACCTTTTTTGCGGCGTGCCATAGTTTCCTTCCCTAACGTTTCTTTGGGCATGACGGGCCAGGCTGGATCTTCCAGCGCTTGCCCTCTTTGCAGGTGGTGTAGACACAGCCATTACGGCTGTTCTTGAATCGCTTGCACATCTTGCCGGATGTACTGCCCGATATTGTGTGGACGCGCGCCACGATCAGACTGCCTTGGAGATCAGGAACCCACCGAGCAGTCCGGCGATCAGCGCGCCGCCGGCCCAGTAGTAACGTTTCATGGTCGTGTCGCTGGGCACGGTGCCGGCACCGAGCAGCGTGGTCTGCTGTGCGGTGACCATGCCGAGTGCGCCTGGCATGTTGGTCGCGCCATGCGGACGGATCGCATCGATAAACGGGTTGATCTCGTTTCGGGCGAACTGGACCGGGTCCATGGATCGAACAGAGAACGGCTGAATGCTTCCCGACCGCATGATCTCATCGGGACGGATCGTCATCGGAGGGGTAAGCGTTTGGCTCAGCATGACTACGACACTACGTCCCGGACAGGACGCAGTCAAGATAGGTAACTGAATCGATTATGCTTTTGTGAATAACAAAGCATAGGGATACTGCTGGATTGGTGGTGGGGTGTTAGTAGCTGTATTGACCGGCAGTGTTTTTGGTGCGACAACCAATTATGGCAAGTTCCCGTACAGGACGCACAGAGAGCGCTCCGCCGGAGAGGTCAAAACCCTACTCAAAAACAAAAGGTAGATTGGTTCAGACACATGTTCCGGTGCCGTTGCACGCACGGATCCAGAAATGCGCCGCCGACGAAATGATCTCTGTGGCCGCTTACGTGCGCCGCATCCTCCACAACCAGGTACCTGGAGGGTGATAGGTGCAGCGCCTCGGTGAAGATCCGGAGGCGTGGATCGTGCGGCTCATGTACGACTGGGGAGGGGTCGAGCTTTTACCATCACGCGAGGCATCGCCGGCATCTGTGTGGGTGACCGACGATCGCGCGCCGGGGGGCGTTGCCGGGTACTACGAAAAAGTTATTGTGCCTGCCCCGTACCAGATCAGCAAAGACGGATCGATGTTTCGGATCGACTTCACACGGCACAATTACCCGTGTCGCATCCAATCGGACCGCGGAGCGACGCTAGCAGAGAACACGCTGCGCGCCGCTCACGCTATCAGGACAATTCTCGATTGGATCGAGCAAGGCATCGTCGACAGCAGCACGGCTTTCTCGGCATTCCATCGAAACGATGGGGACTCGTGGTGGTCGATCCTGCAGTGCTCGCCAACGGCGACAACCGATGATATCGAGCGCGCTTGGAAACAGCGGGTGCTCGAAACGCACCCTGACCGCGGCGGCAACGCCGATGCGTTCCGCCGGGTCCAAAAGGCTTTTGAGGATGCGGTGTCCGCATTGGGCTAGCTTCGTTTGCCGAGCCCGAAACCGATGCCCACGCCAAAGATCAGTGGGACGAGCCACCACGCGAAGTGGATTTTTTCTGGGGCGACGGGGGGCGCCGTTTCCGGGAGAGTCTCTGGGATCTGCTCTGGGGCGTACTCAGGCGCCAGTCCCGGGGTCTGTGTTCCCGGAAGCCCGTTCGGACACACTGCGTTGGCCGCTGCCTGCGCCTGAACAATCTCGGCGTCGGACATGTTCGGGTACTGCACTCGCATCACTCGCACGACCTGCTCCTCGGTGCGGCCGTCTTTGCGCCATTCACAGATCTGGTTGACGACAGGCGCAGGAGCCACCGCTGTGCTGACGCTGCGCGGTGTGTTTACGGATAATGTGGGGGTGTTCGGGCCCGGAGAAACGTCGTCACCGATCCCGTACGGGGAATTGCCGATCATCAACATGCTCTGCCTCTACTTCCGTTTGCCGAAGCCCTGGGCTACGGCAATGGTGGGTGTGATGACGGGGGCGAGGCCGCCTAACAGCGCCCACACGAGCGCCCAGCCGACCGACTGGTTGCGCTTGTAGCCGTGGTAAGCGCTGGCAGCCATGCTCGCGGTACCAACTACCGCCCACGCGACAGCGATCTTGTTGTTGCGGCGCCGGCTCCGCACCTTCTTGAACGCATAGATCAGATTGCCTGATCCACTATTGTCGGCGATTGCTACGAGGGGCGCCGCGCGATCAAGCTCGTCGTCAGACAGGCCCTCAAAAAACTGCTCCATCGCAAGCACATCCCCGGAATTCGCCAGAGACATCATGGCCACGGCCAGTTCTTCGTCCGTCGCGCCGAGTGCGCCTGCAGTCGCGCCGGCGTACGTGCCAGCTAGATTGGTTCGTTCCATCGTAAGCATGTGTGTTCTCCTACGCTGCGAAATCGATTTGCTTTGCCCGCTTGGGCTGCTTGTTGAAATACCCTGTACCGAGCGTCGTATCTAGCGCCACCCACTTGGTAGGCGATAGTTTCGGGACGCCGACCATCGTGTAGATGTGATCCCACGAGTCGCCGTTGTTGCTGGTGATCCGGAACTTGGCTGGGAAACCGTTCTTCACGGCCAGCGATGCGTTGAGTATCGCGTGGTCGTCGCAATCGCCCCCGCGGTACTCAACGGTCCTGATCGCAGATTGGAATTCGTCCACGGGCTCCACCGGGCCGCCGGGAGACAGCGCATGCGTGCCGGTGTCGCCGGTGTACCTGACGTGTTTTGGATTGGCGACCCAGTTGAAGATCGCCTCGGCTTCACACATGTCATCACGAGCAGGGCACCCAGATCCCATGAGCGTGATGTTGTCGCCCCCAGTGAGTTCCACCTTTTGCTGACCGTGGCCCGTGATGCCGAGCGCGAGCTTGCGGATGGATGGATCTTTCACGGAGCTGGCGACGAGGCCCTGCAGCAAGTACACCCGATCCTTGATCGACATTGTCGGGTCATCCCAGACCTTCAGACGTTGGCCGCCGCTGCTGTGGTGCTCCTCGGTGTTCTGGATGCCCAGCGGGGAGTAGCCGCGGATCCCTTGGATCATCGACCTGCTAACCCGCCGCCGGTACATCGTCATCCCGAGCCCGGTTAGGACTGCGCCGGTGCCGAAAATACGGGCACTTGCGGCAGTTTCCCCCGACATCCGCTTACGGAAAACGAGACTGCTGATCAGGGCCAGCGCGCCGGCCCCATAAACGACGCCCTCTGTCTTGGAGATTGCCACCGTTCCCAGGCTATCACGTCCCGTACAGGACCGGGAATTGTTGGGCCGGCAGCCCTATCCTGATAGTCTGGTGGCATGATCGTAGGGCAAAAGATTGCAACCTTCCAGGGAGCGGGGCTTGGGATCTCAACGTCCCCTCGTGACTCGGTCAAACGAGCCCAGCAACTCCTGATGATGATCGCCGAGCTGACCGGCGACTCCAAATACAGTCCGTGCAGCGTCGACGGCAAAGTCGGCAAATGCACTACCTTCGCGCTGGTTCAGGTGGTTCGGTCGGGACTCGCTGAGATCCCCCTGGTGAGTAAACTCGTCGGACTGCTAAACCGGATCCCCGGTGTTAGCACCGTGCTGAACAACTACACCGCCTATTCGTACGCCGTGGACGCCGCAGAACTCGGCTACGAAGACGAGTTGATGGACATCTACGAGACCGTTCGTGACGGGATCGAAGCGGTCAACCCGATACTGGAAGCGGTCGCCAACCGCCTCCACCTGCCAGATGTCCCGGGTGCAACCAGGCCGGGAATGGTCACCATGCAGATCGCCCCTGGTGTGCAGATGCAGCAACAGCAGAGTTACCCACCCGGCACCGTAGCCGTTCGCGATCCGCTGCTCGGCAAATACATATTACTCGCTCCGTAGTAATGACGCGGATCCTGATCAAAGCTCTCTATCCACTGGGCGTCCTATGGACATCGGTGTGGAGTCTGATCGGGGTGCTGCTCCTGCTCACGATCTACTTCCCGAAGCGCTGGCCGCGGTGGAACCACGGGGGCCTCGAAGTCGTCGTCCGGTGGAGCCTGATCCCGAAGGGCTTTGACCGCACCGGCGATGGGGAGATCAACGATCCGGAAGATTGGTACACGGGTGCGCAGACGCACGGCGTGATCAAGTTCTTCGCTGGCGAGGGGCAGATACAGCGCCACGACTACCACGAGCAGGTACATGTCTGGCAGTGCATGATCTTCGGCCCGCTGTACGGCCTGATCTACGGGCTCGATTGGCTCGTGCAGTTGCTGTGGTTGCGCGACACAGCGGTAGCCTACGAGGCTATTTGGTTCGAGCGCTGGGCTCGCCGCTGGCAGCGCGAGTTTGAAGACGGCAAGCGCCGCTGGCTCTAGCGCCGGTAGGTCCGGTACAGGGCGAAGCCCCCGACCGTGAGCGCGAGCCCTGATGCTACAGCGAGCCCGATTACAGCGGGCATGATGGCGGCCTTGGCCTTGTGCTCGACCGCTGCCGTGATGTCCGGGATCGATTTACGTGCCCCGGTCTCCGCCTCTGTCCGGATCTTGTTCTCAATCCCGTGGACAAAGTTCAGGACGCGCTGACGCCCCAGGAGTGGTCCCAGGGCGTCTGCGGTATCCTCCGCGAAACCCCCGAGTGGGGGCGCTGCGTTGAATGTGATCACGAAAGGTTCTTAGGCGGCTACCGCGGCCTCGTCCTTTTTCAGTAGGACAGCCAGCAGGCCAGAGGCCAGCGAGATGCCGCCGAGCACGAGCGCGCCGTTGCGGACCGGGTTGGCCGAACCAACTGCGGCCGCGAAGCTGGCACCGACCGCGGCCGACATGGCCGAGCCGACCACAACAGCCTTGGCCATCTGTCCCTTGGTCATCGGCTCATCGGCACCGAGGATCTGGACAGGGGAGCCAAGCGCTCCCATCATGCCCGGGTAGACCGTGGCTGGGATCTGTGCGCCAGGGGCCGACCGGTACAGGGGACCCCATGGTCCCTGCGGAATTCCGCTGGGCATAGCGTTGATCGTTGGCATCGACGGTAGAGAGCTGTACTGCGTCGGACTCATGTGAAGCATTTTGTTCGATCTCCTGAGATTATTTGCGGCGACGCCGCCAATAGAGAAGCGCGCCGCCGGCTACAGTCGTACCGGCGATCGCCAAGACCCACCATTTTTTGTACCAGGGGTCGACCTGCTTACGGAGCTGGTCAATTGAAACCTCTGGGACACCGGGCGGCAACTTCGACACCACGCCGACTTGCTTGACTCTGCCCGCAGCGATCAGCGCATTGATTTCGTCGCCGATTGAGCCGGCGCCCAGTTGGTATGCGGCGTACGCCGAAAGCCCTGCCATGGGATCGAGCGTATGCTAAGCGATTCCGGGGATCAAGGTCTCTCGCTGGTCCTGTCCAGGATCCAGGTGTGCGGTAAACTGGGCCAGAGAGGCCCGATACCGGATAAGAGGCATAGGTTTCGCGCTGCTGGACGGTCCTGGACAGGATCCGGTAGTCTTCGAGTATGCGCCACGCCCAAATTTCGCGACCTCGCCGGGTCGGCACTGCCCCCGGTACAACGGTACTACAGATCAACGGTCAGCCGGTTGCTGGGCTCAGCCGGCACGCTTCGGGGGCCATTTACCCAACTCAGTCGGTGTGGGAGCCCGATCCAAACTCCGATACCGTCAAGATCTCGATGCCTCCGAACCAGTGGGCTACCGGGCCAACTGAGATGGTTGTGCGTGTGCCAGCTGGGCAGAACCGGATGGGCCCCGTCATCACCGATCAGCAGGCCGCACGGTCGCTGCCCTACCTCCCCGTCCGCAAGGGCTGGATTGCTGGCAAGCAGCAAAACGTGTTCCACCTGCAGGGCTCCGGCGGGCTCGGCGAGATGTCGTCATCCGAGAAGTGGGCAATCACCGCGTCCGTGATCTCGGCGTTCGCGCTCGCGACCAGTACCATGCTGGCGGTGCTTCGCTACAAGAAAGGGCGCTAGGTAATGGCCAATGCAAAAGAACGATATTGCGTATCCGATCACGGCGAAGTGATTGGCTGCTACCGGACCAAGGCACAGGCCCAAAAGATCATGGCGTCCGAAGTCCGCTCGTCGGCGAAAAGCTGCAGAAAGTCGTATCGACGCTGCAGTGTGATCGGCTCCACCAAAGACGGCTCGGTGAAGATCATGATCGGGGGCCGGCAGGGATATCACATGTGGAGCCGGTTCGTGCTCAACGATAAACGCCCCCGCAGGTATCTCTAATGCCTCCGCTCGGTCGACAGTCTCGCCTCCATGTCGACCGCGCGAAAACGTGGCTGGCGCGAGCGAAAGAGGCGACGACAAAAACTAGATCAGCGTGTGGCATCACACTGCCACACCTGGTCAAAGCACACGAGGCCCTTGGGTTTGCGTGGGCGCACATTGACTCGATGGGCTCAGGCGCAAAAGAGAGAAGGGCCCAGAGCGACCTGCAACAACAGCACCGAGAGATCAACAAAAAGCTAGCGCTCGACTACCGGGCATTCGCTAGCCGGTGCATCCGAGGGAAGGACTAGGAAGATGGCACGACGAACACGATCGAGATCGCTAGGGAGTAATCTGCAATTCCACAAA
>Ga0316192_10000557_pt1 | contig 27244 bp, 20 predicted proteins | sample MerIslwburrow_MG_FD_204931 | JGI IMG/M metagenome (GOLD analysis project Ga0316192, IMG submission 204931) | Coastal sediment microbial communities from Maine, United States - Merrow Island worm burrow | ecosystem: Environmental > Aquatic > Marine > Coastal > Sediment | place: USA: Maine...
ACTCTGAATTACTAGAGGCAACGCTTTTAACCTTTCCGTTTTTTTTGTCAGCATAAGATTGCATAAATATATGTCCTTAATTTGGAACTACTTATATTTGACGAAACAACTGTCCCCAGGTGTATTGCCGAAACAGCTATGGCAGCGGTGGTTGATTTGCCTTACTCACATATCGCCATAGCGGAATTCCGGCAGCAATCAAAATCACCAAACCGGCAACGACATCGGCCTTTTCCTTCCAGTAAGGATCACACACCAGTGATATTAAAAAGACCAGTAGAGTGACAAAACCAAAAGCAAGGAAATAGCCAAAATATTGTTTATAAATACCGCGTAGCCTGTATATCCAAATCGCCAGCGCGGCGTACAGCAAGATCAACCCTGCCAACAGATCAAAACCAAGCCGGAAATACCACCTGTTAGGACAGGCAAACTGGCACAGGGTGGGCATGTAGGCATCGACCAGATCACCGATGTGATTGCTACCGCTGCTGGTGGGATAAAGCTCAATGATTTTCGCCTTGACGGTCTCTACACCAGGATCAGTATTCAATGGCAAGGGCCACAGGCCGACACCGGCAAAGTTGTTCTGAAAATAGATCAGGTCATCAGTGAACTGACTATAGGCACCACGCGGGTCCTTGTCATGCCCGGCAGCAGATATCAGCGGTACAATCTTTCTCAACACCTGTTTGCGGTCCGCACCACGAAATTGATCTTCGATCATTCTGCGCAGAATCTTTTTGCTATCCGTGGTTGGCGCAGGTAAAAACACAAACACATTCTCAACCTTGGCCGGGCCGTCATCACTGGCCAGCAGAATGCTCTTGAGATCACTAAATGCTGTCTCGCTATTCAAGGCATCAAGATTCATATCAAGCATGATATTGATCTTAAAGACATGCTTTGCAGTCGTCAGTTTTTCAGACAACTTGTTAACAAAGGTATTAATTTTGTGACTCGTTTCTGTGGCAGCAGAATAGTCTTCAAACACCAGCGTCACACCATCGCCCTGAACCGATGAGCTGTCTTCAAACATAGGCAAGGCCTCAGCAAGCTGGCTCGAGCCCCGGTTTGAAAACTTCTGTTTGACTGCCTGTGCCGTTGAGCCAACAGCACTTTGCAGCACTTTATCTGACCATGTCTGCCAGCCTGTGGCGTAGATACTGACATCGACATCGACACGATGTTTATGGGCCGTATTGATAAAACCGGCGGCATTGCCATCATCACTCCATTGCAATGGATTTTGAATTTCACCTTGCGGATTCAACCAAAGGGCATAAAAACCAATTCGGTCAAACAGGCTGAAATCAACACTCTGAACAACATCAGCGGCCAGCCAATAAGGATAAAATCCATAAACAACACTGGCATCATCGCGCGCGCAGCCACAACCGTCACCACTGACCTGAATTTTATTAAATTCTTCAACCGGGCCTACGCGCGCCTGCTCAATGATCTGATTTTGATAAGGCTCATAGTCCAATTCAGAATCTGCAAACAAGGCATCAAGCGCCTTTTCAAACAGTTTCTGGTTGGGGTAAGCAACGGATTCAATGACGGCCAACTGTTCTATAACCTCATCGGGAATCGCGGTATCAGGCTCTGTCTGCTCATCCGTCACTGGCATCTCTGAAGCCTCATCATCGACCTCCTCTACTTCAGGTGTCGACCAGCGATAAAAAACAGAAGCTGCTGAGGCCTCTGCTGCATGGACAGCGACAGGTATTACGGCTTCAGCTTTGACCTCTGCTTCAGGGGCAACGATAGGCGTTACTGCTTCAGCTTTGACCTCTGCTACAGGGGCAACGACAGGCGTTTCTGCTTCAGTTTTGGTCACAGACGTGGCAGCAGACTGCTCAAGCAAATCGACCAGGGTTTTGGCAATCCCATCTGGCGCATCGCCAACCTGTTTTGCCTGACAAAACCGTTGCAAAGCCAGGCGGCTATTCTTGCCCAGGACACCATCTGCTTCGATAGGACCATAGCCTATAACATTGAGCTGGCTTTGAATCCTGACGACCTGATCCCGAGTAATGGTTTTTAGATATTGTTTGAAGTCAGTGCTAATTTCCGACAACAGGCAAGCATCATTGTTTTGCTGTGCAGATGCAAAACCAGCGTTAAATAACATTACAATACAAAACAACCAGCGATATAAATAATCTGGCCCGGTCGACATCCTTGTCCAGCTAGTCTTCATGACTGAATCGTCTTCCCTTCTTTGCGCAGTTCTTTTATCACGCCAGTGATCAAATCGTCGCTACATATAGTTTCACGCTGCTTTTGCAACGCATTGATGGCGCCATAACGCACTACATTGGTTATGGCACCACCTGTCAATTCATAATCCTGCGCCATCCTGAATAAATCCACAGACTCATCCAGCCTGACCTTGCCATTCAGGGTGCTGCTCCACAAGCGCTGCCGCTGCTCGGCATCCGGCGCCGGAAAATAGACCAGGGACTGAAAACGGCGCGCAAAGGCCTCATCAATATTGGCCTTGATATTGGTTGCCAGGATGACAATGCCGGGAAAATCCTCCACCCGTTGCAACAGATAGGAAACCTCCTGATTGGCATAACGGTCATTAGAACTGGAGGTTTGGGTGCGTTTTCCGAACAGGGCATCGGCCTCGTCGAAAAACAGAATCCAGTCCTTATTCTCGGCCTGATCAAATACATTGGCCAGATTCTTTTCTGTTTCACCGATGTATTTTGACACCACCATCGACAGATCAATGCGATAGACATCCCGTCCCACTTCCGCCCCTATCAAGGTTGCAGTCAGGGTTTTGCCAGTACCTGGCGGGCCATAAAAGAGACTGCGATAACCGGGTTTAATCGTCTTCGCCAATCCCCAGTCCTGCATGATAGTGCTGGAAAATTTAATCCAGGTTTTCAGGTTTTCAATTTCAGCCAATACCTGCGGTGCCAGCACCAGATCATCCCAGCTTAGTTTGGTGGTAATGCGCGTGGCAGGAAAGTTGGTACTGTAATCAGGTTTTTGAGACAGACCTGATGTACAACGACAAAGCGTTTCATACGATAACTTCAGGGCGCCGCTAAAGAAGGGTTCATCCTGCCCCTGGTTATCTACCTGAAGCAAGCTCGCCTTAGTAAAAAAATGTTCATCTTCAAATAACCGGCTGATTTCGAAGCGTCTGGCCAGGTCATTGCCCGCCAGAATAAACGCGGCAGTTTCAGGCGTCGGCAAAAAACCACTATGATTTTTGCCTTTCAATCCACCAAATTCGGTATAGGCACGATCGAGGTTTTTATTGCGAATAAACAAGGTATCCAGCGCCTGGGGCCGGACATGGGGAATCAGGGCCAAAATCAAAACGATGCGCTCATCAAATCCCATACCAAATTGTTTCACCAACCCGGCATACTCAGATTCATCGACAGACAAATCCGGTGGGGTAATGGCATGGATATCTTCAAGCTCACAGGCCTGTTCAAAATAAAGGCTAATACGCGTATCCAACACACGGCTGAACCAGTCAATTTCAGTGGCAAGACTTCGCGCATTTAAACTGCTGAGTTTCATTATTTAACGCCACTCCACATAAATGACACGCTCCATCCACGGGTATTTGATAGTCGAATAGCTCCATGGCAGCTGATCCAGCAACATATCAAAAGACTTAGGCTCTACCAGCAGATGCCAGGCATCATTTTTCAACTGCAAACGCCCCTGTCGTTGCAGGAATGATTCTCTTAAACCGGCAATAGAGGTGTTTCCCAACCCCTTCCAGTTCTGAATCATGCCCTGCAGCAGACCTTCAAGCTGGTTTGTTTCAGCCTCACTGAGGCTAATCTCACGTTCTATAGGCACACCGGTACCGACGCCGCAAATCAGTTTGTTCAATACCAGCTGGTACTCAGGGCTGGCAATGCTGCCATTGACCAGAAACTGCAACATATGCACACCGCGCATAGCCGCATCACGACTCTTAAAGGCTGACTGTTGCACCAGCCCCAACATCTCGAACAGGCGAGGTAAATATGGCGCGGCCAACACCAACCCGGCATTGGCGATATAGATTTCCTCTACAGCCGCATCATCAGGCTCAAACACAGACTCAATGACAGTGTTTGGTTTTTTTCTGGCTTCTGAGTGATTTTGCAGAACCGCAACACCAGCATCAATCCAGTTAATAATTTGTTTTGCCAACGGCTGCGTAGCTGGCTGGTTATTAACAACCAACTGTCTGCTTATAACTGCGGCCAGCGTATCTGTAGCCATCGGCCTGGCGGCTTGACACAGTCTGGCCACAAAGTATTGAACAAATCCTTTTCCACTATACAGCCCACCATTTTCAGCAATATAGGAAAAAATGGCCTGCCATTTGAGTGTGCGAAGCTGGCCCATTGCCAGACCAAACTCTTTTACATAACAGGCGCTAACAATAATTTCAGCGCACTGCAGCAGTTCACCAAACCGTACCAGTCCTATTGATGACAGCAACTGAACCAACAAACTTTCGGGCAGAAGCTCAGACATCCGCGCAACTGTGTTTTGGTCTTTTATTGAAGACAACAGCAGCTGACGCAACAAGGCCGGGCGTTGCAAAACCAGCTGTTCGAATGCCAACACAAGGCCATCAGTATTACTCACCTGTTTGTCGTCTTTGCCTTCAAGAAACTGGCCAACCATTTGTTCGCAATCAGCCAATGGTGAAACTTTTATCTGCTGTCTGAACGGCGCCGATACAACTTTCTCCTCCGTGTTTGGCGATTCGGCCTGATGAGAATCTGACTGAGACTCAAGCAGGATAGCGTCGAAATCAAGCAACTCAGCATTCAGCAGACAAAAGATGACATGACTGAAATAGAGGGCGAGATTCCCGGCTCGCTCAGAATACCTGTCTATGGCATCAATAAGATCATAAGCGGCAGAACTCGCCACCGGCCTTGCCAAATCAATAGTGGCCAGCGCCAATTGACGCAACAACGCTGTTGGTAGATTGTAAGCCCGAAGCGGTTGACCAAAGTGACCCCACTGTATCTCTTTCAACAGTCGCAACAGCAACCATGGCGCTTTCTCTTTGAGTTCTTGAACAGCCTTGACCAGATCAACCACCCTGGTCTTGTTGGTCTCATTTTTCAATACCCGGCTCAACAACTCATACTGCTGGTAACAGTGCTGATCAGAATTCGCCTGGACACTCGGCTGTTTGGGGTCCGGTCTCACTTCACGCCTTAGCTCTGTCAGAAAATCCAGCAACTGCCGGCTCAAGCCATTTGAATCGGGCAAAGCCGCCAGGTTTTGCGACAGGCCGAGCAACAGATCCTCATAAGTTTCACCCGTAGACATGGCCATCTGCCGTAGCAGACTACCGATATAAGATTTTTTGTTAAAACGACTGCCACGCTCTACCAGCAGAAAACCAAGCGTGAACTGCCACATATTTTCTCTCAACTGAGAACTTGTTTGTGTTTGATCATCGGCCTGAGCCAGAAACAGATCGGATTGATCTAACACCGCTTTAACAAAGCTATGTTCAATAGGCTCAAAGATGCTGAGAATATCCAGCAACATCACCTCAGAAAATCCATGGGCAATTTTCTTCCGCACCCCTGCCCGCTGACCATATTGCTGTAGCAACTGTTCCAGTAGACCCACATGCTGATTAAGCAATAATGCCCAACAGTCTTCTAAATCTGCACCTTTGCCAGAAATAAATGCGTCAATCAGACGTTGCTGAAGCAGCTCGACCTCAGCTGTTTTGCTATCCGTGCCAATAGCCTGATCCCGCTCAGTCTCTAAAACATCGACATCTTCAGTGACAAAGGCATCAATAGACAGCTCATCAACCAATTGCCTCAGTATCACCGCAAGCGCTGCTGTACCAGACTGCCCACTCACTGCCATCTTTTTTGACAACGTCAACAGAGTGGTCTGTTTCGAATCAGCGACACGACCAAACAAACCTTGCAGCACCATAACAATCATCTCTTCAGCACTTAACTGCCGACTGCCCTTTGCTAACAGCAGCATAATCAAACCTGACCATAGCTGGCGACTCATAGCCTCAGCACCGCTTAGGCGTGTAGCGAACAATGGTTGAAGATCCGACCAATGCCGCATCAACTCATCGACCAGCGCTTTTATCCGGCGACTCTGTCCTGGGGCCAACAACTGACAAACATCAACAACGGTGCCGCTATTAAACTGGTTCACCAGCCGCTCTATGAGTTTGCCCTTTTGTGCGGAATGATTTAGAAACTGTTTAAGCCGGTGCGGCTCAGTGGCAATCATCTTATTTAATAACTGCTCAATGCTCTGCCCTGCGGCCAGACTTGAGTGCCAGGGCAAATGACCATGCAACAAAAAATACTCAACCAGCTCACCACTGGCAGACTGAACATCAATAAGGGCATTATTCGATGCCGACTTGTCTCTGATTGATTGGCGGATTTCGGCCAACAGCTGCATAAGTTTTTCCCGCAGTCGCTGCGGCAGCTCCTCCTGATAGCGGGACAGGCTGACATCGCCAAGATCAATCTCCAGCGATGCAATTCTGATTACTGCATTGGCGGCAGAGTTTTTATCAAACACCTCCTCAACCACAGCCAGCAGTTCGTTATTGATAAAGGCATTCAATTCAGATTGAAACTCAAAGGCAGTTTCCTCCGAACTAAAACCAATATCAAAAACAGCCGTGTCGACAATATGGCGATTATTCATGGTGCTGAGGCTAGTGCCTCATCTCCTTGTGCTCGCGATTTTCAAGTAAAAATGCAATCAGCATATCAGCCGCCTGATTGATTTCTGCCGCCTCCATGGATCGTTTGCTCTTCAAGACCATCCATTTCTCATAAAGCATCTCGAAGGCATACATCTTGTGAAAATCCAGCCAATAAAACTCAGGGTAAACATGTGCTGGGGCATTGATAGACACAGTCTCTTCCGCCAACATACGAAACTGTTGATCGTGACAGCGGGCAGTCCATGCCGGAAAAACAACGCTGATCCTGAAAGAGTAGAAGTCCTCGCCTGCTGTAAAACTGACACCGGCATGACGCTCGCGTCCAATTGGACGAAGCAAAACATGTTCAAGCACATGCATGCCTTCACTCTCAGAATTGAGATGAATCAGAAATTGTTGCAGCGCATTTGCGGCCCTGTTACCAGCCTCTCTATCTGTAAACGTGCCCAGATACCAATACTGATCTTGTTGTGGCTGAAAGCAGAGCTGATAATCCTGCCCATCTGTCAGGCTACCCAGTTGGTATCTATCCAGATAAATTCCATCGCGCAGCAAAAGATCACTCAGCAGATTGTTTTTTAGCGGGTTTGCAGCACCAATCTGTTCGCGAATTTCATTAAGAGAAAACGGCACCTCTGTATCAATCGCGGCCACAGTCTGAAAACTTGCCTGTGAAGCAGTATCGAGCTTCTGCATATCTATCAACTCAAGCTCGGGGCTGCCGGCCTTTAAATGTTCAAAAACATCATGGCGACACAACTTCAGGCCTTGTTTGAGCATGGTCATGGTCAATGAACGTGCGCTCAGCTGTTTAAAGCCCAACAACATACCGACACGTTGCTGTAACCCTGACTGGCCACGAATTTTCCAGCTTAGTGCTGAATAGTCTGCACCAGCGGCCCTGTCGCGACCGAGTTCTACAACTGATTTAAGAAATTCAGTCTTATTGTCAACAATGTTCTGTTCAATTTCAGCCGGGCTGTAATAATAATTAAAATGCCTGAGAGAGTTCTGGGAAAAACTCTCACCATACAGGGCCAATAGATAATCAAGCAGACGGCCTCTGCGCTCAGTGGCGTTTTCGTAATTGCCGCTTATCTCACCAATTACTTCTAATCCATTATGTGGATAGACAGCATCCAGCCCGGCTATCTGTAGAGTCTTTAAACAATTGATCGCATATGTTTGGCCTTGCTGATCATTAACGGAAAACAACTGCCCAAGAGAAGCAAGATTGGCCAGATAGTTAGCCATCATCTGTTCAAACAAGATCAGGTAGGCCTTTAACTGTTTGGCTTTGGCCTTTACTGCCGCCGGCGCAGACTCAGGCACACCCTGGGCACTCACGCCATAATTGAGAGGGAATTGATTTTGGATAGAGGAATATTGAGACAACATCCTGGCCTTACCCTCAGGCAATTCATAAACCAGAGATAAGTCCTGTGGTGTCGATCTGGATGAGTGATAACCAAAACTTAGTTCATCGAATTTGGCACGCACTTCGGCCAGAGAGGTTCTCAGCACCCGGCCATTGGTTGTCAGGACAATCTTTATTTCATCGGCATGCTTAGGCAGCAACAGATTGATTGCCGTCTCTGGCGTATCGCAGACAATACTTTCATGAAACTCTTCACCATCACGTGCCAGGTAAATCCCGCGGACATGATCAACCCCATTGATGGCATTAACCACCGAAAAAAGGTTTGAGACCAAAAACTCACTGTTATCCGCGGCGAAATCCTCATCATTGAAGATGCCATGATCGGTAAACGGCCCGTTAAATAGCTGATCCAGACTTTCTGATTCGGTCAACGCCTGATCATAGGCTGTCAGGGTGATACCACCCGAGATACGTCTTGAGCAGTTAAAATAAATCTCGGCCAATATGTCTACCGGACGGCGACGGCTACCGATCTCAATTTCAGCGCAAAGGCTGTAATCCAAACCCTCGACAATGGTGATCTCGGCAAGGTCCTCACATAGATTCCGGCTGCGATTATAGAATCGACGCACCTTTTCCAGAACGATGCCTTGTTTCACCTCTGACAGTCCATGCTCCAACTTCAAGGCCAATTGATACAGGCCAAGGCAGTGACTGTCGGCGGCCGATTTTGGCATCAACCAGACATTATCCAGCTCTGGCACTGCATTCAGAATCGCTTTTCTATAATCGACAAGCGTGGTTGGCCGACTGGCAAATATCCGCTCTGGCCGCTGCAGTGCCTGCGCCTCGAAATCTATCCTGCCCGCATCATTGATCAGATAATCTGCAACCTCAAACTCAGACCGATAGATCAGGTCGGTCATGGCATAGATAAGCTGTTCCAGAATGGTGATGCCTGGGTCATGCAGGTTGTAGTCGGTCCACTGCTCGCCGCATAGCTGCTGGGCAAGTTTTATGGCCTGCGACCGCAGGCTGGCGAAGCTGGTTTCACTCGCTTCGCTTTTACGCCGCTTGATTGAAAGGGCTTCAGACATGGTTAATTCTGTTTTGCATCTGTCGGTTCGCTAGTGGTTTGTGACCAGGACTCACTCATATCCTCATCAAACCAAAGCCTGGTAATGAAATACCTGATATTTATGCCGTCACCAAAGCTCGTGTTGCTGCGCATTTGCAAATAGTATTCTGTTCCGGTTCCGCTCCAGCGCAGTTTTATCCTGCTGCTGCGGGCCAGGTAATAAGCCTGGTGATACTTGATTCTTTTTTTGATATTAAGAAAATTAAACAACCAGCCGGTTGGGTTGAATGTATTGATGGCAACCGCTTTCATCAGTGCATATTTTCCGGTGCCCTTATTGCCGGCACCCGCCATTACCTCCAGAGCCTGACAACCACTCATGGCAGCGGTAATGTTGTGCCATTGACCATCGGCTGGAACGGTTTTCTGATTTAATGGATTAGCGCCTATCCGCCCCTGCGAAGCCACCACCCCTGCTACATCAAGACTCCACTGAGGATCTTTATTGTTCACACCCACCCTGCCGGTGGCCGTCAAGGTCAGTGTTGGTTGAGAGCCGCTCTGCTCAGGTTTGAGCAGCATCAGTTTGTCCTGAGCTTTGTCATAACTGATAGACCAGCCGGGCTGTATTTCAGATGAATTTCTGAAAAAACTGATCAGCCTGTCGTGGTCACCCACCAGCGAGATCTCAAAGCCATTCTCGGCCGAGCGGTCAAAACCTTCATCAATCGTATTGAGTGATGAATCAATCAGGTCTCCAAACTGATCCGAGCTTGGCAAGGCACCTTCACGAAAATAACGTTTCAGTGTGCTTCTATTCTTCTTCGCCATGATCCTTACTTCCACTAATTATGAAGGTACCGCCAATCTCAAGCTCATTAACCCCCGTCAACTCCGCCTTGATTGAATGTGCGCTCTGGATTGTTTCTATGTAATGACGCTTGGCTGGCATTACCAAACTCCACGGATAATGCGGCCTGATCTGGGCGTCATTACTGACTTGCCGTGCAGCCGAATCAAACAAGCTGTAATGCTCTGTGCCATCTACGCTAATGTGCAACATGGAAAAATTGGTGACAAAATCGACGTAGTCTAAATCTCGAATATAAGACTCAATCTCCTTCTGCCGTATATTCCAGCCAAACCTGGCTTTATAACCCTGTTGCTGCCAGGGGCAGATATAATCTGAAATGGCCTTATTAAGGCGATTTATATAGACCCCATCACTGACACCGCCGACAAATTTAACCGTGCATCTCACCTGCACCTGTTCATAAACAGGGTTTCTCACTTCAAACCGAACAAAGCTGGAAGCCAGACCCTGCAAAAATGCCCTGATGCGTTCCAGCTCAATCGACCCAAGCATGGCCCGCTGACAACCTACCGCGGCACGACCATCTACCTGTGGCACCACCACCACCAATACCTGTCCAGGGGCGGGCCGAACATTGCTGGAGACCATATTCGGAAAGCATTTGACCTTGGCTACAGAGGCAAACTCCTCAAGCACCAGACGTTCATAATCCCACGGCGTAGAGGCCCTGTTTTTGTGCCGCAGGCGTTCACTGATTCGTCTTCTGAGATGGGCTTCGGTTTCAGCGGGTTTGCTGCCAAACGACCGGCCAATATGGTTTATTTCACCTAACCCGGCGATAGAAACCAGCGGCGACCATTTTGTTTCCGTATTGAGATTGCCATCCAGCTCGTTGGCAGCGCTTGCTTCTCTGCTCACCACCAGCGCATTGGTTCGGATTGCATAACAACTGCAAAAACTGCGTTTGGCCATATTGGTTGACGCCCTGAGCCAAAAAAGTCCGGCTGGCATAATGTTTTTTGCCGGGTTGATGTCAGCAGGGATATCAAGAGTGACTATGCCCTGCGATAAAAAACCATTGCTGGTGTCCGAAAGAACCCTTGAGGCAGGCAGGCTTTTCCAGCGATCAGAGGCCAGATAAAACCAATTGACCACCGCCGCTTCTGAATCCACCTCACTGGCCTGATCATCCGCCAGCTGAAAAAACAGCGTTAAACGACCGGCCAGGTTTTTCGCCGACAGACCAATATAAAGATTAGCTTGATGGCCAAACTGGGGCAGCAGATAACATGCTCGGTCCTGGCTTAACGGATAAATCGTCTCAACACCAAAGGGCTGCAGATGGAAAATCTTTTCCGCCTGAAGAGCCGTGCCACCAGCCTGCTTGTCGGCAATGTTTATCCTGCCTCGGGCTTTATAATTCACCGACAAGCGGTTTATTACCGGTGTATAGGCTGGATTAGGCAACGGCCGCTGCTTTTTACGCCGGGCATTGTCAGACAACACCCTGGTTAACAGCTGCGGATATTCGGCATGGCCAAAACCTGTCACCGGCTCTGCCAGGGAAAGTTTAAAAAAACCGTTGCGGGCGGCCAGGCCAAAACCATATTCAGCTTCGGAAACAGAATCATCAAGCGGCTTGGCGAAATCAAGAACATCAACAGCCAGACAGTTCTGCTGCGCCACCTTGCCACTACTCACCTCACTATCAAATAAGGCTGTGGTTGATGTTTTTTCATTTTTTCGTGGCAGCCAGTTACCGTCGGCCAGGGTAGTAAATCCTGCTCGAAATGTTTCATTACTGTAGGCAGCGGCATAACCGCGATAATGCTCGCCAAAACCACCGCCGAGTTCAGGTAGCTCAGCCCATTCAACATCCAGCTTAAGTTCAACCAGCTTCTTTTTTGCCAGCTCATAATTGCCAAAAACAAAATATGAATTATTGCCCGGCAGCGGGCCAAATGGATGAAATGGTTTGGAAGGGTCAAGCTGACCGTGCTGATTATGGCTAAGGATATTCTTGAGCCCTTTTACCGCTACATTGATTTCAACAGCACTGACAATCAGGTCATTAAATATGGAATAAGGATAAAAGTTTGCATCAGGGTTAATACAACACTTCAGCAGCGGCAAGTCTGTTGCCATTTCTCCACCATGCACGGCGACTGAATAAGGGCTGACTGCGGCCACCTCATCGTTCAGGTTCAGACTCAAGCTGATGCCCATGGCTTTTGCCTTCACCTGATTGGAATAGGGTGTCATGACAAAATCATTGACCTCAAGCCAGCCGGTTTTTGTCGTCAGCTTGATGCTGAAAACTTTTTTAAACAGTTTAAAAAACAACCCCTGCCAGTCCTGTTTCAGCAGTCCGGAAACCTCTGCAGCTGAAGCAGGCGGCAACAAGGTCTGAGCCTTGTTGATAATCGCCTCTTTGTTTGCCCTGCTCAACCAGCCTTCATAAGACAACAGATAACGACTAAACAGCCGGCCAAACAATTTGATAAAGTCTGTTTGTTTTTCTGACCCCAGCAACACCGAGATCATGGTATTGGCATCAACCTTGACTGCGTCAACCAGGGAAATATTGAGTTCAATCGTTCGCACACCTTCGCTTAGGTGTAACAGTGAAGATGCAATGGCAAAGCCAATCTCGGCATCTGCTGAGTTATGTAATGAAGCGGGCTTTTTATCCTCACCAAACAGGGGCCAGGGATTCGATGCCAGCGGTTCCGCTACATCAAGACCAGGTTGATAGGCCTTCATGCGGGTGACATAGGCCAGTTCACTCTCCGGCGCTACCAGTTCATCATGTTGCAGGAACAGGCTGTAAACAGATGCAACAGTGGCATCTGTCACCAGCAGTTCATTATCGGCGCGATATACAATCTCGTTCAGTGAGCTGTCCTTGCCGGCACTAAAAGCCGTGCCTTTTGCCACGATGGTCTTTTCTGCACCGCCTTGGGGACTAAGCAAAAGGTGAACACTCTCCGGCTGATGCTGACGTGGCTTTGCCTTAAGAATCTGGTGATAATAAAAATCCAGATGGCGCTGAGTAAAACTATTTGCGCTTTGCTGCGCCTTTTCATACAGATTCAGGAACACCATAAACAGCCCGACAGCCGGGCCATGTTGCTGACTGCCCAGGCTTTGCTGCAGATAGACAGGTGTAATCGTTTTAAGATAGGAAATCGCATTCACAAAACCATACAAGGCAGCACGCACAGTTTGTTTCTGCTGATCACTAGTTTCAGCACCAGTAAGACCAGCACGGTAAAAATCATACTGGTCTGAGGTCTGTTTTAGCCCCCAGACCTTGTCAAACGAGGCTAAATCCATCTCTTGAAAAACAGATTTAGCCGCATCCAAACCTGAAATAATGACTGCAACATTATGCAACTCAGCAGCCAGTTTGCTTTTAACAAACTCTGCCAACCGTTGCCGTAGCGCAACAGCGGATTGATGAGCTGAACCATTGAGTTTTTTGAGCCAGAAGTCGACACTCTTTGCCAGGCCCAGCACCAACATCACCAACGGCTCAACCGGGCCGGGATACAGGCGTGCAAACTCAGACTCCTGCCGTTTAAGGTCCATGCTCAATAGCATCGCCATTATTACCGCCTCATCGGCAGTAAACAGTTCGGCCCAGCTGCCATTGACCTGATTATCAAGCGAATAGAAATTCAGCTGTGCGGCAAACTCGGCCGCCATACTCAATAATTCTTCAAAGGCCCGTTCGTCGACATTGAAATAACCCGGTTGCAAGGCAACAGGCATCCTGGCCTGTTGATCAGTGCCATCGCTGATTTTAATGTCATGCCACTCAGACATCAGTCGACATCCGTTGCAACATGGCATGAACTGAATTCAGATTCAAAATCGTACATGGCTGCCTTCAATAAAATAAAATGGATAGACAACGTTGCTTCTGGTGTTGGTGGTTCTTATTTTGTAATTAAGTTGAATATTGAGCATCCCTTCATAGACATTCTCTGCATCCACATCAATGCTTTCCAGGCTGATTCTGGCTTCAAAAAACAGCACCGCCCTTTCAATCACATCCTTGATTTCAGTAATACTGCTTTCATTGATGCTCTCAAACACCATAGAGTGAATCCTGCAACCGTAAGCAGGCTGCATGATGCGTTCACCCGGACGGGTGGATAATAAAATTCTCAGACTGTCGCGAATGTCATCCTCTTCAGAAACCATTTTCACATTCACGACATCTGCGTGTTTGTGAAACTCTGGCGGAAAACTCCAGCCTCGACCGAGAAATTTTTTATCACTAGCCATCCTTAACTATCCGCCTATCATCACGGTAACTGCGCCTAACACTATGCTACCGCCATGACCAGTGGTGTCCCCCATCCGCGCCGCTGGCTTGCCAGTAATCATCACCGTGGCCGAACCCATAGCGATTGTGTCCGGCGGTCCGACGCAGACGCAGCTATCCCCGACCAGCGCCGCGGGCAGTTTTTCTATCAACACGGTTGGCGCACCAGGCCCGATCACAGGTCCGCCGACGTGAGGCACAACCCCGGTTACCATGGGACAGGTATGCATATCTGTTAATCTGGCTGCGGGCGGCATAAGCTCATCACCTCTTTATTGTTATTTTCTTTTTCAACATCTAATTAATCATTACCATAGCGCCTTTCACGGTTGTCTGGCCCGAGGCCGACAATTCCGCAGTGGCGCTGCCCTTGGCGGTAAAACCAACGTTGGCTGTTTGATTAATATTCAAGCCTTCTACTGACACATCCGCCTTTGAGCTCACAGCAATCTCGTCGGTGGCGTCGATTGTGATCTTGCCCTGGGCGGTAATGCTGATGTCTTTTGGGCTGTCCAAAACAATGCCGCTGTCAGACAGTTCAACCTTATTATCATTTTGATCCTGCAACAGGATCGATTTGTCTTCATCACTAATGACGATTTTGTTACCGCCCGGGGTGATGATGGTGATGATCTTTTTTTCATCATCAAACTCAAGCTTCAACTCGCTTTTGGTGACTATCGCCTTGGTGAAATTATCCGCGCTCAATTCATAAGGCGGTGCAAGTTTGCTGCTATAGAGACTGCCAAGTATCACCGGGTTGGAGGGGTCATTATTCAGATATCCCAACACCACCTCATCACCGATCTCGGGAATAAAAAAGGCACCAAATTTATTCGAGGCATAAAAGCTTGCCAGCCTGGCCCAGACACCTTCTGTCTCAGCCTGGAGGATGGGCACCGAAACCTGGACCTTGTGCTGGCCATTCGGATCTTGATCGAGTTTTTTCACCACCCCAATCTGCAAGCCTTCCACTCCAGGCAATAGTCCAGCGGCAGGCGGCGCCACCAGATCACGCTGCTCGGCAAACCAGTTTGGTGACATGCCGAACTCGACATCCGTCACCCAGTTGCCATTGCTGATTTCATGACTCACCGAACTGACAAAGACATTACCGTTAAATCTGTTGCCAACACCCTCAAGCTCAATCAGGCTGCCGATCTTAGCCTTGGCACTGCCCTGGAATTTCATTCGTCCACGAATCCTGGCCAGCCCAGCCTTAACCTGCTGCCCTGTGGCCCAGTCCTTGAGCGCTGTCTTTTCCATCATCACCGGCGACTGCAGGCGAAATGATTTCAGGTCTACTACCTTTGCCAGGGTTGCGGCATCCAGGTCACCCTGTGTGTTAAGCGTCTGTGGACTGACCTTTTCTTCAACAATAGCCTGATCCTTGGGATCCCAGCTTGCACTACTGACCTCACTCAGTTGACTGCGGGCATCGATGTCGGCATGAAACTCTATCAAGTCATCGCCATAACCTACCTTCAACTCAGGTGTGGCATCTGTTTGTGGTGACTTGATCGTCAACTTGCCATCATCGGCACAGACCAGCAGGCCATTGGCCTCGGCCCGTGAGAGCATAAAATCCCAGTCGGCGCAGTAGTACTGCACCAGCTCTTTATGTTGAGTGGTTGTCGCCTGTACCTCTGATGTCAGACCGCTGTAGTTTGAGATCAGCGTGGCAATAATGTCGCTGTCTTTTGAATCAATGTAATTGGCATTCTTGCGGCCGATAGTCATGGCCACCGCCTTGTCACGACATTCCACCACCAGACGTGAATAGTTGTCGCCGCTGATTTTGATGCCGTGTTTAATGACTATACCTTCGAAAACAGTCTCTTCGTCCTCGCCATAACCGGCATTGATTTTTATCGCACTGCCCGGCTTAAAGGCATCGCTATTGCTGACTGGAAAATCTCTCTCGGGCATATCGCCATCATTTAAGATAATTCTGGCTGAAGCTATTTTATTAATTGCCTTGGTTACCGAGACGGAAATAATCTGTATTGCATCATCAATCTGGCTGCCTTCACTGAGTATGCTCAGTTTGATTACACCGCTACTGTTTAATGTTGGCGAATCTGCCATGCCCTACCTCAGCGGTGGAAAGTGAAGTTTGCTGCCCGGCTCAATATCACGGAAATTGGTAATATTGTTGGCCCTGGCAACCTCAAGGTAATAGGAGCTATCCTTGTAGACGCGATAACACAGCGCCGGCAAGGTATCCCCTGCTTTCACTTCAATCTGGTGACTCAGATCTGGTGAGGATCTATTGGCCCGCAGCGCCTCTTCCTCTTTGCTCATAAAACCGGAAAAGGACAATTTAATCTTTGCCCGCAGTGGCTCACCACTGGGTTTGAACAACGTGTAATCCACCGACATCGATTCAAGCCGACCAAAAAATATCAGGCTGCCCCACAACAGTCTTACATGGTTGGGTTCATGGTTGCTGCCATCATATTTATAGACAATATCGGTTAACGACTTAACCTGGGTTTTGACATCATCGCCAGCCAGTTCAACAACGCCTGTGCCGTCGATAACGATATCAAAACCGATTTTTTCAGGTTTTATGCCGCTAAATTTTGTGTCCGAGGCAAGCTGTCCCAGGGCCTCTTTTTTGTTATAGCCAATTTCATAGGAGTGACTATAGCTGGAAGGATTGAGCATTAACTCAAAAGAGCTGCCATCATTGACCGTAATATTGCCACTGTCATCAACCGTACAGGGGGATAACTCCAGCTTCTTTTTTAACCCTGTGCTAACAGACATAACTTAGCGTTCCCGGATGTCAGTCAGGCTTTCAGCAATTAACTCACGGCACTCTGCCATCAGCATCTCTTTAACCTTTTCAATATCGACAGCAGCATATTCAGGCACGCGCAACTCGGGACGATCATTGCTCACGGTTGATTTGATAATCAGCTGCTTTACTTCAATAGTCATGACGCTATATCACCCTGTTTGAATAGTTATAATTCAATTCAATTTTTTCGATGGCGACTTCATTCTTGGTGGAGTTGAAATTTTCCACCTCCCAATTAACAGGATAGGCATTGGCAAAAGACCAGGCGCGAATAGGCACTTTATTCTCATCCATCAGATAAACCATTATTGCCATAGGCACTATAGGGATGGAAAAGTCTCCTTCAAACACCGTTTGGCACCACACCACTAAAGGTGATGTCATCTTGGCGATGCCACGTTTTAAAACCAGTTTTGGGTGTTTGACCGACTTGGGCAGTTGATGCACATACCTGTTCTCACCACCTTCGGTATACGGCTCGGTTTCAATCTCAGAACCTATGCCACTGACCTCCTGAAACGAGGTGTCAGACATCCCGGCAGTCGCCGCAAAGGCCACCTTGAAATAAAAAGCCGATGGTTGATAGTCATCAGACGAAAACACAGATGAAGTACCTCCCTGCCATAAATCCTCCTATGAGTAAAAAAACAACAGGGGCAACGTGTAAAACACGCCGCCCCTCTGGTTTTACATCAACCCTTAGGCGTTATCGATAGTGATCCCTTCATGGGCAATCTCTATTGTTTCAATGGCAACTTCATTGCCATCCGCCTTCATATCTGTGCCCGAAATCTTGGTCGGCCAGGCGTTGGCCAAAGTCCAGACCATAGTCGGAGCACCCGCCTCATCCAACAAGCTAATGGTGACTGGTACACGTTTAACCGTGTTCATTTTGATTTGATTAAACCAGTCCCAGAACTTGTTATCCGATTTGAAGACGCCCTTTTTCATAGTCACATTGCTGGACTTCTTGATGCCAGGCATTGAAATAGTAGAAAACTCCGGACTATCACCATGTCGATATTCGATCGGCTGCGCCTCTATATCCAGGCCTGAAATTTCCTGAAAAGACATCACCTCGGAATCCCACTTAACCTGAAAGTAAAACTTCGGCAAAGGCCATACGGTAGTCGATTGTGCAGATCCATCATCAGCCATAACTTATCTCCCTGTAATTTGTGCAAAGCATTTATTGGTTATTAATAGAAACCTGATCACAATAGCCTTATGACTTTTGCATCTGCTGTTGAAAGGTAATTTCTATAAATTCTGCTGGACGACTGATGGCCACCAACACCGTTACTCTCAAGATCCCTTCGAGGATATCTTCCGAGGTCATGGTCTGCCCCAGACCAACATGAACACTGAAGGCATCATCAGGCACTGCACCGGCCAGACCACCACGTTTCCAGATGCCGGTCAGGAAGTTACGCACCATGCTCTTGATGGTGACCCAGGTATTGGCATCATTGGGTTCAAAGACATAGGCCTTGGTCGCCAGACGAATAGACTCTTCCAGCATAATCATGGTGCGGCGTACGTTGATATAACGCCAATCCAGACTATTACCATCCAGCGTCCGCGCGCCCCATACCAACGTACCTTCACCGATAAAGGTGCGGATAGCATTAATGGACTTACCCTGTGTAGTGACGTTCAAGTCTTCCTGTTCGTCATGAGTGATGTTGACTGCCGGTGAAACCACCGCACTCAGACTGACATTGGCCGGCGCCTTCCATACGCCACGCGAGTTATCAACCATGGTGTAAACACCGGCCATCGCCGCCGCAGGTGGCAGCAGATTCAGCTTTTCTTTAATAGAGCCCAGAATATTGCCAAACAGCGGACTCATGGCAATCAGACTCTTGTTTAGCTGACTCTTAACGGCATAGATCTCTTCATCAGACTTGTCTTCCCAGCTGCTGCCAATCTCATCAATTGCCAGGGCCTGTTGCGCAGTCTTGGCCGGGGTCGATTCATCGACCACATCAGGAATACCAATTTCAGTGCGCAGCAGGGTTTGCAGCACATCCTGATTGGTAATGTTTTCATAGCTAAGTTCTTTATCCTGAACAACGGTGGAATTAACCCATGGATAATAGGCTGTCGCATAATCAAGATAATTGATACCCAGTGCTGAACGAAAGTTTTCTATGCAGTCACCGGCGGGATCCTGTCGATCTTTATGACCACCCCAAATATCGAGGATGGCGATGCGGTTTTTCATTTTGCCACCACAGTGAGCCAGGGCCGACTGCTGCACGCTAATGCTGTTTTGCTCGTCTAACAACACGGTTTCAGGAATAACCACCATGGTTGGTTCCTGCTCTTTTACCAGCAGGTTGATACCTTTTTGCAACTTATCCGCTTCGACATCATCACTGTAGTTACCCACCGAAACCACATAACACGGTCCACCACCATTCTGAAAAAACAACAGCATGCTGCTATAAAGCAGGTTTTTACCGGCGCTCTGGCTCAACAGATACTCTTTGCCGGCCAACGAAAATGACGCCTCGTCATTTGAATCAGCGGGTTTCTCGCCAATATCAAATAACGGTTTTGGACCAAAACCGAAGTAGTTATGAAACTCCGACATGGAAGTGATACGCCAGGGCTTGTTCAGCAGCGACTTGCCCTTGTTATCCGCCTGTTGGGTGTAACCGATAAAAGCTGGTACTGCAGTTGAAACCTCAACCACAGAGTTTGGAAAAGCACTTTTTTCAACGATATAAACGCCAGGCGTTTTCATCTGTCCCATGATATCTCCCTCATTTTGTTGTTAACTATTAATGTAGATTTCCGACACAACCATTCCTTGTTCAGCCACTACTTCATTTCCAGTCTGATTCATACGGGCGACCGGCAACCGCTTGATAACAATTTTGTCCCCCCCTGGGACTTTTTGTTTTAGTTGAAAATAAAAATCATAGTTTTCATTCAGAGGAATACTCTGTTTTGACCTAAAGGTCATAGCTATGCGTTGATCTGCCAGAACAGATGTTCCGGCAGGCTCAAATTCAACCTTGTTTTCAGCATCAACGATATAGGCATTCTGTTTTGCCATATCACCGAGCAAAAAATACTTCCAGACTGTCTGTCTGGCTTTAAAACGAAGTTTATAGTTTCTAACTACTGGTTTTAGCTGCTTATCAAACAAACCATTTTGTTTTTCATTGGCATAGATTTTCACAACAAACACAGGGGGTATGAGCCTGTCCTTCTGGCTGAGCATATCCTTAAGTTGTGCTGCGTCCGGCGGCAACAAATCAATCTTAGATAGATTTTTCTGGGCATGCAACTCAAGCCAGCCGGCATCATCCAGGCTGACATTGTCGTTAGTTAAATATGCAATTTCGTCGTTAGAGGCCGAAAACGGTTCGCTATAACTTTTAAATTCTGCGGAACTTGAATAAACCTTAAACTCGAAACACAGGGCGTCATCGGTATCTAGCGCATATTGTTGCAATGACTCCAGCCTCGACTCATCATAAGCGACGTGTATGCCATCATTGGTCTTGCGTAATAACAAACCAGAATTATTAATTAGACGGTGTGTATTTTCTGTGGCGACAAAATCCAGGCAGGAACAGACAGCCCCACTAAAAAACTCATGTTCGACGGCGATACTGAAGAGAGGCAGATATGTACTCATGTCATCACTTATCAGAATTCAACGTTTGCTGTGATTGCTTCAGCGAAGAGGTCTGCTTGATCACTGTCCCCGAATCGTAAGTCACCATTCTCACTTTATACAGAATGGATGGCAGATACTTGCCACTTAGTATCCCCCACAGAGAGTTAAGATCAGACATATTGAGATTTTCGATATCCAGGATCAGCCTGTCGATATTGCCAGCCAGGCCGGGGGAATTGCTGCGATCAAACACCGGCTGACTCTGAAAATAACTGATGGTGTTTGAAATAAACTTCAAACCTTCCTGGTAATTATTGCCGCTAAAGTAGCTGGCAAACATCAGATAGATATTAAAAAACACTGGCGAGCTGTTAACCACAGAACGGGCAGAGCCGACACTAGTGAGGTTCTGTTGGCGAAAAGGAACTGTGTCCTTCTCAATATTGACCAGAGAAACCACAATTTTATTATTCACATGGCTGGCGACCGAACCATCCTGTTCCAGAATATTGGATACAACAACAATATCCTCATCCAGTTCAAAGCTTCGTTTAAGAAACTGATTTAATTCGCCAGCAATATGACAGATTGCAGTATCTATCATTAACCATTACTTCCTTGTAAAAAGGTTAAAATCAAACCAGCCAAAGCATTAATCCTAATCAAAGTTTATGACTGGTAATATCATCTGATTAAATATTCTCGCTACCGGAAATAATACATATGGCGATCAATCATACAGACACAAATCAAAACCTGCTCAAACAATGGTTAGTTATAAAATTATTAAATTAACCTAAACTAACCAGCCTGATATTCAGCCTCAAATACGACATTCAGAAAAGGCTATCACTACTCAGAATATACTCCCGAGCATAACGTCTATTTGAGAACAACCACAGTAAAATAAGCCTAAGCCGCACCTACTATCCAATATTTTCTGTGGAAAACTATATACGCAGCTTGATGACAGCTATTTAATAGCATCAAATGCCGTCCCTATGCCTGGCTGATCCCCCCATAAACCGCTCCCCATCGGCCTTTCGGTATCATTTTCACCCCCCTCAATCACGGCCAACATGATAGAATACGCCGCTTTAAAATGAACATCCGGGCAATTCATGGATTTACGTATAGAAAACCTGCACATTCACTCAGAGAATGAGATCATCCACCCAGATCAGCTCAAACGTGAATATCCTCTAAGCCAAAAGGCTGTCGACACCGTGTTACACGGCCAACAGACCGTCAAAAACATCCTCGACGGCACCGATCCACGCCGCTTTGTAGTAGTGGGTCCCTGCTCGATACACGATATAAAGGCCGCCCGGGAATACGCCGAAAAACTCAAACAGCTGGCCGACAAGGTTCAAGACACCCTGTTTTTGGTCATGCGCGTCTATTTTGAAAAGCCCCGCACCAATTTCGGCTGGCAAGGTCTGATCAATGACCCCCACCTGAACGGCAGCTGCGACATCGAAACAGGCCTGCGGCAGGCTCGTAGACTATTACTCGACATCGCCGAAATCGGCCTGCCCACCGCCGGTGAAGCACTCGACCTGGTCACCCCACAATATGTGCAGGACCTGTTTTCCTGGACCGCCATTGGCGCCAGAACCACTGAGTCGCAAACCCATAGAAAGATGGCCAGTGGTTTCTCATCCTCAGTTGGCTTCAAAAATGGCACCAACGGTGATCTCGATGTCGCCATCAACGCCATGCGCGCTGCCGCCCATGAAAACAACTTTGTCAGCATCAATTCCGCAGGCCGCGTCGCCGTGGTTCGCACCAAAGGCAATCCATACACACATATAGTATTACGTGGTGGCAGCGATGGGCCAAACTACGATGCCAAACACATCGCCCAGTGTGAACGTCGCCTTGATCATCTGGATCTGCCTAAAAGCATCATGGTGGATTGCAGTCACGCCAACTCACTCAAAGACCCGGCGAAACAGCTGCTGGTCATGGATGATTTCACCCAACAGGTTCTCGATGGCAACACATCAATCAAAGGCCTTATGATTGAAAGCAACCTCAACGGTGGCAACCAGGCGATTCCAAAAAACCTTGATGAGCTCGACTACGGTGTCTCGGTCACAGATGCCTGTATCGACTGGAGCAGCACTGAAAGTTCAATTCTCACCATGCATGAACATTTCAAAAAGGCTGGCCTGGGAATTGAAGCCACCACGGTAATTGCAAAAGAAGCTTAAGGCCTAAGCTGTAAAACCAGAGCCAGGCTTCAGAGTTCGCCGAGCAGACTGCACACCCGAGCAATCAGAAGATGCCACTTTATGAATTAAGTTAGAGACAAAGTTAAAGGCAATGGGTAAGCGGAATAATATTTAAATATCAGGCGCATCCTCAGTCAGATCCGCAGCAACAAAACGCTAGTTAATATTTCGATGCTCACCTGCACTGTGTGACAACCTCATAAGCAAGATGCCTACTTGCAAACATTCAGAGCCTGGCAGAATTCCAACATTCTGCTTTGTTTCTTCAACAGAACTAAGGCTATAAGCCAAGCTGAAAGAAGCACTCTGATTTATCGCAAAAGCCATCCCAATGCGATCATAAACAGACAACAGATCAATACAGCAAGTTGTCGAAAAAACATACACCGCAGTCAACTAAGTAACATCCACTAACGCGCCCAACTTTAATGTTAAATTTCAGTTAGTTAGTAACTTCAAAACAGTTATAGAACAAATACTTATAATTCATTGTGGAATTTTTAGTGTCGATAAGTTTTACCGCACCAATTTTCCGTTAATAGATGATTTCTTTTGTTTTCAAACAGTTATAAACATGGCCCAAGATATGCAACTGCTACATTGCGGATTTACCAAGCAACATGGATGTGTATGCGGTACCGCAGATAGTTACAACCTTTTCAATTTTACTTACATCTTCAGGGAGAAGAAGCATGAAAAATAAAATTACCACTCTCAGTCTCGCAGGTCTCGTCGCTACAGCACTTAGCAGCAGCGTTCTTGCCGATCTCGAAAATAACGCGATGGCTCATGTGTTTGTCGATGTTGATCCAAATGTCGCTGTAATGGCACTGACAGGTAACATAGACCTTGGTTCTGTGCAGATCGGAAGCTTCGATGGCAATGCAATTTTCCGAGTTGACGCCAATGAAGAAGCTGTCACGCTGGGTGTAGCCACAACTCACCTTTACAAAGGCAATGACCCTTTCAACAATGATGTGGCTCCGCTGCCGGTAGATACCAATCGTGGTGCAGTTATCGATCCTGCCAACGCCAATCCCGTTGAAGGCGGTAGCAATGTCGCTCAGTATGGCGGCGCTGTAGTTGTTGATACCTCATATGGTCCGATGGAAGGCTTTCGCACCAATGATATTACCTTTGAAAGTTCACAGAATGGTCACTTCAGTCAGGACGTTTCCGTCACTGTTGGCTGGGATCAGCCTGATCCAGAACAGGTTCAAGGGCAATACAGTGGTTACATCGTGTTGTATAGCGCCTTGGTAGGCAATAGTGAACCAATGTAATTAAGGAGCACTATCAGGCGGGCGTCAAGCTCGCCTGAGCTTTTCGTTTGATTATAAAGTCAGGACCAGCCAATTCGTTTCAATTCAATACAGCTTTAATTAGAGGGTGTGTTTTTTGTCTAATACAATATGCACACAAAATTTGCAGACAATAAGTTTTTTCTATCTTGTATTGGCCTTTGCCTTTTCGCCAAGTGCAAACGCACAAGAGCTGATTGTTGAGGCAGATGTCGAACCAAGTATCTCAGTGACCAGCTATGCATCTCGGGTTCACATAGGCACAATATCAACAGGTGATTTTTCCAGCACCTTTTCGTTTGCCGTTGAAGCAAATATGCCGGTAGTTGCGCTTCAGGTGCTGGCAACAAACCTCTACAAAGATTCAAATCCGTCAACTAGCAGTACCAATCCAATCAGCGTTAATCAATCCGCCGGCATTGATATAAATGCTCCTGCCGCAAAAATAATTGATGGTTCCGGCTGGAATGCAGCCTTTAGCAATAGTGAAACTCTCAATAAACCGGAAGGCATCTTCAGCGGCTTCAGGACAGAGCAAGTCAAACTGGAAAGCAGCCAACAGGGCATCTTCGATCAAGATGTGGACTTGAGGGTGACATGGACACAGGATGAGTCTATCAAGCCTGCGGGGCGTTATGGCGGTTATATCGTGCTCTATGTGTCATTGGTCAACTAAGCAGATTCAATTTCGAATGGATCACAGATAGTGATTCACTTTTTGAAACATCACAAAACCATGGATCTATTTATGAATGCATACAAACACCACTATCAAATAAAAATGGATAGGTGTCACAACTATACGCAGACCGTCATTTCAAATTCGATCAAATCAGGGTCAGCAAAAATCTGCACAAAAATATCATCCGTCATCACACTTATGGTTTTGTTGCTCAGTGCCTGCTGGTTATGGCCATTGTCAGCCCAGGCCAATATAGGTGCACGCCCCGCCTATTTGTTTGTCGACCTGAGCAAAAAAAACCCATCCGGCACCTTCACCATTAGCAATTTGGGTGATGAAGAACAAACCTACCGAGCACGGGCAATACACTTTGAGCTGAAAGAAAATGGCTCGATATTTCCCGTCACACCCGATGAGCATTCACTTGCCGAATGGATCAAATTTAATCCAAAAGAATTCACCCTGCCGCCCAAGTCGAGCAGAGTAGTGCGTTTTACCATTGTCCGTAATAAAAGGAGCCTGAAGACGCGTGAATATTGGGGCGCCATCGAGTTTACCCCGCTCAGTGGGGCAAGTTTTTCCAAAGAAGATGAAGAGGGTCATACAATGGAGTTCAAAGTAATTACTACCCTGCTCATTCCCATATATGGCCAAATGCCGGATACAGAATTTGCCGGCAAGATCAGCAACATCACAGCTGGCCAGACGGAAGGTGGTCAACAACTTTCAGCCATGGTAGAGAATATTGGTGAAGGCGGTATACGCACCGGAGGAAGCTGGCAGATTTTTGCAAAAGACAGTGGCGAACTGGTCAAACAAATTCCTGCCAGCAGATTCCTGGTTTTACCCAAGCAAAAACGTCATCTCGTCACCCATCTTGATGAACACTTACCTGCGGGGCAATACACGGTAACGCTGTCACTGGAATATAAAAAAGACAAAATATTGTCAGGCCAGGGTGAAGTGGAACTGCAATGAGATAAGACCATCACAGACACAACCTGTCTGCACGCTTTAATCACAACATAAACAGTTTTTGGCACACAAGGGGGTAATGGGTGCCTGCCTTGTCAGCTCGACCTAAACTACATTGCCGCCAAAAAGCCTTCATGCGGTTGCCGCGAATTGCCGCTCATCTTTTATTTTTATGTCGCGCTCTGATTGTAGCTATGACGCTGATGTCATTGGCTGGCCACGCCGTTGCCCAGCCGAGCGAAAACCAGGCGGAAAACTCTGAAACTGCATTTTCCTCGAGCCAGCTAACATTCACACAACCGGAATTAATTACCGATGTAGTCGAACTCAGACTGGCAGGCAGAACCTGGCGTGAAAATCTTCGCGTACCTGACCTTGATGTCTATATCAATGGAGCTGGACAACGTTTCATACCGCTGCTGCGACTACTTAGACTGCTCCAGGCGAAAGGTGAGTTTGAAGATCAACTCATCACTTTTTCGCTACGCAAGGGAAAAAAATCAAGCATAGATTTAAATGAAAAACTGCTTTTTGTAGATTCACAATCGCAGCCGATTGAGATTATCAGAGGCATATCTGATATTCGCGGCGAAGCAGAAATTTATGTCCCCGAAGTGGTGATTGCCCTCGGTTTTGACATCGATTTTTTATGGAGTGATGCTGAATATGCCTACAAGTTGACTACCGAGCAGCCGTTGCGAGTCTTCGAAGAAGTTGCACAATCTCGCCATCATAAACGTCCGCTCATTCACCACCTTTCAAGTAATCTGGTAGAAACCGAATCCACTAAGCAAGCGGTCGATTCACATCAACTTGTTTCGATTATTGATACCAGCCTCCGCCTGGATACCCGATCTCTTGATAATGCCGAGCATAAAACCAGCAGTAGCGTAAAACCGGATATTACTTTTTATGGTCAACTCGGGCCAGGAAATTATTTTCTGCACTTAACAGAAGACATCACCTATCCAGATGGTGACGTGCCCAAACTACCATTATGGATTGAGGAAGGGCTTTGGACATATGAAGCATCAGACACCATCGTCCGTGCCGGCGATACGGTGATTGGATTGAATGATCTTGTTTTTCCATCGACAAAATTTACCGGCGTGGTTGTCAGGGGCATGTTCGGCGATGGTTTGAAAAATGGCCGTAGCAGGCAATTTCTGTCAGGCAACCGATTTAGTTTCATGGCAGAAAAAAATTTCTCAGGTTATGCATTACTGGGATCTAGTGTCGAGATTTATGTCAATAACCGGCTAATTGATTCAACCGTTGT
>Ga0316192_10000558_pt1 | contig 27237 bp, 21 predicted proteins | sample MerIslwburrow_MG_FD_204931 | JGI IMG/M metagenome (GOLD analysis project Ga0316192, IMG submission 204931) | Coastal sediment microbial communities from Maine, United States - Merrow Island worm burrow | ecosystem: Environmental > Aquatic > Marine > Coastal > Sediment | place: USA: Maine...
GGTCACGACGACGACGTCGGGTCGAATCAAGCGTGCGTAGCGGGCCATCTGGCCCGTCCGATCGATTCCCACTTCGAGCACCCCGTAGGAATCCTGTGGACGGAGCCTGAGCATGGCTCTCGCCAGTTGACTCCAGGCATTCCGATGCGACACTTTCTTGGGATCGAGACCTAGTGCGCAGGCGACGGCCTTGGCCGTAGTGGACTTTCCGTACGAACCAATGACGGCGACGATCCGTGTTCGACCTCTCAGCCTCTCTCGGTGGATTCGGGCGAGCCGCGAGTAGACCGGCCAGGCTCGATGTTGGAGCCCTTCCTTGAGTTGGCTCCGACCCACCGGTGTGCGCAGAAGGTGAAACAGGTCGCTCGGCGAGTAGCGCATGCAATCGCCTCAGGGTACCAGCTGGAGAACCTGCTCGATGTGGGGCTCCACGTCCTGTTGCCACACGACTATTGCGTCTCGATGCTCCTGGTTCAGTCTGGAAGCAGCCCGCGGAGCTTGGAGATTGCCCGGTGACGCCTCGACTCTACGGGCAGCTCCGCCGTGAACCGCTGCAGCTCTGCCAACAGGGGATCTTCATCAGAGCGTCCGCCGATGATGAGGACGAAGGGCTCGACTTCCGAGTGGGCCGGTTCCGTGGAGAGCTTCCAATAGAGAATGCCGGCCAGAAGATCGCCTCCCATGGCCAGGTTCGCCTCGTAGAGGCCCCTGACCGCCTCGGCTCGCTCTGTCGGATCGTCGGGTTGCTCTTCCCAGATCATCAGATGAGAGCCCGAGGGTGACGGCAGCACCGAGAAGCCATTGGCCGCCCAGGGCTCGATCGTCGAGTTGGCGCGCCGCGTATAGCCGAGCTCGGTGAACAGAACCCTGTGATCGGGCACACCCTGACGGATCCGAAGCGCATCGATGGTCTGAAGGATGTTCGTCCAGCGGGTCGTGAAGAGGGCCGTTCGTGAGCCGGCGGTCGAGTCGGGCAGATCACGCTTGCGGAGGGGAAAGTAGGCGTTGATGCTGATGAGATCCAGCTCGTTCCAGAAGCTCACCGACTCGAATTGATCGAAATTGGCGGCATAGGTCAGGGAACCGCTGTAGACCTCTCGAACCTGGTCGATGAGCCCGGCCCATCGTCCTGCGATCAGTCGGCGCCGGGCATTGACCTTCGCTATCGGGTCTGCGTCGTCGAGAAACGAGACCTTCTCGGCCCATAGTGCGTGGGCCGCGGCCCGGTCATCGAGATAGGGCTCGATGCCCTCGTATCCTTCGCTGCCGCGCACCCAGATCTGCTTGCCCTCGATCGCCTCCCGGTGCTCCAGGACCTTGGCGTTCTCGTGGTCCACTTTTTCTTCGTTGGACCAGTACTCCTCGAGAGCTGGCAGCTCGTCCACCGGCACGGTATCGGCCATCGAGTTGAGCTCGCTACCGATCGCCAGGACATCGATGCCCTCTTCCTCTGCGATGCGAGCCCACTCGAGAACGTATTCACTGTAGCGATCGAACCACTCGTTCAAGGCCTCATCGGAGTCCGGCATGATCATGCCGTGCCAAAAGAACTTGTTGCGCTCGAAGGCGTGATCGAGAGCCACGCGTAGCACCAGCACGACGTCGAGACCCACCTTTCTGGCGGCACGAGCTTCGGAGATGACCCAGGGCTCCTCGTCCTCCCACCAGAGATTGGTCGAGTCCCAATCCCCCTGTTTCGCATAGACGGTGACCGCGACCGTGTTCATCCCGCTCTCCGTCAGGGCGCGAACCCATGCGTCGTGGTCGGGCTCGTTGACCTGAATACCGCCCAGGTAGAAGACAGGTCCGGTCGATCGCAGGGCCAGGAAGAGGCCGATGCCCGCCAGGAGAACCAAGAGGATGGTCAGGAGACTACGCAAGATCGGATCCCGGTGACTTCGTTACGAGCGCCATGAGCATTGGAGGATTCGGCGCCGAAGACTCCTGGGTTCGGGGTGGGCTCGAGCATCATCGGGCCTACCACCTCGATTGCAAGCTGGTATCGTTTTGGCCATCGCCGGAAGAACCACACGTTCTCGAGATTCGCCACCACCGACGCCCCTTCGAGTCCACCCTTGTCTCTGTACACCATACGCCGTCTGATCGGACCGCTGCTTGTCGGGGCCATTGCCCTGACCGCAGTCGCCTGGTTCATGAAGGGTCGCCTGGTTACCTCCGCTGCCATCGAAGCACCCCTGCTGCAGGAACCCGAGCAAGGAGCCACGGCCCGAGAGCTTTTCGAGTTCGAGTACAAGGGGCAGCAATGTCGGGTAAAGCCGGTGGCCACCTATGAGTTGTGGGGCCTTGTTGTCAGCCACAACAACATCGAGAGCATCGCCGACCTCTACCATGACAGCACCTCGGTCGATACCAAGGATCTGTGCGTCATCTGGGGCGGCAACCTCGAAAAGGACGATTTCCGGCAGGTCGAGTTCAAGAGCGGGTCGTGGACCTGCTACTTCCAATACCCGCAGGGCGTGAAGTTCGCCCACCACGAACTCGGCAACAACCACCTCATCACTGACGACCCGTCGATTCGAGACCAGATCGCCGGGGTCAGGGTCGGCGACCAGGTCCGAATGAGGGGGCTGCTGGTGGACTATCAGATGGACGACTGGGAGACCTTCTGGCGGCGATCCAGCACCGTGCGAACCGACACCCTGTGTGAAGTGGTCTTCGTGGAGGAGTTGGAGGTTCTGCAAAGGGGAACCCCAGGCTGGTATACCGCATACCGAGTCGGGAAGGGCCTGATCCTGGCACTTCCGGTCCTCTACCTTTTGGTCTTCTTCCTCGAGTCGGGCCGGTCGGACAGCCAACTCGGCAGGCTCTAGCCCCGCCCACCCTACCGGCCTGGGTCTTGGGTCTCGGGTCCTGCGTACAGAGTCCAGCTTGTCCACAGTGCCGGGGATCAAGGGATCAGGGCCTGCCAGTCGACCGGCTCGGGGCTCGTCAGGACCTCGGGTGGCAGGGCCTCCAGGACAGCGATATCGGTGTGGCCGTTCTCGCCACGGTTGTCCGACAACAGGATTCGGCCATAGCGCTGCCAGTTGCGCCAGGGCGAGGAGAAGCGCGGTTCCTCGTCGGCAGCATCGGCGTAGAAGTCCCATTGCTCGACCAGGCCGCTGTCTGCCGCGACGTAGACGCGGTACTTGTTCTCAGGCGTATTGCCGACGGCCTCGAAAGTCAGCTGCAGCACCTCGGCCGGACGACCATCCTGCATCTGTCCCTTGCCGACGTGCTTCAAGGTCACGCCAGAGTCCTTGAGCTTGTAGGGCATGAACATCCAGTAGCTGTCATTGATCCAAACACTCTCGCCATTGTCCAGCATCGCCGACAGATCTTCGGGGTCTGTCACCGGGTCTCCCTCCATCCAGGCTCGGCCCTGCTTGGTGCGCAGATTCATCAGGATCAAGTAGGGGCGCTCGGTCTCACGGTCGACACCTTCGATCCGAATGTCGCCGGTTTGCTTGTCCCAGACATGACGACGACGGCCAAAGAAGCTCCACGTGAGGAAGCGGGTCTCGTCCCAGGCCTGGCGCCCTCCAAGCTCGACCATGACGCGGTCGGCGATCTCGACAGCGTCGGGGTCGGAGCCCTGCAGGTTGAAGCCTTCAGCCGGCGGGTTGGGTTCCGATGCCCCCAGGGCCGCCCCGACCGCTGCCAGCAGGGTGTAGAGAACGAGCGTTGTCAGAATCGTTGGGCGCTTGACCATCAGGACCTCCTCTCAGAGCACTTGAACTCTACGATACGCGGTCCGGTTTCGCGAAGTTCGAGTCAGGCTCAGAAGGGTACGTCGACGGCTTCGCACAGAAACTCGACCAGGGGGCTGCCCTTTCGGCAGAGTTTCCAGTACTCCGTCAAGAAGTCGGGATCTCCCGCGGTCTTCGCGTCGAAGTTGGCAACACCGATGAAGTCCTTCCGCTTGAGATCTTCGATCATGGGGTCGTCGGGGTCGTAGCCCTTGGGTGCTCGCTTCAGAGAGTCGCCGGCGAGCTGGAATGTGTCCGAGAAGCGCTTCGAGCCCGAGATCTGCTTCCAACGCCGCGGCTGCTCGCCGATCGCGGCGCGGATTCCCGCCAGGGCGTCGCTGTCCGGGTGCCAGATGCCGACGCCGGCAAAGCAGCCCCCAGGATCGAGGTGGAGGTAGAAGCCGGGCGCGTGGACGTCTTTGCCTTGCTTATGGCGAAACTGGATCCCGACATGGGTCTTGTAGGGGCTCTTGTCTTTGGCAAATCGTGTGTCCCGGTAGATACGGAACATGGAACCGCCTGAGGGTCGCGGGTCGGCGAGGAAGTGCCGACTGATCTTGTGCAGCTGGGGTCCGGAGTCGCTGATGAATTGTTGCGCGGGATGTCGTACCTCGTCTTCGTAGCGCTGCTTGTTGGCCTGGAACCACTCACGTTGGTTGTTCTTCTTCAGGTCCTCCAGGAAGCGGAAGAACGCGCGGTCGAAATAGGTCTGCTCGGAGGGCATTGCTTGTCTCCTCATCGGTCCAGTTGGGAAATTGAGCGGACGCCTTATCGTCTCATACGGCCTTGGCGGGAATCGGGTTTTGGAAGTCCTGAGGGGGAGCGGAGACAGCGGGCTCTTGCGGGTGTAGACTACGGGCCTGTTCGAGACCTGGCACGTGCGAGTGTCAGTGGTTTTGATCATCAAGTCAGAGAGTCCGTTCCCCACACAAGCTGACAACCGGAGGTCAACGATGCGAAAAACAATTCTCTTGGGCGTTGTTGTTGCCCTGATCGCTCTTCCGATGGTGGCCGAAGACCTGACGTTGGATCAGGTCCTGGCAAACCACTATGAAGCGCTCGGCGGCCTGGACGCCATCAAAGGCATGGACACGGCGACGTTCGTCGGCCGCATGGCCATGGGGCCAGGCGCAGAGGCTCCATTCAAGATGTTCTTCAAACGGCCGATGATGGCTCGCATGGAATTCACCATGCAAGGCATGACTGGCATCCAGGCCTATGACGGTGAGACCGCCTGGATGATCATGCCGTTCATGGGCAAGTCCGACCCCGAGGTGATGGCCGAGGATCAGGCAAAGAACATGCAGGAGCAGGCCGACCTCGACGGCCCCCTCGTGGATTGGCAGGAGAAGGGCCACAAGGTCGAGCTCATTGGCCTGGAGGATGTCGACGGTACCGAGGCCTACAAGATCAAGGTGGATCTGGCCAACGGAGACGTGCGACACCACTTCCTGGATAGTGAGTACTTCATCACGATCAAGCAGGAAGGCAAGACCATGATGCAGGGCAACGAGGTGGAGTTCGAGACCATTCTCAGCGACTACAAAGAAGTCGGTGGCCTGATGTTTCCCCACTCCGTCGAGAGCAAGCCGAAGGGCGCGCCCGAAGGCCAGGTCATCACGATCGACGAGATCGAGGTCGGCATCGAGGTCTCCGATGATCTCTTTGCCATGCCTGCACCCACCGCCGAGGCGGCCGAGTAGTCAGGGAGAGAAACCATGAAGAGCAATCTCATGAAGACAGGCATCCTGATGGTTGCCTTGTTGGGGCTGGGTCTGCCTGCCAGGGGGCAAGTCGAGATCGACTCCAATACTTTTGGAGGCTTGCATGCGCGTTCCATCGGTCCGGCTGTCATGAGTGGCCGGATCGCCGCTATTGACGCCGTACCCGGGGATCCGTTGACGATATACGCCGGCGCAGCGAGCGGCGGTGTATGGAAATCGAAGGACGGGGGCATCACCTGGAATCCGATCTTCGATGACTACATCCAATCCATCGGTGCCATCCGTGTGGATCCGCAGGATTCGAACACCGTCTGGGTCGGCACCGGGGAGTCGTGGGTCCGCAACAGCGTCTCGGTGGGCGCCGGAGTCTACAAGTCGACGGATGGGGGCGACAGTTGGAAGTTCGTCGGATTGGGTGACTCGGAGCGCATCGCGAGGATCGTCATCGATTCCGACGAGACCGATACCGTCTATGTCTGTGCGACTGGCCAGCTGTGGAGCGCCAACGAGGAGCGGGGCGTCTATAAGACCACGGACGGCGGCGAGAAGTGGGAACGCGTGCTCTGGGTGGATGAGAACACCGGGTGTTCGGATGTCGCGATCGATCCCCAGAGTCCCAACATCCTCTACGCCGGCATGTGGCAGTTTCGGCGATACCCGGACTTCTTCGAATCCGGTGGTCCTGGTAGCGGGCTCTATAAATCGACCGATGGTGGTAAGAACTGGAAAGAGTTGACGACCGGTCTGCCCGAAGGGGAGAAGGGGCGCGTCGCAGTCACCGTGGCTCCGAGCCGTCCGAGTCGAGTCTATGCCGTGGTCGAGGCCGAGGAGACGGCCCTCTACAAATCGGACGATCTCGGAGAGAGCTGGGAGCAGATGAACAACTCTCTGGCGGTCAAGAGTCGTCCCTTCTACTTCGCCTATGTCGTGGTAGATCCGGAAGATTTCAAGCGGGTCTACAAACCGGGGTTCTATCTGGGGGTCTCCACGGATTCCGGCAAGTCCTTCACCTCGATCTTGAGCGGTGGGTTCGACATGGCGGTGCACAGCGACCACCACGCCCTTTGGATCAATCCCGACAATCCCTACGAGCTGCTCCTGGGAACCGACGGTGGCGTCTACATGTCCTATGACCGGGCCGCCCACTTCCGGCTCATCAAGGCCCTGCCTGTCTCCCAGTTCTACGAGGTCAGTTACGACTTCGACCGGCCCTACAACGTATTCGGGGGTCTGCAGGACAACGGCTCCTGGATGGGTCCCTCGCGCTCGGCCGGCGGCATCGAGAACAAGGACTGGACCCTCGTGGGTCAGGGCGACGGCTTTCATACCTACAGAGACCCCGAGGAGACGGACATCATCTACGCCGAGTTTCAGGGTGGAAACCTGACTCGCTATCACTTGTCAACAGGGGAGTCCAAAGAGATTCGGCCCCTGCCGGGCGAGGGCGAGGAGGACTATCGATTCAACTGGAACACGGCGCTGCATCTGTCGCCCAGCTCTCCGGGCACCCTCTACTACGGTGGCCAGTACCTGTTCCGCTCGTCCGACCGTGGCGAGTCCTGGGAGAAGATCTCACCGGATCTGACGACTAACGATCCGCAAAGGCAGCGTCAGTTGGAGACGGGTGGCCTGACGATCGACAACTCCACGGCCGAGAACAACACCACCATCTACACGATCTCGGAGTCGCCCAAGAACTCCAAGGTCCTGTGGGTGGGTACTGACGACGGCCTGGTGCAGGTGACCCGGGACGGCGGTGAGAGCTGGACCAACGTGACCGCCAATATTCCGGACCTACCCGGCGGCCTCTGGGTCTCTCACGTGGAGGCGAGCCCTCACGAGGAGGGTACGGCGCATTTGTCCGTGGATGGGCATCGATCGGGCGACATGAACACCTACCTCTACCGAACCACTGACTTCGGTTCCACATGGGAGTCCATCGTCAGTGAGGGCATCGAGAGCTTCGCCCATGTCGTGGCACAGGATCCGGTGAACCCCGACCTCCTGTTCGCCGGCACCGAGTTTGGACTGTACGTCACCTTGGACAGTGGCAGCCGGTGGGCGCGATTCAAGGGCGGTCTACCGCCGGTACCCGTACGGGATCTGGACATCCATCCGCGCGATCACGATTTGATCGTCGGCACCCACGGCCGAGGTATCTATATCCTGGACGATCTGACCCCTCTCCGCGCCCTGACTGCTGAGACCCTCGAGGCCAATCTGGCCTTGCTGCCGGCTCGCGACGCGGTCATGGCGGTTTCGGGCGGCATGTCCTGGTTCACGGGTAGCGACGAGTTCTCGGGGAGGAACCCGCCCGAGGCGGCGAGCATCTTCTACTATCAGAAGAAGCGGCACATCTTCGGCGATCTCAAAGTCGAGATCTACGACTCCGAAGGTGAGCTGATCACCACGATTCCCGCACCGAAAGTGAAGGGTCTGAATCGGGCGGACTGGCCGATGAGACTGCCTCCACCCAAGCTACCACCCGCCACGAACCTGGTTTTCGTCTTCCAGGGTCCGAGAGTACCCGAAGGGACCTATACCTACAAGCTGATCAAGGGCAAGGACACCTTCGAAGGGACCGTGAACCTGGTGGCCGATCCCCGTTCACCCCATTCGGCAGAGGATCGGAAGCTGCAGCAGGAGACCGCCCTCGAGCTCTACGATGCCCTGGAAGGTCTGACCTACGTCATCGACACCCTGATCGATGTGCGGGACCAGACCAAGGGCCGGGCAGAGGAGGCGGGCGGCCGAGGCGGACTGGCCAAGAATCTCGAGGCCTATGCCGACGAGTTGGAAACGTTCCGCGGTTCGTTGGTCTCCACGGCGGAGACTGGCTGGATCTCGGGTGACGAGAAGCTGAGGGAGAAGATGGGCAACCTCTTCGGCGGTATTGTCAACTACGACGGACGCCCGACCCAGTCGCAGATCGATCGCAAGGAGGTACTGATCGGTCAACTAACGGCTGCCGAAGCCCGGTTCGAGGAGCTCACGACGAGTCGCGAGCTCACGTCCCTGAACTCGCAGCTTCAGGGTCGAGGCTTGGAGGCCATCGGCATCATGAGCCGTGAGGAGTGGGAAGAAAATCAGAATGCGAGCGGCTCTTCCTCCTCGGGAGTGAGCGCCAAACGTTTGGCCGGAATCATGTCGAGCCGGGCGCTCATGCCGCTCGGCTTCTAGAAGCCAGCTCGAAGTTGTTCGCAGGATGATTGAAGCCCCCGGGAGATCGGGGGCTTTGTTCTAGGATGAGAGCGACTTCCTGCGAAAGATCAGGAAGTAGTCACCGACCCGCTGGAGCGGCTCATAGTCGCGCTGCACAATGGGCAGCAACTCATCGTCCTGGATCAGTCGCTGGAGAGAGGAGTGGGGTAGGCCGAACCAGGGGAAAGAGTCGTTCGTCCTGACCAGGAGGAGCTCTGGCTGCTGATCCCTCAAGGTCTCGACGATTTCCGCGTGCACGTTGTCGGCCAGCGAGTAGCCTGGCATGTAGGCGAAGGTTGTGACGAGATGGCGGCCAGCGTTCGGACGATCTCCGAGCAGGTAGGTAACGCCGGCCAACCCTAGAACGTAAATGCTCTGGCCCTCGGGAACGAGCTCACGGACGATCCGTGCGGCTTCCAGCTCCCTGGCGTAGCTGTAGTAGTGAGCTTCGTTGCCCCGCCGTTCATGGACGGAGGCGAGAGCCTCACGGCCTGACAACCAGCCCGCGAGATCGGCAGTATCGATCAGGAATCGGGGTGTGGCAATGAGCCAAATACTGATCAGCCCTAGCAGGGTTCCGCCTGCGATGGCCCTCCACCACGAGCCTCGGGTTCCGGTAGCCAGGGAGAGTAGGCCTTCCAGCCCTATGGCGACGAGGACCGAGACCCCGACCATGGCGGGCACCGCATGGTAGCGAAAGCCGGCGACTCCGGATGCGAAGGCGGCCAGGCCCCAGACGAGTGTGCCGACGATGAGAAGCCAGGACGCCCAGCGGATCGATTGCCGCCGAGCCAGCCAAGCCAAACGTACGAATCCCAGAGTTGTCAGAGCTGCTACCGCAAAGTTCCGGGGCGTCGAGAGGAAGTAGTGGGTGAATCGATCGAACAGATTGGAGGGGATCGGTCGCACGCCAGCCAGGTAGGCAGGATGGTGCTTCGAAAAGAGGTGGAAGAAGCCTTCGAGGCTCCCCGAGATCATCACAAAGACAGCTACCACAACCGAAACGATGACGGCGCCGAGAGTCAGATCCCAGGCCCTGCGCTTTCCCTGATTCGTCCGGACTCCTTCCCACAGGAGTACCAGGAAGAAGAAGACAAGGAGTACCGACGCTTGCGGTTTTAGCCAGGCCGCCCAGGCCAGTGCCAAGCCAGATACCAGGGCCGGAAGACGCCGCTCGGGAAGCGCAATGCTGAATAGCGCTGCGCTCAGGCCCAGCGCCACGACCGCGGCTTGAAAGAACTCGACCTGGCCACGGTCTGGCAGGATCCAGATCGTCGAGGAGGTGAACGCGCAGAAGCTCACCGGTAGCAGAAAGAGCAAGGTGGGGGGCGGTCCCTGGCGATCGTCGGGTCGCAGAGCCAAGGCGCTTGCCCCAAGTCCAAGCCCCGCGAAGAGCAGAAACACGAGCTCGACGACTCGCGAGGCCAGTGCGGAGGTGCCGAAAAGCGAGATCCGGATCATCTCCTGCAGGTAGATGGCCGGTGCCTTGTGGTCGAAGACATCGCGGTAGAGAGTCTCGCCCTCGAGCATGTAATTCGCCACGGCCGCGAAGAGCGCGGCGTCCTCGAAATAGGGAAAGACCAGGGCCGGGGCCAGCAAGAGTGCAGACAGAATCGCCGCGACAAGTGAGATCAATGCGATCCGAGCTCTCATGGGGCTTTCATGCTACGCGATGATCCCTGGGCGCACCCCAGCACCTAGTCCTCCTCATCGTCGTCCATCTCGCCTTCGGGTGGCTTCTGGGGCATGGGCTTGCGGGGCAGCAGCTCGTCGCGCATGGCGGCGTGATAGGCGAAGGAGGCCATGACCACTGAGGCCTGTACGAGGTCCTCGCGTTGAGCGTGGTCGAAGACATCCCAGTTGGAGTGGTGGGTGCGAGTGTAGTAGTCGAGGTCATCCTGGATGAACTGGAAGCCGGGTAGACCGACGGCGTCGAAAGCAACGTGGTCAGTGCCGCCGGTGTTGCGGTTGGTAACGGTATCGGCGCCCATGTCACGAAAGGGCTCGAGCCACTCTTCGAACACTTGCGCCACCGCGGCGTTGCCCTGGGTATAGATGCCGCGAATCTTGCCACTGCCGTTGTCGAGGTTGAAGTACCCCGAGAGCTTGGCGTGATCGGGCTTTGGGGTGATGGGCCAGCCAAGTGTCCGCAAGTGAGCCGGGAACTCCTGTTGGTCGGGGATCTTGGAGTCGGGTCGGGAGGCGTAGTGTTTCTCGACGTGGGCGCGAGCCCCCAAAAGGCCCTGCTCTTCACCGGCCCAAAGCCCGACCCGAATGGTGCGACGTGGCCTTACGCCCACGGCTGTCAGGATTCTCACCGCTTCCATGACCACGGCTGTACCGGTGCCGTTGTCATTCGATCCGGTGCCTGGATGCCAGGAATCGAGATGGGCTCCCAGCAGGACTACTTCGTCGGCTTTGTCGGTTCCCGGAATCTCGGCAATCGTGTTGTAGACCATGAGGTTGTCATCGTAGAACTGGGCCTCGATGTCGATCTCGAGCTCGACGTCCTGTTCCTCTTCCAGCAGCCGCAGTATCCAGTTGTACTGCTCGGTGGCCATCGCGATCGTCGGTAGGCCTACACTTGCACCTGGCTCTCGAGAGCCCGCGCTGCCGGGGCGCAGCGTGCCGCCGTCACGCGAGCTGATGTCCACCACAGCAACCGCGCCTTCCTTGATCAGGAACTCGTTCAACGCTCGACGCAGCTGCAGTTGTTCTCGGGCTTCCTCGAGCCATTTCTCGACCCGCCCGGAGGGAAAGCTGAAGTGTTCCATCTCCTCGAGCTCGGTTGGGGAGAGGCGAGCAAACTCGGCCTGCTCTGGAGCCGTGATCTCCCGGCTGTCACTGACGAAGAGGACCTTGCCCTGCAGCCCGCCACGATACTGATCGAGGTCATCCTCCGTTTCGAGCGTTACTTTGAACGCTAGGCCGCGAACAGGGCCGCTGGTTCCCGGGGTCCACGCTTTGGGCAGAGCCATCAACGGAGTCTGCCGAGGCTGGATCATGTGTACCGCGGAGCGACTGAAGGACCAGCCACGTCCGAAGGGGCCCCACTCCTCCAGGCGACCGTTCTTAAGACCCCATTCTTGTAGTTTCTGGAGCGTCCACTCGTTGGCCTCCACGAGAGCTGGCGAGCCGGTCAGCCGGGGACCGATCCGGTCGGTAAGGTACTGCAGCGTGTCCATGACCTGCGAGCGGTTGATCCCCTCGTCGCGGATTCGGTTGACCATCTCCCAATCGATGGGCTCGTCAGCCCACAGGGTGCGGGCCAGCAGAAGGATGGTGCCGGCGAGAAGAGTGGCGCTTCGTCGCATTGTATTTCTCCCAATCAAGCACCCACATGATGCATGAGGGTTTCACGTGGCGGCGCAGGGTCGTGCAGTTCGCGACGACTACGCGCGGCAGTCTACCTCACTGATTCGGACTCGGAGGAGGGCCCGATCGACGTTCGGGAGCACGGCGGACAAGCAGACGAAACCGGGGCAAAACGATAGAATGATGCCCTCGGGCCGAGCCGTAGTTCAGCACTGAATCCAAGACTTCAAAGCGAGGGGCAGACAATGGTCATTTCTCTGGTCAATGTGAAGGGTGGCGTCGGAAAGACCACCACCGCAGTCAATCTGGGAGCGGGATTCGCGGGCAGTGGACTGCGGGTTCTGTTGGTCGATCTCGACCCTCAGGGCTCGGCCAGCTATTCACTCGGCGTCGACACCGACCAAGCGGACTTCTCCAGTGTAGATCTCCTTGTCGGGGAGCAGCCGATCAGCAATGTGATCGTGGGAACCGGTGTCGAAGGCCTCGACCTCATTCCCGGATCCATGAAGTTGGCCGGGGCCGATCTCGCTCTGGCGAGAAAGATGCACCCGGAGCAGAGGTTGAAGAGGGCGTTGAAGCCCCTGCGGCGGCAGTATGACTTCATCCTCGTCGACTGCCCCCCCGGCCTGTCGATTCTCACCGTCAACGGGCTGGTGGCGGCAGATTTCTACATCCTTCCTGTGGTGCCTCACGACCTGGACATGGAGGCCATGAATCACTTCTTCATGGGCCTCGAGACCCTTGGCCGCAGTGTGCGCGGGCTGCCCGACCTTCTAGGAGTTCTGCTGACGATGGTGGATCACCGCACTTCGGTGACCGACGCTGTCGTCGAAGCCATTCGAAGAGCGCTAGGCAGGGAGGTCTTTCAGACGGAGATTCCCATAAACGTCCGTCTCGCCGAGGCTCCAGGGTACGGAATCTCCATCTATGGCTACGAGGGATGGTCGTCGGGAGCCAGGGCTTATAGCCAACTGGGCGGGGAGGTCATCCGCCGCTTGCGGAAAAAGGGCGCTATCTGAATGCAGAGATTCCGCATCGTTCGATACGGACTCACTTCTGGTCCTGGGGCTTGGGTCCTGGGCCGGATGGCAACCGGAGTCTGCGAAAACCTGGCAATCAGGAAAGGAGCAGTTCCTGCCTTTCCAACTCGTGTATCCACTCGTCGATGGCCTCGGCCATGTCGGCAGGTAGATCGAGAAAGCGCAGCCCCATTCCCGGGTCGTATTGATGCTCGCGAGAGTAACGACGCTGCCAGACGACTTCGCAGTGGCACTTGGCGACTCGATTGATCGGCTCGGGTAGCGAGAACTCGACCCAGAACTGGCTGCCGGGCTCACGTGGGTTGATGGTGCCGATCATCATGCCGCTCTTGCTCAGGTCCTTGGCGTAACCGAAGAAGCTCTTGTGTCCATCGGTAACCTCTGCCTGCAGAACCAAAATGGGGGCACGCAGTGCCTGTCGTGAATCGGCAGGGGGGAGCTCCTCGGTCTTGCGCGTCTGCTCTTCCAAAATCATGAACCACCTCGTAGGATTTGGCAGTGCAAGTTGTCGTCAGCCAGTTCCCAGTGTGAGCAGCGGTCTCCTGCTTGGCTATGAAATAGCTCACTCGCGTGACCGGAGGAGAAATGAGGCAGACTCGAAACATTGTGCGCAGTCTCGGATCGCGGGCGCTTCCATTGGCGCTCCCTTTCCTTTTCTTGCTCCTTTTCGGGGCCCTCCTCGTCGGGCTCGGGTGCAGTAAAGTGCTACCGAAGAGGTCGGCAGGGGAGAAGCTCTACCGCGAGTACTGCGCGGACTGCCATGGGCTCAACGGCGCTGGCCACACCATCAGGTACATGGGCAACCCCAAAGCGGATCTCACAGATAGCTTCTGGAAGTATGGTGGGGGGGACAGTGTGGCAATTCAGGAGACATTGCGCCAGGGTCTGGTGGAGCTCCATCCTGCATCCATTCAAAGGCTCGATGGCAAGCAGATCAAAGAGCTTGCCGACTGGGTCCTGAAGCTGCGAGGCGAAGTCAGCCGTTAGGCCCCGTCGACCACTGATCCAGGAGTGCAGAGTCGAGGAAAGGCGAGTCTCAAGGCCATTCGGCCGTGTTGCCCGACTCGAATCCGTCCGCAAAGATGGAGCTGGCGCTGATGAAACGGAGAATCGTTCCCCCGAGGTCCACCAGATAGAGCTCGCCGGACTCGTCTTCCCCGAAGGCGCTGATGGAATGGGATGTGGTGCGCCATAGGGACTGCGTCCAGCTGCCATCCGACCTCTGTGTGCCGAGCCAAATACGCCCGCTGCAGTAGTCGCCGAAGATGTAGGTACCTGCCAAGCCGACGATCGATTGCCCACGATATCGATAGCCACCCGTCACCGAGCAGCCCAGAGAATGGGCGTACTCGAGGATGGGAAAGTCGTACAGGTGGGCTGCACCACAGAGGGGGGACGGATCGTTGGGGTTGGCAGTTCCCGCTTCGAAGCAGTCCCAGCCCCAGTTCATGCCGCCCGCACTCGGCCAGGGCTCCAAGTCGATTTCCTCGATGGCGTTCTGACCCACGTCGCCGATGAACATGTCGCCCGTGTAGCGGTCGAAGCTCCAGCGCCAGGGATTGCGCAAACCCAGCCCCCAGATCTCGTCGCAATCACCAGAGCCACCGATGTACGGGTTGTCGGGCGGAATCCCGTAGGCCGCCTTCAAGCCACAAAGGTCGTTGGGCTCGGCGGGCGGCATGCCGTCGACATCAATGCGGAGCATTTTTCCGAGCAGTGTGCCGGGGTCTTGGGACCGCTCGTTCGGGTCGTTCGAAGAGCCTCCATCACCCATGCCAATGTAGAGATAGCCGTCGGGTCCGAAGAGGATGTTGCCGCCATTGTGATTGCTGAAGTCCTGCTCGATCTCGAGGAGGATGGTTGCGGAGGCTGGATCCGCAAGATCTGGATCGCTAGCTGACACAGCGTAGCGGGCGACGATTGTGCGGTCCTTTGCTGTCGGAGGATTGTGGGTGTAGTTGACGAAGAAGTAGCCGTTGTTGGCGAAGTCGGGGTGGAAGGCGAGTCCGAGGAGCCCTTCCTCGTTGGCGTCGTCCTGGACGAGATCTTCGATATCCAGGAAGGGGTCGGCCAGTACCTGTCCCCCTTTCAAGACCCGGATCTTGCCTGCCTGCTCGACGACGAAGAGGCGTCCAGAGCCATCTCCGGAATGGCGAATGGCGACGGGTCGAACAAGGCCGCTGGCGATCGTCTCCAGGTCGAGGTCGTCTGGGGCGTCGGCATGTAGGGCCTCAGGAGCGAAGATGACCGCCAGAGACCAGAGCAGGCGATTTAGCAAGGTAAGAGAGCGCGATATTCGACAGGTCATTTCTCGGCTCCCGGCAAGTCGACGATTCGAGCTTCGCGGGGCGGTGCGAGGCTGGATGTGCAGCCGAAGCCGGGACCATAGCACCAATATGGCTGGATCGTCAGTGAGCCCGCATTATTCATGACGCCGCGAGCAGATTGTGGAAAGCGTCTGTTAGGTCTGGTCACCCGCAGGGAGGAGCACCGGAGGCAACCTTGCAGGCTGTTGAGGAGCGACGAGCGAGGACTTCCCTGAGATGGCGGGCGATCTCCGCTAGATGCCGTGGGGCTCATGAATAATGCGGGTTAGGGGCTTCGCGCAAGTGTTGAGCGACTCCCACCCTTAGGAGTGGGTACCGACCCATCAGATCGGGTGTTGTTTCGGAGTCTCGTACCTTCGAGGATTGAAGAACCCACAGTGAGCCAGCGAGAGTGGGCGAGGGCGGTGGCTCCAGATTCCGATCTAAAGAGGAGAGACGAATGAGGCGGTGCGACAAATCCGGTATCTCGACTATTGTGGCGTGGGCTGTGTTCGTCTCCATAGTCTGCAGCGCAGTCCTTCAGGCGGAATGGAAGATCGAGTCGGCCGATGGCGACACCTCCATCAAGTTCGGCTTTCTGATGCAAGCGCGAGGTGAGATCCAGGACAGGATCGACGGCGATGGCACCAGTCAGGATCTCTATTTCCGTCGTCTGAGGATTCTCTTCGGCGGCAACATCTCGAAGAAATGGAGCTTCTTCTTCGAGACCGACAGCCCAAACCTGGGCAAGGGCACCGAGTCAGGTGACAAGGTCGCGACCAATATCTATATCCAGGATTTCTTCGTCACCTACAACCACAGCAACGCATTCAAGGTCGATGTCGGCGCCATCCTCATTCCCTTGTCGCACAACTCCCAACAGTCAGCGGCGACCTTGCTGCCTGCAGACTACGCGGCGTACTCCTTCCTCAACTCCAGCCCGACAGATTCCAGGGTCGGCCGAGACTACGGTGTCCAGCTGCGGGGCTTCCTGGCCAATGACCACTTCGAGTATCGGGCAGGCGTCTATCAGGGCGAGCGGGGCGAGACTTCGGAGAACGGGTTCCGCTACGTCGGGCGGGTTGTTTTCTACCCCTTCGAAGCCGACAAGGGCTTCTACTACGCCGGCACCACTCTGGGGAAGAAGCGCATCCTGGCGCTCGGAGCGGGCGTCGATCATCAGGAGAGCTACGACGCCTATGCACTTGACCTGTTCTACGACCAGCCCGTCGGGAATGGCAATGGGCTCACCCTGCAGCTGGGTGGGATTCGGTACGACGGCGGGGAGATCTTTCCCGAGCTTTCCTTGAAGGAAACTCTACTGGTGGAGGCAGGTTTCTACTGGGACCGATTCAAGATCCAGCCGTTCGTCACCTACTACGCCCTGGATAGGGACGAAGAGGTGCTCGACGACCAGAGCCGCCTGGGTGCGGGGCTCGGCTACTACATGAAGGGCTTCAATCGAAGCCTGAAGTTCTCCTACACCGATATCAGGACCGACAACCAGCCCAGTCGCAGTCAGTGGCTGCTACAGCTGCAGATCTTCATGTTCTGATTCGGGAAGCGGCTTTTCAAGGTTCAGCAGAACGGGCCTCGGGAAATCCCTGAAAAGGTAAACTAGCGCGCCAGACGCTGAGACTACTCAGCGTCTGGCGCGGTCTGCTCCCCGCCTGGACCCTTCGATGCCGGCTCAACGATTCCGTCTACCCTTGACCGACTCCGAAGTAACGCCGAGACCGGGCGCCGGCTATTGGTTCTACGCCCTCCACCTGGCCACGATCTGGGGCCTGGCGCTGTCGAATGCGCTTCAGGGTCTGGCGCTGTTGTGGGCGATGATCCGCTGGCAGCGAGTGCGGCCCTCCTCCGAGACGTTCTATGCGACGGGAATGGACCGACTGCTCAAGCCATTCGCCCTCTATTCGGCTGTGTTCGTGGTGTCGGTGCTGACCTCGTACAAGGTGCCGGAGAGTGCCTGGCACCTGCGAGGTTTGATCGGGCTCACTACGCTGCCCCTGGCTTTCCTGCTGGTACGGGGGGAGCGGCAGGTCCGGCTACTGTTCGATATCTTGATCTGGGTCACCCTCGGTCTGGCGCTCCTGGGAATCGGTCAGTATCTGCTGACCGACTATGGCAGTCTGGATAATCGAATTCCGGGAGCCTTCTCCCACTACATGACCTATTCGGGGATCCTGCTGGTCGGCAGCTGCCTGGTTCTGGCGCGGATCGTGGCCGGGACTGCGAACAAGCAGTTGCGGCTATGGCTGATCCTGGTCCCGATCCTTGTAGCCATGGTCCTCACGCTAACCCGCCATGCGTGGCTCGCCGCATTCATGGTCTTGACAATCGCCTGGCTGCTCAGATTCCGCCGATTGCTGTGGGTCTACGTGGCTAGCGTTCTCTTGCTTCTCGCGTTTACCGCCAGCGTCGCGCCCGAGCATTGGTCGCGTTTCCGCTCGATAGCCAGCCTCGAGGATCCGTCGAATTACGACCGCTTGTGCATGGCCTATGCCGGGGTGAACATGATCGAGGATGCTCCGCTGTTTGGAATCGGCCCAGGGATGGTGGAGTACTACTACCCGATCTACAGACACCCCACCTCGACTCGCTCGCACGTGATGCACCTGCACAACACGCTGATGCAGTTGGGAGCCGAGCGAGGTCTGCTGACAGTGGCGGCCTATCTTTGGCTGATGGTTGCGGCGGCGATTCTGAGCTATCGGGGGCTCAAGAGAGATGGAGGTCTCTCAGGGCCCAGAGCGGATCTCTATCTGGGAACACTGCTGACATTGATCGCGTTCAACTTCGCGGGCATCTTCGAGGCGAATTGGCGCGACACCGAGGTCCAACGGTGGATGCTCTTTCTGCTTGCCGTGCCCTGTTGCCTGCCTGGAATCCGCAGACATGAGACTGCCGACGAGGCCTCTGTCTCGAAGGGCCCTGCTGGTGGTTCGCCAGAGATTTGAGCTCGTCCCAGGCCATCAAAACCGAGCGTTGCTCTGCTCGAGCCAGCGGTCGAGAAACAGCAGCGTCCAGGTCTGCTCGTTGGTGAAGCTGAAGGTCCGTGGACGCCGGATGATCTCGCGCTCGGCGAGGCGATCGAGTGCCGAGGTGAGGAGCTCGGGTTGGTGCCGCACCCAGTCCGCGACCGGTAGATTGAAGCCTCTCTTGGGTCGATCGAAGATCCCTGGCGGTATCCGGTCGTCCATCAACCGCCTCACGATCAGCTTGCCTCGATTGCCCTCGACGTCCCGCAGCAGGCGGGTATCCAGCGAGAGAGCGAACTCCACCAGGCGGTGGTCGAGAAGAGGAGGCCGAACCTCCAGGGAGTGAGCCATGCTGGACAGATCGACCTTGGTGAGCAGGTCGCCCGGCAGGTAGGTGTGGAGGTCTGCCCACTGCATCCTTTTCAGCGGCTCTAGATCCTCCCGCCAGAAACGGCGGTAGTGCCACAGGTCATCGTAATCAGCGACTTCGAGAGCGGGCCCAAGCAGTGCGTTGCGCTGCTGTGATGTAAAAGGTCCCGCGAAGGCTGCATAGCGCTCCAAGCCGGTGGCGGTCCGACGCTGAGCCGATCTAGCGCCCCGGGACAGAGGCGGCAGGAGGGACGCCATCGCCCTGTTGACGAAGGTCGAGCGGTCGGTCAACCACTTGCTGTACCAGTGATACCCACAGAAGAGCTCGTCCCCCCCTTCGCCGGTGAGAGCCACGACCGCGTAACGGCGAGCGAGGCGTGACACGAGGTAGGTGGCCCAGGCACCGGAATCGCCGAAGGGCTCGTCAAAAACACCCGGCATGATGTCCAGAGCCTCGTTCAGGTCGACAGCGGAGGCCTGTTCTTCATGGTGCAGCGTGCCGAAGTGATTGGCGATGAGTCGAGCCACAGGAGCCTCGTCCCGGCGCTTGATGTCTATTGCAAGGGTCACGGTGGTGGGTCTGTCCAGCTGGGCTACGACGGTCGTGGAGTCGATGCCGCCGCTCAAGAAGACCGCCACCGGAACATCAGAAATGGTGTGTTCGGGGACGACCTCTCGAAGCAGATCGTCGAGGCGCGGAACCGCTTCTGAGAAATCTGTGATGACCGTCTCAGTCGAGGGGCTCCAGTACCGTTGGATCCGGAGGCTGCCATCCCACGTCAGGTTGTGGCCCGGCGGCAATCTGCGAATCCCGGAGTAGACCGTCTTGGGTTCGGGAATGTACTTGTAGGTGAGGTAGTCGCGCAGCGCCGTCTGGTCGATGGGAGGCTGGCCGAGCTCCAAGAGGGCCTTGATCTCAGATGAGAACGCCAGGCCACCCGGGAGCTGGCGATAGAAGAAAGGCTTGATTCCAAGACGGTCGCGAGCAGCGAATAGACGCTGGCGCCGTGAATCCCAAACGGCAAAGGAGAACATCCCCTGAAGCTGATCGAGGCAGCGCGCTCCGTCGCGGGCGTAGAGGTGCAGGAGAACCTCGGTATCTCCGGCGGAGTGAAGCGGACCTTCCAGTCGACGCCGCAACTCTCTGAAGTTGTAGATCTCTCCGTTGTAGGTGATCGTGTAGTCACCGTAGGTCATCGGTTGGTTGCCGGCCGTCGACAGGTCGAGAATGGCCAGTCGGGTATGTCCTAGATGCGCCCGGGAAGCTCGCCAGACCTCCTGGTGGTCTGGACCCCTGTGGGTCAGGCGCCGGGTCATTCGCTCGATGATCTCGGGCTCGGGGGTGCTACCGACGATGCCTACGATGCCGCACATCAAGCCACTCTAGTAGAGTTGGGATCAGGTCTCAAAGCTTGCCTGCGGTGTCGGAGGCCGCAGCAAGGAGTTCTGGGCTGCTGTCGAAGATCACCAATGGATTTGCCTGAAGAACGGTCTGCATCAGGGCGACTCGACGCCGGAACAGCCTCTTTGCAGGCCGTCATGGCTGTTCAGCTTCTCATTTCCGTCTTCTACCTGGGGTTGGAGTGGTTGTTCTTTGCCACGAAGGCCTCCTTTATGGCTTCCTTCTCTGCAGTCGAGATGGTGGGTACTCTCGTGATTCCACCTGTCGCACTCAGCGTTGCAGTGGTACCCCTGATCCTGCTCCTTGGAGTGGTAGATGTCCGCGTTCCCAAACTCCAGGTGCGCTGCTTTGTGCCAGCCTTTTTTCTCGCGTCGAGCCTGTTTCTGCTAGCCGACAACTTTCTGTACACGGTCCTGGGTGTGGGGGTAATCACATCGGGCAAGATCGTCAGGTTCCTGTACCTGGCGCTGTTTGCTTTCTTTTTCTTCCGCTGCCTGAGGTGGGTCAGGTCTGCCGTATCGCGGTGGGACGGTTTGAGACAGGGCCAGCCGCTGCGGCTCCTACCAGCGATGGTGTTGATCGGCGCTCTGGTCGCTTTGGGTGCCGAGGTCGTCACAACCGACTTTTCCCGGGCTGAGCCAGAAGTGAACGCTGTTGGAGAAGGTATTCGGCGTCCCAACATCATTCTGCTGTCTACGGACGGAGTCGAAGCAAGGCTCATGTCGGTGTATGGGTTTCCCTTACCGACAACTCCGTTCCTGGAGAGCTTTGCCACTCGGGCCGTAGTGTTCGACAATGCGTTTCCCACTTCCGGAAAGACCACCGGCACTCTGTCATCCATGTTGAGCGGCTCCCTTCCTTCAGAGCTGCAGGTGGGCTTTCCGCCTCAGATCTTTCCCAAGAAGCATGCGGCACTGCACCTGCCCTCGATTCTTCAACGACTGGGATATCGAGGATTCCAGAGCTCCATTCGCTACTACGCGGATGCCGGCGATCTGAACATGATCAGCTCGTTCGATATCGCGAATGAGCGACAGTTGTTCACTCCCACTCCGGGCTCTCTCGTGGGTCGGTTGGCTTACCTTTTCAGTGCTGAAATCCAATTCTCGACCCGTATGGTCAATCGACTGCTGGAGAGGCTTCTGCACATCTGCGGTATCAAACCCATCATCAACCACTATCTGCTGGTCAAAGAAAGTGTGGGTCTGAGCCGGGTTGTCGACACCAAGAGGCTGGAAGACGCGCTGGACTTTGCCCGTGTACAAGAAGGCCCCTACTTCATGCAGATTCATCTCATGGGCACTCACTGCTGCAGCTGGGCGGGAGCTCGCAGTTGGTTCGACCCGAATGCGATGCCTGAGCCCGACCCAAAGTCTCGAGAGGGCCTCGCCCGCTATTTGGATTCGATCCGCGATGCAGATGAACAGATTCAGACCTTCGTCGAGCAACTCGAGGCGTCAGGTGAGTTGGAAGACTCGATTCTGATCATTGCCTCGGATCATTCCCGGGCGTGGGACAGTGTTTACCGGGTTCCTCTAATCGTCTACCTGCCCGAGGAGCGTCCGTGGAAGAGGATCGAACGCAATGTATCCCTGGCCCAGGTGCCGGCTACGATACTGGAGTACATGGGCGTTGAGAGACCGAACTGGATGACGCAACAGTCACTCTTCTCGCAGAGGTCCTCCAGAGACTCACTGGAGAAAGCCCTGACCGTTGGGGGGAACCTCCCAATCCTCAGCCTTGCTTCCTTTTCTTACACGGGGATCAGCATCTCCGGAGGGGGGTTGTCAAGGATTGACCACCCCGGACCACCGATCTTCGGCGTCCGGGAGGTCGGACTCGTCCTTGGGCCCTACTGGAAGAAGCTCGATTTGGTCACGGGGGTCATCCAATCGGGCACTGTGAGCTGGCACTCAGCGATCGGGGATAAGGCCCTGGTTCCCCCACCGGACTCCGCAGCTCGGGAATACATCGTTCGTCGACTCGAGGAATCCGGTTTCACGATTCCTCCCGCGGTCTCGAGATGACCTCCTCGCCAACAGCGATCGACAGAGCCCCATTCTTCTCGGTGGTCATACCTTTCTATAACGAAGAGGCGGCCATTCCTGATCTGTTGAAGGAGGTACTCGATGTCATGGACGGAATGGGGCGCCCGTATGAGTGTCTCTGCATCGATGATGGAAGCAGTGATGGTACCCCTGAGACAATCCGTTCCCTTGCAGAGAGGCCGGCGTCGCCCGTTCGGATGATTCAGTTCCCCGAGAATCGAGGCCAGGGAGCCGCCCTCTATCGCGGGCTCCAGGCGGCTGTCGGAGAAGTTGTCATCACCCTCGACGGTGATGGTCAGAATCACCCTGGTGACATTCCGGTATTGCTCGATCTCCTGGAGTCGAGCGATCTGGTGTGTGGAATCCGGGCTGAGCGCAAGGACTCATGGCTGCGACGATCCATGTCCCGGTTGGCCAACAGAGTGCGCGGATGGTTGTTGCGGGATGGAGTCAGTGATGCGGGTTGTGCTTTGAAGGTGATGCGGCGCGAGGTCGTCTATTCCCTGATTCCTTTGAAGACGCTCTACTCATTCATTCCAGCGATGGCGGCTGCAGCAGGTTTCCGCATCGTCGAGACGCCGGTCCGACACAGGGCTCGCCAGGGCGGCAGGACTAGTTACGGGCTATTGGTGTTTCTCTGGCGGCCCCTGGTGGACCTGATGGGTCTCGCCTGGTACCGGCGGCGCTGTTCCTTGACGCCTGACGACTGCCGAGCCGCAGCTGCGAGGGATGCCACCGGGTGAGCCGCCGAATCCTTGCGCTGGCTCTGGCCGTTGCTGCGCTCTATCTGCTCTTCCTGGGCCGGCATGGACTGCATGAGTCTGACGAGGGTCGCTATGCAGAGATAGCCCGGGAGATGAAGGAGTCTGGGGATCTGCTGATCCCCACCCTCAACGGCATTCCGCATTTTCAGAAGCCACCGGTGATCTACTGGAGCACCGCAGCCAGCCTTGCTGTTCTCGGCGAAAACGAAGTGGCGGCACGCATGGTCTCGCTGCTCGCCGCGCTGGGCGTGTTTATTCTGACCTACTGGATCGGCAGGTGGTGGTTCGACGGCACGACCGGGCTCGCAGCTGTTTGGCTCCTGGCCGGCTCCTGGCAGTTCTTCATGCTGGGCCGGTCGCTGACTCCAGACATGATGATGACCTTCTGGTCGACGGCCGCCATCGCGGGTTTCGTCTGGGCCAGCCGGATGGAGACGACAACCAAGGCCCGCTTCCTGCCTTACTTCGCCTGCATGGGAATCGCCTTTGCGACCAAGGGACCCATGGGAATGCTGGTGCCGATGCTCACGGGCATCGGCTGGCAGTGGGGGAGCCGGAGGAGCGATCGACCAAAGGTCAGGGTGCCTTGGATCGCCGGTTTGATGTTGACTCTGGCTCTGGCTCTCGGTTGGTTCTTCGCCGCGAGCCTTCGCCACCCGGAACTGGGGCGGTATTTCTTTGAATTCGAGTTTCTGAATCGATTCCTCTCGACAACCCATGGCCGTAGTCAACCGATCTGGTACTTCATTCCGGTGCTGTTGATAGGTTGGCTGCCTTGGACTCCCCTGTTGCCCCTCGCCATCTCTGGTCATCGGCAGAGACACCGATCAGGAGGCAGCCACCGAGCCCTCCACTGGGCTCTTGTTGGTTGGCTGGTCGTTCCTTTTGCGCTGCTCTCGCTGAGTGGCTCGAAGCTGATGACTTACGTCCTGCCCTTGTTTCCTGGCATTGCACTCTGGCTGGCAAATGGTCTGCTGCGCCGGGAAAGGGGTCGCCCCCTATCGATCTCCGTTGGGGTTCAGGTACTTGTCCTGTTGGCCCTTTCCCTGTCGGTTGGAGTGGTGGTGGTTCAGAACACTCTTCTTCCAGTCACGGTTGAGCTCGATACCTGGTTCTTGCCGCTGCTGGGCCTGGCTGTCGCTTGCTTGGTCGGTGCTGGCTGGGCTTTGAATCGGGGGGTCACCGAGTCCCGACTCGCCGGGATGGCGCTGGCTGCTCTCTTGGTCTGGATAGCTTTGTCGTCACAGCTCGTGCACTTGGGACCCGTCATGCGCATGCAGGCTTCGATGCGCCCGATTGCTGAGCGCCTGCGAGAGGAGCCTGATTGGGAGACGGCCCAGATCATCGTTGCCCACACTCGGGCCCATGGTTTGAAGTTCTATCTGGGTCGATTGACGGATGCCACTCTGGACAAATCAGACGTAGTTCTGGAGCCTACATCCGAGATTGCAGCACGTCTCCACCCATCGATCGAAAAGCTGCGCCTCCGGGACGACGGAAGAAGCGCCGTCTACCTGTTGACTCGGGATCGGGAGTTGAAGCGTCTGAGGCTGGACGGGTGGACGCCTCTTTTTCAAGAAGGGTCCTTCGTCCTGCTGAAACGGCCGGCCAAGAGCCCACGGTAGAATCCTGGCCAAGATTCGAAGTCAGTATCGAGCAGCTCTCGAAAGAGGAGGTTGAAGATGGTCCAGATTTGGGCTTTGTGGCTGCCGATCGGGCGTCTTCGGCTGGCTCTGGCCTGCGGGCTGAGGAGGCTCAGCAGACGCCGCGAGCGGTCAGCGTTCCGAGAGCCAGCTCGCGGTTGTCCGAGTCGGTCTCGATCAACGTCCAGAGCTGAGGTTCCAGGCGCTTGAAGCGCAGGACACCGCGGGCTTTGAGCAGGGTGATGCCGCCCTGATCACAGGCAGCGACGAAGTAGATACCCGACGTGCGGGGCGTGTCCCTTACTGGAAAGGCATCCACACCGAGCCGATGAGTCGCGCTACAGGCGCACTTGAATGGGGCATAGGTGTACTCGTCGTACTCGTAGGCCGTTCCGGGCTCGTATCCTCTCGCGGTCTGGCTGCCGAACTCTCTCGGTGGAACCGATCTCATGTCGTGCCTCCCCTGCCGCTCTGTTGAGAATCTCGCAAATCTAGATAGAGGCTACGAGCAGGAGCTGCTGCGCGCAGTGGTCACACGCGCCAACATGCTTGCAAGGGGTGCCAGGAGCGATTGTGTGGGGAGAGATCAGGGGGTCGAGAATCAGACACCCCATGAGCTGCTCGTGTCGAGTCCCGCGATCCGTATCAGTCCCGCTCGAATCCGGGCGGCGCCTTGTACCACTGGTAACCGGATTTGCCCATCTCGTAGGCCATCTCGTAGAGCTTCTTCATGTATACCGGGTCGAACATCTCGGTTGGGATCGCATCGAATTCCTTTGGGATGAAGGCCAGGTTGAACTCCAAGCCGTCCCGCTCGGCCAAGGCGAAGATCCGGTACAGATCACCGATGCCCTGCGTCCGGATCAAAGACGAGATCGTTCGCTGGGCGATCGGCAGCAGCTTCCGGTTGACAGCTATCCCTTCTGGGTCGAGCCGCGAGTTTCGGATGACGTAGGCCCGGGGGGCTCTAGGCACCTCGAGCTTCTCGAGCAACTCCTCCCAGGGGAATCCGGCTGGATATAGGAAAACCTGCGAAGCGGTGCCTCCGTCGACGTGGAGCTCCTGGTAGCGCCCACCCTGTGCCTCGACGTCGATCGCCACGGGAGGAAAGGCTGCAGGAATCGAGGCGGATGCCAGCATGATCTGGCGGATCAGATCGAGGGCGAAAGGCTCGCCGCTCGCCGCGATCCGGGTGATATTCCAGATCACCGGCCGGCCGGCGTCGATATCCGTGGTTCCGATGAACACCTGCCGGCCCTGGCGATGCTTGTCAGCCAGCTGCTGCATGACTTCTTCGGTCACGTATTTCGCAAGCTGGGTCTCCAGCCCCTTCGTGCTGTACATCGCGTCGCTGGTCAGGGAATTGACGATGAGGCGCTTGTGAATCAAGTCCTTGGTGTCGTAGGTGGTATAGAACTCTTTGAGAAGAGAGTCATACTCCGGGCCAAGCATGGCGAACGGCGCAATCAGGGCGCCGGTGCTGACCCCCGTGACGATGCTGAACTCGGGGCGTGTACCCGCCTCCGTCGAACCGCTGAGAAGACCGGCTGCAAAGGCGCCATTAGCGCCTCCGCCGGAAATAGCCAGGTAGGTGTGCTCCTTGCCGAACAGTTCAGGATACTCGGCCTTCAGCTTCTCTTTGCTTGTTGCCATCCAGGCATCGGTGTAGGGAGGTTTGGCATCACCCCAGAACCGGGCTCTGGGGATACCAGGGATGACGGCCTCTTCGTAGATGCTGTCCGGGACGGGCGTGCGTTTGGGTACCGAGACACAGCCCTGGAGAAAGGTGGCCAGTAGAACAACGGCCAGTAGAGGTGTCCACGAATGGCGGCTCGCGATGAGATTCTTGGACTGGATCACTTGGGCCCTCCTTCAGCAGGTCTTGAAATCCCTGGACATTCTATCCGGTTAGATTCTCGATGCGCCTCTATAGGAGAGACTCCTGCCGGACCAGCCTCAGCTTCGTTGAATTGAATGTGTGTGGCGATAGTCGCGTGGTGAAACGCCCGACATGCGGACGAAGGCTCGCGAGAAATTGGATTGGTGCTTGTACCCGAGTCCCCGCGCGATCTTCTGGATCGGCAGGTCCGACTCGGCGAGGATCTGGCGGGCCCAGCGATACCTGCGCTTCTCGACCGTGCGTCTGGCCGTGATCATTGCTCCAGGTTACTCAGACATGTACAATAAGGCTGTACAGGTCAGTCGATGTCAAATCGAACCACCTACACCCAGGCCCGCGCGCACCTCGCCAGTCTTTGTGACGAGGTGGCCGAGAGTCGAGAGCCCTATGTGATCGAGCGCCGAGGCCACGAGAACGTCGCACTTATCGCCGAGGCGGAGCTCGAGTCACTTCTCGAAACAGCCCACTTGCTGCGCTCGCCGCGAAACGCCAGTCGATTGGCCGCTGCCCTCGAGAAGGCTCTCAGCGGACAGATTCCACCGGTCTCTCTCGACGAGCTGAAGCGCGACCTAGGTCTTGCGGACCGCGAGCCGGAGTGACGAAGAGGACGCCTGCTGAGTCGTCGGGTCGGGTCGCGATCCTTCAACCCGAATTCCGAGAGGACCTCCGCTACTGGGTCGAGACCGACAGGAAGATCGCCCTCCGTGTGCTGGATCTCGTAGAGGCCGTCCTTCGCGACCCGTTCAGAGGTGTCGGCAAACCCGAGCCCCTGAAGTTCTACCTCCGAGGCTG
>Ga0316192_10000559_pt1 | contig 27232 bp, 26 predicted proteins | sample MerIslwburrow_MG_FD_204931 | JGI IMG/M metagenome (GOLD analysis project Ga0316192, IMG submission 204931) | Coastal sediment microbial communities from Maine, United States - Merrow Island worm burrow | ecosystem: Environmental > Aquatic > Marine > Coastal > Sediment | place: USA: Maine...
GAAATGATGAAGACGATTAAATTCAAAACACCCTAGTTACGGAGAGAGCAACGCAAAAATCAAGAAGCATGGACTTTTTTGAAAAGGTCCTTTTATGTTCTTGACTTTCTTTTTTATAGATGGGTATTGTGCATCGAGATATTAAACCCGATAACATTTTACTTGATCGAGGCCATGTAGTGAAATTGGCGGATTTGGGTTTGGCGCGGCAAATGAAAGATCCGGGTATCACTCAAGTGGGTATGGCCATGGGTACGCCCAATTATATTTCACCCGAGCAAGCCAAAGCAGAAGATGACATCGATATCCGATCAGATCTGTATTCTTTGGGGGCTACGTTGTTCCATATGGTTACAGGGGAATTGCCCTTTCAAGGAAAAAGTGTTGAAGTTATTTTGACCAAGCACGTGGTGGAAGCCCCGCGTAGTGTGAGGTCACTTGTTCCTGAGTTGAGTGTCCATATAGATGATTTGATCACCAAATTAATGGCAAAAAAACAAAGTGATCGTTTTCAAACACCTAAAGATGTGATTGTGTATATTCAAGGAATATTAGATGGAAGTCTTGTCAAACAAGGTAAAAGAGAACAAGAAATTATGGATCGCTTACGCATGGAGCGTGAAAATGTAAGCCCTGTAGAAGTTAAAAGTAAAAAAGTTGAAGATCTTAAGGCCAGTAGCTACCTCAAACTTGCCAAGCTCAAAACTATCCAAAAAGAACACGCAGAAAATACTGTGGTCTTTTATGAGGGCCAAGAGTCAGATAAAATTTTTCTTTTACTTAAAGGCGAAATTGAAATCTTGCGTGCGGGACGTGTGGTAGAAAAAATAGTGGGCAGTGGCCAGTATTTTGGTGACGTGTCGGTACTTAAGAAATCTCCCCGTGATCATACAGCTCGTGTGGTGACCAATTCCATTCTTGTAGAATTGACTCAAGAGCAATATATGAAAGTGTTGAAAAAGTCATCGACGTTGTGCTTGGATTTGGTTCAGCGCTTATGCGGGATGCTCAGTGACAATGAAGTGTCCTTGATGCGCCGAGAGCAAAAATTGGAATCCGCACGCACTCAGTTGAGATTGCAAAAAAATAAAAATGAAGAAGCAGTTAATATGATTTCATCCTTGCTCATGTCTCATAAAAATGGTACGGAAGACAGGCGTACCAAAAGGTTGTTCTATGAGACGGTTTCTATGTGGATTGATGAATACTCTGTTAGAGAATGGATGGACGAACATTTAAATGTTTGAATGACGAGAGAGTATTATTTTTTCTTTTTTTTATTGTCAGGAAATGACGCATTCAGTTCAGCCCAACGTTTTTTCATTTCATTAAATTTTTCGGGATGTTTGTCTTTGAGGTTGTTCATTTCAATGATGTCGTCTTTGATGTTGTAGAGTTCTTTGTTGTCAACTAATTTCCAATCACCTGTTTGTAGTGCAGAATATTTTGATTTGAAAGTGTAGAACAGTTCTTTGTGAGGGATGCGTTGTTTTCCTTTTAATATGGGGTCTAAACTAAGGCCTCTCTGCGGGCCAATGTTCTGAGTTTTGTAGGTTGTGGGATAAGGGACTCCTGCTAAATCCAAGCAGGTAGCGTGAAAATCCACCACATGGCCAAGTTGCCTGTCAATGCGTCCCGGTTGAACAATTCCTTGGGGCCAGTGAGCGATCATCGATGTGCGGGTGCCACCTTCATGTTGATTTTGTTTGTATTTCCTTAAAGGGGTGTTGCACGCATGGGCCCAATGTTTGTCATACGTCCAAAATGATTTGGGATCCCAAGGCTTCAAATTATTTTTAATAGTGTCAGGCGTTGAACGTTGGAAGGGACAAGCGCCATTATCACTTAAGAAAAAGATCAAAGTATTGTCAAAAACATCTATTTTCTTCAGATGGTTCACGAAGCGACCAATGTTTTGGTCCACACAGTCAATCATTGCGGCATAGGTGGCCATCATTAAATCTTCGTGATCTTGTTGTTCAGCACTGAGGTCTGAAAACTTTTTATGATCAGCAGGTGTGGCAGAAAGTTTTTGATCTTTAGAAATAATGCCCTGTTCTTTCATACGTTTCAAACGTTGATCGCGTAGAACATTCCATCCCATGCGGTATGTGCCTCGGTACTTGTCCACATCTTTTTTGTGCGCATGTAAGGGGTAGTGAGGTGCATTATGTGCGAGATAAAGAAAGAAGGGTTTGTCTTTTTCTCTTTCATTAAGAAATTTGATAGCGTAATCGGTGAAGGCGTCTGTGGTGTAAAATTCCTTGTCAGGTACGACAAATTCTTTTTTGTCTAATCTAAATTTTTTGCCCCCCAATGTGGATTCACCCGTAAAAAAATTAACAGCACCGTTCAAAAAACCAAAGTAGCGGTCAAAGCCATGATCGATGGGATTTCCTGTCAAATGCCATTTACCTGACATTATGGTGTGGTATCCGCCGGCTTTCATGCCTTCAGCAATTGTCATGCAATTGTTGAGTTGAGTTGTATTCACTTCAGGGTGAAAACGACCACTTATTAAAGTTGCACGCGTGGTTTCGCATTTAGCACAGTTGTGAAAATTTGTGAAACGAATACCATTTGCGGCTAAAGAGTCAAGATGAGGCGTTTTGATTTCACTGCCAAAACAACCCAAATCAGAATAGCCCATATCATCAACAAAAATAAGAACAATATTTGGTCTTTTGACTGTGTAGTTACTGTGAATGCGGTTTGTTGTACAGCTGAGGCAACTCAATAGGATGAATGTGAAAAAGTAGTGGGTGAATGTGATATTTAAGGACAGAGTCATTGTTTTTTCATTTGTTTTTAACATGTTATGAAATAAAGGGTTTTTTTGAGAATAAAATCAAATAATTAACAGATTTTTTACATTTTCAGCTGTAAGCCATCACCATACGTCAAAATTGCTGGCTTGGGAGATTTTGGTATTTTTATATTATGAATAAATGATAAAAGCTAAATTCAATCTACATCGTATGATTTTGACGGATATGGCATCACTTTTTTTAGCGCTATTTCCAGCGCTGCTTTGTTCTTTGGGAATTTACGGAATGTTGATCACTCAAATTGACGAACCTAGTACGAGCGAGCATTTGATTATGGCGGCTATAGGTTTGCTACCTTCAATGATTTTGTATGTGGTGTTAGTGAAAATGGAAGCAAGTCGTACATCAAAAGTGCAAAAGAGAAGAGAACGCAAATTGTTGATGAAACAATATGCCAAAAACACACCATTTAATAATGGAACAGGTTTATTGTCACGTTATGATGGTAGTACATCATTTGATCCCTTATCTCAAGAGGACATCAAATTGATGAAAGAGGAATTGAAGAAACAAGTGGGTGAAAAAATTGACAAGGGGACATTGCAAAATGTTAAAGGGAAATGCTTAGATCTTTCTGTTTCCACATTTTCTGACAAAGAAGATTTAGCTGTAGGAGATGGGGTGAAGGCTTACTTCAGGTCAAAGGACAAGCCACAATCGGTGTTGCAAAAACAGCGCAGCGAGCATCTACATCACCAGAGGTCATCACAATCGAATCAAGTGTCACAAGATCCTTTAAGTTCTTTAGAACAGGCGGTCAAAGAAAGAATTCAAAAAGCTAAAACTCCTGAAGAGGCCAGTCCTTTTCGACCTATAAATGAAGAATCGGTTCAAGATACGTTAAGATATCTTGAAGAAGTTCGCCGACAAAAATTTTCTTCCAAAAAAATATAAACATAGGGAAGTTTTCACAATAAAACGTATCAAATCTAGGTAAAAAAGCACACTTATCGATAGTTTTCCATTAAATTCGTAAAAAAACGATTTTAAATCCATATTTTTTATCAATTTCCAAAACAGGTGATATATTTATTTGAAGGGAATAAATCTATGGTGAGCCTAGATATTATGGTCGTCGATGATTCGATGGTGATGCGTAAGATAGTTGTAAAAACACTTAAAGAAACTGGTCTAGAAATTGGTCAGGTCAATGAAGCTAAAAATGGTAAAGAAGGTTTGGAAAAGATGAAGAGTAATCCTCCGGACATTGTTTTCTGTGACTGGAATATGCCAGAAATGAACGGCATTGACATGGTTAAAGCGGCTCGTGAAGAATTTAAATTGAAGGATATTCCCATTGTGATGGTGACAACGGAAGCTAACATTGACAAAATTAAAGAAGCAAGAGACGCGGGAGCGAATGGTTACGTGACAAAACCCTTCACAGCGGAAAAAATGAAAGAAAAGATCTCTCAAGTTCTCAAGCGAATAAAAAAATAAGGGGCGGGGGAATTTTATGGCAATAAGTGTTAGTAAAGATTTGATTGCTCCTTTTGTTGATGCGGTAAGCAATGTTTTCAATACAATGATTGATATACAGATTGAAAAACAAGGTGCGTATTTGTTAGAAGAGCATAAAGTACAATATGATGTGTCGGGTGTGATGGGAATCACAGGAAAATTAAGTGGAACCATTGCGGTAAGTTTTCCTAAAAAACTTTCGTGTCAGGTGGTATCAGCTTTGTTGGGTGAAAAATTAGAGACCTTTGATGAGACAGTTGTTGATGGTATTGGTGAAGTAGTTAACATGATATCAGGTGATGCCAAACGTCTTTTTGAAAATAATGGAATGGGATTTGAAATTTCATTACCTGCAGTGGTTGTTGGGTCCAATCATAAAATATCGAGTAAAAGTAACGTGCCCCATGTGTTGATTGTTTTTCAGACAGGGGATGGGGACGAGTTCGCTGTTCAATTAGCCTTACAAGTTGAGTATTAGCATAAAAGTTTCGCAAGACATAATTCCATTTTTCGATAAAGCAGTTGTCCAAATATTTGACAGCATGCTTGGAAAACAAGTGACTAAAGTAGGAAATTATCTAGACAAATCAGTTCTAAAAAAATTCACAATATCTGCGATGTTAGGATTTTCAGGCGGAATCAATGGTAATTCGGCGGTGAGTTTCACAAAAGAGCATTCTATTGCGGTTGTTTCTAGCCTGTTGCAGGAAATGGTTGATCCAAACAATGAAGAAGTGATCAATGATGGTGTGGGAGAAATGGTCAACATGATCGTGGGTATGGCAAAAACATTAATGGCAGGGAAGACAGATATTAACATTGCGTTGCCTATAATTATTATGGGGGATGGTCATGCTATTTGTGTGAGAGAAGGTACTCCCCAGGTTTTTCTCATTTATAAAGCGGATGAACACCTTTTTTCTATTCAATTGGCCTTTAAAATAGAATCCTAATAACAGACCTCTCATAAGAGCCGTCAAATTGTCCTATCAAGTATTGGTCTTTCCAGATAAGGGTCTGTCTTGCAAGGGGGTGGCACCGTAGAATAGCGTTATAACCGTAAAAAAAGGAACGCTATGTATCTATTGGGCCTCACTTTCCCTATAGGCTGGAATTCAGCTGCCACACTTATTAAAAATGGCAAACTTGTCGCTTTTTGTGAAGAAGAAAGGTTGAACAAGTACAGGTATTGTCACAGAGTTCCTGCTCTCAATGCGATGCAATATTGCTTGGATGAAGCGGGTATCACGTTAGATGATGTTGAGGCCGTTTCTTTTGGTTGGGATCATGGCTTTAGTTTGTGGCCCAGTTTTAATGTGAGACGCTATTTGATTCGTCGTTTTTTGTTGAAGTTTTACGGTAAAGAAATTACTTCAAAAAAAATCTATTATCAAAATCATCATGAGTCTCATGTGGCCTCTTCTGTTTTTTGTAGTGGTTTTGAAGAGACTAATTTTATTTCTTTGGATTCTTCTGGCGGGGATACCGCAGGAATTTTCGGTGTGGCTAAAGGTCCAGAAATAAAAATACTTAAAAAACTTCCCATAGATCAATCTTGGGGATTTGTGTATGAAAATATTACCGAATCCATTGGTTTTTTACCTCATAGAGAAGAAGGTAAAACCATGGGGTTGGCGGCTTTGAGTGAACCTGACATCAAGATCTTTGATTCATGGTTAGATCTTTCAGGAGAATTGCCACATATCAATCTTGATGCGTTTAAAACCTATTTGAAAACTTTAAAGTACCGTCAAAGGCACGAGCCTTTAAACGATGAACATAAACTTTTGGCAGCAACCATTCAATATTCGTTGGAACAAGCATGTATCAAAATTGCCCGTTGGCTCTACAGGCAAACAGGTGTTAAAAATTTGTGTATGAGTGGAGGTTGTGCTTTAAATTGTTCAACCAATGGCAAATTGGGTATGCTTGAGGAAGTAGATAACATTTATATTCAACCGGCGGCTCACGATGCAGGCACAGCTTTAGGTGCGGCTCAATTAACTTACCGAGATATCACAGGTAAGCGTCCGTGGACAGATTTGCCCACGCCTCATTTTGGCCCGGGATATACGGATGAAGAAATCGAAATAGCTATCAAAAAAACTCGAAGCCCTTTGTTTAAAAAGTCTGATAACATCGCCCGTGATGTGGCAGATTTACTGGTGAAGCAGAAAGTGGTGGGATGGTTTCAGGGGCGCATGGAATTTGGCCCCCGTGCTTTGGGAGGACGTTCTATTTTGGGGAATCCTTGTGATCCTGAAATGCAAGATATCATCAACAAACAGATCAAAAATAGAGAACCTTGGCGCCCCTTTGCTCCTTCAATGAAAGAAGAGGCCATGCCACGCTATGTGGATAAAATCAAAAATTCCCCTTATATGTTGGTGGCGACTTATCTTAAAGATGAAGTTAAAGAAGCTATTCCTTCTGCCACACATATCGACGGTTCTGTTCGTATACAAACGATCAACAAAGAAGCTCAGCCCAAATATTGGCAGTTGTGTGATGAGATGGAAAAACGTACGGGTCATCCCGTGGTGCTGAACACGTCATTTAATGTAGCAGGCCAACCTATTGTGTGTACTCCCTTCGATGCGATTTCCACTTTTTATGCCGCAGGCATAGATTACTTGGCCATTGGGGATTACCTGCTTTGGAAATGATTGATGAGTTACAACATTGCTTATGTTATTCCTCATGCGGACCAAAAGCGCGGGGGGGCCGAGGCTTATTTGATGGGGCTTGTGCGTTATGCGCTTACTAAAGGACATCGCGTAACAATATTATGCACTTCAGCGGCGGGAGTTCCTGATGGGGCAAGCGTTAAAATATTTCCTGTGAGTGGTGGAGCAGCTCGTCGAATTCAGTTGTTTTGGAATTTGTTGGATGTGTTTTTAAAAAATAACCATTTTGATATTGTGCATGCTCTAGATCTTTGCCCTCGTATGAACGTATATAACCCTCATGGAGGTGATGAGGCTACTTGGTTAACGCAATACCTGAAGAGTAAATCTGGTTTGGATAAATGGATTTCCACATTCAAACGGAAGTGGGGTGCAAGACAAAAAGTAGTGTTTGATTTGGAAAAAAAACAACTGGCAGACAAGAACCTCAAGAAAATAATTGCCATCAGCCCTTTTGTGTTGAATTCCATCAAAAACAGTCATGGGTTGCCTAGTTCCCTCTTTGAATTGATCCCTAATGGAATTGATACGTCACAGTTTTCAAGTTTACCTTCTAATAAACGAAAAGAATTGAGAAAAAAATACGGTGTATCAGAATCAAAAAAACTCATTGTATTTGTGGCCCATAATTTTGCCCTTAAAGGGTTGGCTCGATTTATAGAGGCCGTGGCAGAGCTCAATAAAATGGCATCCTCACATGATGTGGAGGCATGGGTTGTAGGAACGGGTCGTAAAAAGAACTTTGTTCCATTGTTAAAGTCGTTGGGAATGGAAGGGATAATTAGCTTTAAAGGTCGTATGGCATATATGCCTGAAGTTTATAATGTGGCCGATCTCACGATGGCCCCTAGTTATTACGATGCCTGTAGTCTATCTACATTGGAATCGTTGTTATGTGGAACAGCTGTGGTGACCACTTCTTGTAATGGCGCTTCTTTTTATATTGAAGAGGGGGTGACAGGTGCCGTTGTTGAGGGTCCAGATAATGTACTTGCACTGGCTAAAGCCTGTGATGATTTGTTGAAAGATGAAAAAATCAAACAAAATCACAAGAAAGCTGCGTTATCTGTTGAAAAATATACCCAAAACTGGAATTCTGAAAGAGTACTATCTGTGTACGAAGGCATTGTTAATTCAAAGTAAAAAAACATGTCTTGTAATCCTGTTAACAAACCTGAAAAATGTTTTCAGTATTGATTGGAAGTGGCAATCAGCAGATGGCGCAATGACTAAGGCTCCACTGGCCGGGGAAAAAAACAGGCAAAAACCCTACTGACAGAGGAAAAATAGGTGTTAAAAGAAGCCTTCTTTGTGATGGCTGGGGTATTCCACTTGGCATTGCCATTGATGGTGCCAATCGGCATGACGTCACTTTGATCGAAGAAACTTTGTTGAGTATTCCTATCAAACGTCCAAAAGTAAAACTATATCACCGACAGCATCTCTGTCTTGATAAAGGATATGATTCTGTCACCGTTCGTGAATTGATTGAATCATTCCACTATATTGGACATGTCAAATCTCGCGGAGATGAAGCCAAAGAATTAAAAGACAATCCAAGTAAAAATGCCAAACGTTGGATCGTTGAGCGAACTCATAGCTGGCTCAATCGTTTTAGAAAAATCTTAATCCGATGGGAAAAGAAATCAAAAAATCATCTCGCACTTATACACCTAGCTTTTGCACTCATTATTTACAAAAAACTCGAACGGTTTTGATTTTGGGATAGGCTCTATATCTTGCGGTCGTTACTAAAGAATGGAAATATAATTATTGGTGATATGCTACCACCGAGATGCCGCCTACTGAAGAATTGTTCAACATCGAAAAAGATATGTATGAAATGAAAAACCTTGTGGCAGACAAGGCTTCTGTGGAAGCATTAGCTAATTGATCGTTATATCGATTAGAAGAGTAAGTCAATCGAAGGGGCTAAAAGAAAAAAAGAAAAACTCGAAAAGAAGAAGTCTAAAAAGAAAAAATAATGGTTTTCTAGTTTTCTATTTAGCCATTTTGATATATCCTGCATACTGAAATAAAAAAGGAGATAATCACATGGTTGATGCCGTTAAAATTGCAGTTACAGGTTCTGCTGGTCAAATTGCTTACAGTCTTTTGCCTATGATCGCTTCAGGTGCGATGTTAGGGCCCGATCAACCTGTGATTTTGTCTCTTCTTGAGATCACACCTGCCATGGGTGCTTTGGAAGGTGTGAAAATGGAATTACAAGATTGTGCTTTCCCACTTCTTAAAGGTATTGAACTATCAGATGACGCTGATGTAGCCTTCAAAGATAGCTCTTGGGCACTCCTAGTGGGATCCAAGCCTCGTGGGCCAGGAATGGAACGAAACGACTTGATTAAGGAAAACGGTCCTATTTTTACAGGTCAGGGCAAGGCTCTCAGTAAAGCGAGAGATGATATTCGTGTGGCGGTTGTGGGTAATCCTTGCAACACCAATTGTTTGATTGCGATGAATAATGCGTCAGGTATTGATGCCTCACGTTTTTCTGCGATGACACGTTTAGACCAAAATAGGGCGATGGCTCAACTGGCTGTTAAATCGGGTAAAGATGTGACAGAAATTGAACAAATGACGATTTGGGGCAATCATTCAAGTACGCAATTTCCTGATTATAATAATGCCTTGATTGCGGGGAAAAATGCAGTTGAGGTCATTGGTGATGACGACTGGTTTGACAACACATTTATTGAAACTGTGCAAAAACGAGGAGCCGCTATTATTAAAGCTCGAGGTAAGTCATCGGCGGCATCAGCGGCCAATGCTTTGGTGGATCATTGTCGTGATTGGGCTTTAGGTACAAATGGCCGCGTTGTTTCTATGGCAGTGAATAGTCAAGGACATTATGGGGTAGATGAAGGTTTAATTTACAGTTTTCCTGTAACCTGTGATAAGGGTGAGTGGAAAGTGGTTGAAGGAGTTGATCATTCTGCTGCAAGTGAAGGATTGCTTGCCAATACCCTCAAAGAATTGAAAGATGAAAGGGAAATCGTCAAAGACCTTTTGTAATAAAATGTTTTCGCAGGGGGAGGTCCCACGTGGCCTCCCAAAACTAAAAAATACCTTTAAATATAAAACAATTGACATTTCCCCTAAATATTTTACATATAGTCAATAAATAAACAGTTAATCTTCCATTAAATAATTTTTTAGATACAATAAAGTTCTAGAGAGATAATTATTGATTAATGTTGGGCTCTAGATAAATTTACGAGGAGAAATTTATGTCGATTTTAGTTGGGGGATCTGTCGCTCTAGACAGCATCGAATCTCCATTTGGTAAAGTTGAAAATGTGTTGGGGGGGTCTGCCTCTTATTTTGCTTATGCCGCAAGTTTTTTAACAAAAGTACATTTGGTGGGAATTATTGGGGAAGATTTTCCTCAGAAATACCGTGAAATTCTTGAGGATCAACAAGTTGATTTGTCTGCAATTGAAGTGTCAGATAAACCTACTTTTAACTGGAGTGGCAAATATCATGAAGATATGAACATTCGTGATACCCTTCATGTTGATTTGAGTATTTTTGAAGACTATAAAGTTAATGTTCCAGAAAATCTCACAACCTGTGAAACACTTTGTTTGGCGAACATGTCTCCACAACATCAATTGCAGATGATCGAGGCTTGTACCGATGCCAAATTTATTCTGGCTGATACGATGGATTTGTGGATCAATATTGAAAGGGACAATCTTGAAAAGGTGGCCGCTAAAGTAGATTTACTTATTCTCAATGACAGTGAAGCTAAAATGTGGACAGAAGAAGATAATATTATCAAAGCCGGTAAAAAACTACTGGAGTACGGTCCTACCTATGTTTGTATCAAAAAAGGGGAGCATGGCGCTACTTTGTTTAAAGGTGATGAATATTTTGTTGTAGGAGCTTATCCTTTGGAAGAAGTGAACGATCCCACAGGCGCAGGAGATTGTTTTGCTGGCGGTTTGGCGGGTTATTTGGATAACAAAAATGATTATTCGTTTGCTTCGTTGAAAGAAGCCTTACTTGTAGGCACGACGGCTGCAAGTTTTTGTGTTGAAGACTTTTCTTTCCACAAATTAATTGAAGCCACACCACAACATTTTGAGAATCGTCTCAAAAGATGCCGAGAGTGTGTGAGCTTATGATTTGTTCCAGATGTCAGATAGACTTGAATAAAGACGAACTGAAATCTGGAGGGATAGTGGTTGTTGAAGGAAAAAATTACTGTAAAAGTTGTGGCAGTGAAGCGAGTGTTCTACCTGACGCGGTGCTTGTTGATGTCAATGAAAATTTTGACACGACAGCAGTGGTAATGGTTGAAAAGATGGATTTAGAAGGCTTAAATGAGATAGATACGGGTACAGCGGCTTCTATTAGCTCAGATACGAATACCGCAACGGTATCAATAGAAGATTTAGATTTAGACAACGAAGAGTGATGAAAGGAATGGGGCTATGCGTAGAGAACCTTTAAGAAGAACCAAAGGTCTTAGTACAAAGAAACCTGATAGAAAAGCGACAGGTGGCCTTAAGAAAAAGGCTACATCCACAGCTAAAAGAAAGGTTGTGAATTCTGAAAGAGCTCCTACTACAAAAAAAATAACTAGAAAATCTACGTCGGGTGGCGTTAATACCGTAGGTAGAAGTAAAAAGAAAATGAACAAGTCGGGTGCTGACAGTAGGTCAGAAAAATCTTCTGCCATGGCTAGGCGAAGACCTCCTGCAAAAAGTAATTCTTCAATGATCGCCGTGGTAGCTGTCGCAGGTGTGATCATTTTGATTGCTATTTTGGCGATAGTATTTAACGAAAGTGGTCCCACACAATACAGATATACAGATGAGTTTTCTAGAGTGTCAGAGTCGGTTAAAAAAAAATATATGGCACTAGATGATGGTTACTATAATTTTAAAAAAATGACAGATGGTTCTTCAGCAAAAAATAAAGAGGCGTCTCGTCTTAAATCGGCTTATCAGGACATCTTGATTGAAATCACAAATTTTATTGAATCAGGATCAGCTTCAGTCAATCAGAAAGAGGAAGCTCGAAGTTGGATAGAAGAAGCAAAAAAAACAAAAAGACAATTGGGCACCTATTTGTTTAAACACTCGTAGGGATTGTTTGTTGAGAGAAGAAGAGTGAGTCGGGGAGAGGATGATGAGAAAGGTTAGTTTGTTTTTGATGATGTTTTCAGTGTTGCTGGGTTGTCAGGAACAACCGGTAGAGAAACCACCACTGACAGGATTAAATGGGAAGTTGCCAGATATTAATTTTAGAACTCCCGCAGGCAAGCTGGCCGACCGTATTTCACAAAAATACGATGAGAACGATAATAAGAATAATATCGCTAACAAAGATAAAAATGTCCCAGTTATTAGGGAATTGACGCCCTTGGAAATCAAAAAGCCTAAACCAGTGGCCAAGGTAGATGAAGGCGTTGAACAACTGCCTACGATAGAAAAGTTAGAAGCTGTCAGAAAAACATTCCCAAAAAAAGAATTGGATATTAAGCGTGCGCTTCCTGATCATGTTCAACAATTGTTAATTTCTGTTTCAGCTAATGATATTGTTAAATCTGAAAAAATATTAAGAATCATTAAAAAGGAAAAGGATGCGGGAAAATTACAAAAATCGGATATTTTTTTGGTAAGAAATCTTGAGGCCTATATTTACCATCGTTTGGGTGAAGAAGAAGAGGTTTATAAAATTGTTCAAGGTAATCTTGAACATTTGCAACAAGATTTGTCTTTGGATATCAAAAAGATCGTGATGATTGATGGTAAGCGCCCCGTAAACCAAGGAGTGTATACAGAATTGTATAGCCCTGTTTACAAACGTGGACACACGGCACATGTATACATAGAATTAATGCATTATAAGGAAGTCAAAATTGAAGGGGATTACTATTCAATTTCTCTTAAAGCTGATTTGACTTTAAAAGATTCTTTGGGCCGCTTTGTGCATAATATGAATCACAATGTAGGTTCCAGCAAAAGGCCCCTAGAAAAAATCTACAATGAGAATCTTAAAAAAAATACCAACCGGAATAAAAGGCCAATGATATATCAGTATTTTAAAATTCCGATTCCCACGTCCATTAATCCGGGTAAGTATGTTATGGAAATTGAAATCATCGACCTCAACGATCCTGTATTGAGTAGTAGTAAAAAGACAATAACATTTCTTGTTGAATGAAAACAATGAAATAAAGGAGAGTTAAAGTGGTTGAAAAAACAGTGACATTAGTGACCGGAGGAGCGGGTTTTTTAGGATCGCATCTCTGTGACCGTTTTTTGGCTGAAGGTCATAGTGTTGTGGCAATGGATAATTTTTTAACTGGTTCTAAAGATAATATCTGTCATTTGAACAATGAATCTAAATTTTCTTTGATTGAACATGACATTTCTAAATTTATAGATTTTCCCGGACCTCTAGATTATATATTGCATTTTGCTTCCCCAGCTTCTCCGGTAGATTATCTTAAAATGCCTATTCAGACTCTTAAAGTAGGTTCGTTAGGCACTCATAATGTTTTGGGTTTGGCTAAAGAAAAAGGCGCTAGAATTTTACTGGCTTCCACTTCTGAAGTGTATGGTGACCCATTGGAACACCCGCAAAAAGAAAGTTATTGGGGAAACGTTAATCCTGTAGGTTATCGTGGTGTATATGATGAAGCCAAACGTTTTTCAGAAGCTATGGTCATGGCTTATCATCGCACACATGAGGTGAATACACGTATTGTTCGTATCTTCAATACCTATGGCCCTCGAATGAGATTGGATGATGGACGTGGGCTTCCTAATTTTATGAAACAGGGAATTAAAGGTGATAATATCACCATTTATGGAGATGGCTCGCAAACCCGCAGTTTTCAATATGTGGATGATTTGATACAAGGACTTTTTTTATTGTTGATGAGTGATGAAGTGATGCCGGTTAATATTGGTAATCCCAATGAAATTTCTATCAAGCAATTAGCTGAAGAAATTTTGGACCTGACAGGCAGTAAAAGTAAAATTACCTTTCAACCTTTACCCCATGGTTTTGAAGATGATCCCAAGGTAAGGCGCCCTGATACCACTCGCGCTGAAACTATCCTCGGCTGGAAACCCTCTGTGGATCGAAAAATTGGATTAGAGCGCACTTTAGAAAATTTTAAAGAACGTTTATTATGATTCTTGTCGTGGGTGGTGCAGGATATATTGGATCCCACGTGTGCGCTGCTTTAGTGGATTCAGGGCGTGATGTTCGGGTGTATGACAATCTGGAAAAAGGTCATCAGCAAGCCATTCCAGAAGGTGTTGAACTTGTTGTGGGTGATTTGCGTCATAAAGAAAAGCTCAACCAAGCCTTAAAAGGAGTGACATCTGTGATTCAGTTGGCTGCTTATATTGAAGTGGCTGAAAGCATTAGTCATCCACTGAGTTATTATCAAAACAATGTGGGCGGAACTTTGAATTTGTTGGAAGCGATGCTTGAAGAGGGTGTCAAAAAAATTGTATTTTCATCCACAGCCGCGGTGTATGGACAATGTGAAGAGACAAAGCTTTCTGAATCTCATCCACTGTCGCCGATCAATCCTTATGGTTGGTCCAAAAGAATGGTTGAGAAAATTTTAGAAGATATGGAAGTTGCCAAACAGATTCAATCGGTACGTTTGCGCTATTTTAATGCAGCGGGAGGTTCAGCTCAGCGTGGTGAAAATCATCAGCCTGAAACACATTTGATTCCAAGGTTAATACGTAGTGCGTATGAGAAAAATGAAAAGTTTAGTATCTACGGTGTGGATTATGAAACAGATGATGGTAGTTGTGTCCGTGATTATATATCGGTTAAAGATTTAGCGGACGCTCATGTGTGTTCCTTAGATTACCTTGATTCACAACGAAGTGGGGTGTTTAATTTAGGTAATGGTCAGGGTTTCTCAGTGAAAGAAGTGATACATACCGTTCAAAAAATAACAGGTAAAGAGATTGAAGTTAAGGTAGCCTCTCGTAGGGAAGGTGACCCTGCCACACTCGTGGCTTCCAGCGATAAAGCACGTCAAGAATTAGCTTGGCAACCTCAAGAAACGGACATCACATCAATCGTTCAAGGAGCTTGTGATTTTTATCGAAACTTTCCAAAAGGCTATGATGATTGAATTGGATTCGGTTTTTTATGAAAAATTATTTGAAAGAATGCCTGGGCCCATGTATGTGCTTAACCATGTCAGTCAAGAGTTTGTTCGAGTGAATGAATCTTTCGCCAAATTATTTGAAGGTGCTCCAGCAGAAATAGAAGGTCGTAAATTAAATAAATTTATTTACGATGGCGAAATGGATTCTCTCAAAGGTCAAGTTATTGAACCGAAAACTGAAGGTGAACGTGCTTTCGTGCGTTATAATTTTGAAGCACTTACTTTAAAGGAGCATGTCTTGCCTATTGAAGTAAATGTGATCGCTTTAGATGCTCCCTATCAGAATTATAATATTGGTGTGGTCCGAGATTTAACGGATGTTCATCAACGTGAAGAGAAGCTTAAAGATGAAATAGGTAGTCAACGAGAAAAAACCATGCAGGCTTTTCAGGCTAATGTGCGCATTTGGCAAATTACCGATATGATCCGTGCAGCCTTTAATTCGATGGAGCGTTTGGTGGATGCCAGTGATGTGGATGAGCTCCTTGATGACACACTTGAATTGATGACTTCCACTAAGGGTTTGGATTTTAAAGATGTTGTTATTTATCTCAGTGAGGGCTCGGTGCTGAAAGCGGTTAAGGTGTCAGAGGGTTTTCAAGTACGTAGTGTGAATTTGTCTAGGGATGGTCGTTTGACGCGCATTTTTAACGGAGAAAGTCAAGGGCAAGATCTTAAAGGAGAAGATACCATTGTTCCGCTTAAAGGGAGAGAGGGTCAAAATATTGGTCTATTACGTGTTGTGGAACATACAGGTAAACCTGCAGAGTTGATGACAGAACCTTTGTTAAAAATGCGGGAAAGTGTTTTACATACGCTTGCCAACACCTTGGCTTTGATGATTCGAAATATGCGTCTTTATAAAACGATTGAAGAACAATCTATTAGAGATCCATTAGTAGATGTTTTTAACAGGCGTTATCTTGATAAAAAGTTTTTAGATGAAATCGATCGCGTGGTCCGTTACAAGCATCCTATTTCAGTGGTGATGGTGGATATAGATCATTTTAAAAAATGTAATGATACTTATGGTCACCTGCAAGGTGATGAAATTTTAAAAGAACTAGGAATTATTTTTAATCAACGTATTCGGCGAAGTGATACCGTTTGTCGTTATGGAGGGGAAGAATTTGTTATTTTATTGCCAGAAACAAACCTTGAATTGGGGCGCCGTGTGTCAGAAAGCATTCTAGAAAAGGTTCGCGATCATGAGTTCTCCAATATTGATGAAGGGGCACCGCCTTTAAAGGTAACGATTTCTATGGGAGTGACCTGTTTTACGGCTGAAGATATGCTGTCTCATAATGATTTACAAGAAGATGATCTGGTTAGCCTTGTGTTGAAAGAGGCTGATGAGGCCTTGTATAATGCGAAAAATTTAGGGAGAAATCGTGTAGTTGTTTATGGAAAAGGTGCAAGTTGATCGTATGAAATTAATTTTAAAAATGATGGTGGTGTTGTCTTCAATTGTCTGTGTTTCTTGTTTTTCTTCTAAAGAAGCAGGTCCGCCTTTGGAAAGTGACTATTATCAGTTGGATGGTCCAAAATGTGAAACGGCCTTTATTGATCTGAGTAGATATGCGCTTAAAGAAATGAGTGGCGGTGGAACGGGTGATCGTAATTTACAAAAAAAAGCACTGCAAAGAGTCGCAGATCATGGCATTTACTCCGTCTTTTTTTTAATGCTTGTGTTGGAAGAAGGCAATCCTTACCAAAGGCAGGTTTGTAAAGAAGCTTTATTAAGTTTAGTTAAAGGACAAAGTGAAGTGCTCTATAAAGGCAAGGATAAAGAAGAAAAACGTATTGTTGACAATCGTAGAATTCTAGCAGGATTCTTTTTGAATCAGTTGGAAAGGGAGTATGATGAGTTATCAAATCGTTCCTGGCGTTCTGATCGAATGAAAGTAGAGAATAAGAGCCCTAATCCTATTAATGTGAGGCGCCTTTACCGTTTACAGCTGTGTGAGTTGATGGGTAAAGTAGGAAGCGTGGAATATGTGGAGAGGTTGTTGTTAGCGGTGAAGAATGTTAAATATGATTCACCCGTGGTGAAGTCTCAGGCTTATCATGCGGCTGGGATTATTGGTGGGGAAAATGTGGTTCCCACGTTGATAAAGCTTTATCAAGATGAAGAATCTAAAATGGTTACGATGGCGATATGGGAGACCCTCCAAAAATTAACAGGAATGGATTACCCTAACTATCCTGCTTTATGGAAGGAATGGGGAAAAAGAAAAGGTTATGATTTATGAGTGATTGGAAAGTTCATCGCAGCAAAAGCAGCTGTAATGTATGTCAATGTGAAATTGAACCAGGTTCACATTTTTGGAGCCGTTTGGTAGACAACCCAGAGCCTGACCAAGAGTCTTTGCTCAGACAAGATTATTGTGATGCACACTGGCCTGTAGAAGGTGAGTCTTTTTGTTATTGGAAGACAACAAGAAGTGAAGAAGAAAACAAAGGCCCTCGTATGCTGGATTCAGATACGTTATTGACCTTGTTTAGAGAATTACCTGAAAGTGAAGAGCCCAGAAAACTTAATTTTCGCTATCTTCTAGCTCTTATATTAATGCGAAAAAAAGTATTAAGAGAGTATCAGAAGGGGGCAGCTGTATTAAAGCTAACAGATACGGTGGAACAATGGGATATTCAAATTCCTGATATGGATTCTGATTCCCGTAAATTGGCTGAGGAAGATATTGGTCAATTGATTGTCGGATTACCAGAGTCTGAGGCTGTTGAGAGTTTGCGTCCAAATCCTGAGGTCGTATCGTAGTTTTCAGGTCTTATCAGCTGTAAAAAATAATAAAAAGAAGAAAGAAGGATTTATTGATGGCATTGAGGTTTTTATTTGTTTTTTTTCTTCTATTTATTCTGTCGTGTGAACAAGGACAAAGATCAAACAAGTCAACTATAAATTTTGTTATTATTTTTTTGGATGATGCTGGCTATGGAGATTTTGAACCTTTTGGAATGCCCAAATACAAAACTCCAGAAGTTGCACGATTAGCTAAAGAAGGCTGTCGTTTTGATCGTTTTTACGTTCCTCAGGCAGTTTGTTCGGCTTCGCGCGCTGCGTTGATGTCGGGTTGTTTTCCTGGCACAACAGGCGTGTTTGCTGCCCACGGGCCAGGTCAATCAGGGTTGCCAACTAAGTTTCCAACCATGGCGGAAGTGCTTAAAGAGAAAGGTTATACCACAGGTTTTTTTGGCAAATGGCATTTAGGTGATGTGAAAGGTCAACGCCCACATGAGAGAGGTTTTGATGAGACGGCGGGTATCATGTATTCAGGAGACATGTGGCGTTACCATCCAGTGCGCCCTAAGGGTTGGGGAAATCTCGCATTTTGGGAAAATGGAAAGATCACTAATGAAGATGTTTCACCAAAAGATCAAACGCTTTTTACGAAAACATTTACGGAAAAAGCGGTTAATTTCATCAAAAAAAATAAAGACAATCCCTTTTTTCTTTATGTACCTCACCCTATGCCCCATGTCCCCATTTTCTGTAGCAAAGAATTTGAAGGTAAATCAGGTTTAGGTCTGTATGCGGATGTGATACTTGAAATAGATTGGTCTGTAGGTCAAATCAATCAAGCTCTTAAAGATAATGGGGTGGAAGACAATACACTTGTGATCTTTTCGTCAGATAATGGCCCCTGGACTGTTTATGGAGATCATGGTGGTACAACTCCTTTTAGAGAGGCAAAGGCGACGAGTTTTGATGGAGGATGTCGAAGTCCTTGTGTGATCAAATGCCCTAAAGTCATAAAGGCAGGTACTCAATCAGATAAAACATTTTGTAGCATAGATCTGTTACCAACAATCGCAAAATTAGCAGGAATTGATGACACAAATTTGAATGTGGATGGTAAAGATATGATCGACTTAATTGTTGATGCGCCACATTTTAAAAATTCACATGAATATTATCCGCAAACCATTGGCAAAAATTTTCAGGCTATTATTTCTGGAGATGGCAAATGGAAATTACATATACCACATAAATACAAGTCCCTTAATGGGCAAGATCCTTCAGCCACAAAAGAATACATCACACATATGGGATACAAAATTAGAAAACCAACGGTTAGCCAGGTTATGTTGAAAATCGAATATGCGCTTTTTAATATGGAGTTGGACCCCCTAGAAAAAAACAATGTTATAGACAAATTTCCAAAAGTGGCTGAAAAGATGAAAGCCTTGGCGGATTTTCATAAAAAGAAATATTTCACAAAGAAGTAGTGGTGACGTAAATAATTTTTGTTTGCTACTTCTTCACCAAATCCCCTTCAAATTCAATTTCTGTTTTATTTATGTCAAGGTTGGGTCCAAGCTCGTAGATATTTTTGTAACCGTAGCCAACCAGATTAATGTAGGTGGGAATGTTAAGGGCTAAAGGTTCAGATTTTGTGGGAAGGGATATGACGTCACCATCAAAATTATTGTTGCAATAGATTAAAATACGTGTGTTTTTGTTGGGAATGAGTTCATCGAGACTTTTTTGTGTGAAATCTGAAAAGTTTAAGTGAATGGCACCTTTGACATGCTTTAATTTGTATTTTTTAGCACTTCGCGTGTCTAATACGAGGGTGCCTTTTTCTTTGACCATATTTATAAACTGTTCTTCTGTAATTCTTCTTTTCATCCGTGGTTTATTGACACTTTTAACTAATTTTTCAAATTTACTGTAATTGATGTTTGTGTTGCGGGTTAATGAATTGTTAGTGGGTGATTTATTATTTTGGATTGTTGTAGTGTTTGAGTTACTTATGGTTAGTAAGGTGCTACAACCAAAAATTGTAGCTGATACAGTTAAAACTGTTAAAAAATAAATAAATTTCATTGTTTATCCTTTCGTGATAGGGATTAGTGTAATGCTTTTGAAAAGATGAATGTGTAACCTGCTTGTAACATGATGTGAGTGAGGCGGGGTTCCAAAATTATGAGATTAAAGAATGCAGGTGACTTTCAGTGTTAGTTGTGCGTTGTACAGTGTTGGTTTGTGTTGATATTAGAAGATGTAAAGTGAATTAAGCAACGCCTAAAGCGATTGTTTTTTTTGCCTCATTAATAACCTTAATGTTGATATTCATTTTTTTTGTCAGCTGTGCATGTAGTTTTTTGTTTTTTTGGGATAGGCTGACAATTTGTATGGCTAATTTTAAACATGTTTTATGATATGAGATGTTATTGACGCTTTTGATGTTTTTTTCTTCGATAAAATATTTGCTACATACAGGACAAATATTGTTATATAGATGATTCATTTTCCCCATTCCTTTATTATCGACCTAAGGTATAAGTTACTTTAATGATTAAGGTTGTCAATTTTCAAAACATATTTTGTAAATTTTTTCATGTTGTGTGATATTTTTTAACACTTGTTAGCCGTGATATTTGAGAGTCGACTATTTTTTTCATTTTAAACATTGTGTTGTTTTGCAGGTTTTTTTTGCTGAACGTTTATAGCAATTTCAATTTATATTTTTCAAAGTGAAAAATATAAATTGAGTCAACTTGTATATTGTAAAACTGTCTTTTGAGATTAAGAAGGTGAAGTAGATACGAAGTGGTGCCAGTTACCTTGTGCTTCGAATGAGGCATGAGCCATGAGGTATAAATTGTATTAATGCACACAATAATTGTATTCTATTTGACATTTTTAATGATGGTGCTTTGTCTCGTTAATTGTTCTTGCGTTTAGGATTTTCTGCAAATTTATCGTAGGTTGTGATTTATTCGCATGAAAGAAGGCACTGCATATTTTTTTATAAAAACCACACAAATTACCACATAATATGTTATTGTTGAGAATGCAAGAATTGTTGGTGCAAGAGAAGGTTTCGGTGTTATTGGGTTGTTATGAAGATAACAGGAGACGTATATTTCAAGTGCGCTGGAAGCAGACGGAGTATCACATTCAGAAGCAAACAGCTCACTGGACCTCAAGAGTGGGCCAAGAATTTATTGATCATTTCACTTTAAAAACAGGAGCAGAAGATGTTCTTTGGCTTCAATACTATCGCTTCAAAGGAGAATGGTGGCTTGAAAGAATTACGTTCTTTTAAAAAACGTATTATTGCCCATATTGATATGGATAGCTTTTTTTCCTCTTGCGAAGAGGTCTGCGACCCCATGCTGAAGCAACGCCCTTTGCTTATTTGTGGGCGCCACAAAAGAGGTGTAGTGGTGGCCGCCAATTATTTAGCCAAACAATACGATGCTATTCATATTGGGATGTCTGCTAACAAGGCTCAACAAATTTGTCCAGAAGCCATTTTTTTAGTGGGAGATTTAGACAAATATATTTGGTTTTCCCAACGTATCAATGATATAGCGCGCGATTATTCCCCGCATATTGAGCCTTATTCTATCGACGAATTGTTCCTTGATTTAACAGGAGTGATTTCAACAGACAAGATGGAAAGTTATGGGAAATCCCTTAAATCAAAAATTTATAACGAGTTAAAAATACCTTCTACTATAGGTTTTGGTCCTAACCGTTATGTGGCAAAAATGGCTTGTCGTTTGGGCAAGCCTAATGGTCTTTTGGTATTGGATGAAACAAGTTACCGAAAAGCGTATTGGAATTCCCCGGTGGATGCTTTATGGGGCTTAGGGCCAAGAGGAAAAACAAGTTTGAATCGATTAGGTATTGAAACTGTAGAAGAGTTGGCCCGTTACCCCGTTGAAGCACTCAAGACAATTTATGGAAAACGAGGTCAATGTTATCATGATATGGCTTGGGGGCAGGATGACAGTGAGGTGGGTAAATACAATAATCGTCCTAATATTTCCTACGGTCATAGTTATACCTTGGAAAAAGATAGTCGTCATCCTGACATAATGCGGGCTATTTTGTTTAGATTGTGTGATAAATGCAGCTCTCGTATGAGACGAGATGGTTTTTTAGGGAAAACTATTCATGTATCGTATGAAACTGAATATGGTCAGTGGGGAGGGCATCAGGTGACGTTGGAAGTGGCTACTCAATCAGATGTTGATATTTTTGCGGTATGTTGGAGAGAGTTGCAAACTTATCAGTTAACGGTACCTATTCGTCGTTTGGCTATGAGAGTGTCTCATCTCATCTCATCTCGTCGTGAAATGGAACTCCCTTTGTTCGATGTTGAAGGAGAACAAGCACAGCAAAGAACGCTGTCTTCAATCGATCTTATCCGTGATAAATTTGGGGAAAATAGTATTATGCGAGCGAGTAATTTGATGGGTTTTAAGGCCTTGAAATCAATTAATTTTCAAACAGCACGCAGGTTTCAGTCGTCAATAGAGTAGAATAGGTAAAAAATTGGGAGTAAAAACAATGCTTGTTAGAGTAGTTATTGTTGTGTTTGCGATAATAGGATTTATTGTGTTTATAAGGTCCTGTCGGCGTTGAAATACAAAATAATTCTGTAGTTTACAGGATGAAAATGCCAGAACCTTGTCAAGAAATCTATTTGGATATGAATGCCACCACCAAGGTGTTGCCAGTGGCGGCTCAGGCCGCATTGGAGGCGATGGAAATTTCATTTGGCAATCCCAGTAGCAGCCATATTACAGGATTAAAAGCCAAACATTTAATGGAAAGCACCCGTCAGTTGGCCCGCGAGGTATTAGGTGCTGGCGAGGCGACTTTGGTGTTTAACAGTGGGGCAACAGAAGGTATTCAAACGGCCATATTATCTGCCTTGAAAGAAGCGAAAAGAAAAGATCTTCCTAAAGAAAAAAGAATACTGCTATATGGATCAACTGAACATAAAGCCGTATCTGAGGCCCTCAAACATTGGAATCACATACTGGAATTAGACGCACAATTGCTGGCAATCCCTGTGGATCACCGTGGTATTTTGGATCTCACATTCATTAAAAAACATATCAAAAATGCTTTGATCGTTTGCACTATGATTGTGAATAATGAAACGGGAGTCATTCAAAACATTTCAGAGCTTGAAAAGGTGATTCGTCAACCTCATTCAGAAGTGTTGTGGTTTGTTGATTGCGTTCAAGCTTTAGGAAAGATAAAAATTAATTTAAGTGACACAACAATTGATTATGCGACCTTCAGTGGCCATAAACTTTACGCTTTAAAAGGAATAGGTTTGTTGTATATTCGCAAGGGGGCACCGCATACACCTATTATTATAGGTGGCGGGCAAGAAAGTGGATTTCGTTCAGGTACAGAAAATCTTCCTGGAATGGCTTCTTTGAAGGCGGTATATGAGATAATGGTCGATGAAGACAATACCACATTTGAATCTCCTGAAACTTTGGCATCTTTCAGAGATAAGTTTGTGGCGACGCTTAAGAAATCGTTTCCAGATGTGGTATTTAATAATGATTTTGAGTGCTCAGTTCCCACAACGATTAATTTTTCAGTCCCAAGATTTTCAAGCAAAGAAATGATGGATCTTTTTGATGCGGCCAGTATTCGTGTCAGTTCAGGTTCGGCCTGTAGTTCGCAGGCTAAACGTAGTTATGTGTTGGATGCTATGGGGTTAGAGGCTTGGCAAAGTGAGTCGGCGATTCGTCTTTCTTTTGGCCCAGCCATGACAGAAGAGTTGGTTAATATTGCTTGTGAACGCCTTGAAGAAGCAGGGACTGCCTTAAGGCAAAATTGTATGATATTGTCAGATCAAGTAGATGATTCTGAAGTTTTTGGCATCAAAGGCCTTATTCAACTCAAACAAGGTAATGCCTGTAGTTGGCTCTATTGTGATGAAGCTTCCAGGGAATGCGTGGTGATTGATCCCTTACCGGCTTTGGCAGAGCGTATAGAAAATATGGTTCACTGCCGTCAATTAATCTTGAAAGCGGTGTTAGACACACATAGCCATGCGGATCACCAGAGTTGCCGTCTTGAATTGCAACAGATGTTAAGTGAGTTTGTCCCTAAAGATCTTCGGCTGACAGATGCTTTGGGTTGGCCTGTTCAATTAAAAAATAAAGTCAGCTTAAGCGATGGAGAAAAGGTCCCTTATCTCAACCTAGGTACTCAAGTGTTGGCTAAAATTTTACAGCCTGGTCACACTCAAGATAGCGTGGCCTATTTGTTAGGAGAGGCATTGTCTCATGCCTTGACTTCCTCGGCTGTTCGTTATGCTTTTTTGGGAGACACGTTGTTAATGGGTACGTTGGGACGCAGTGATTTTAAAACTTCTAGTACAGAGCTTATGTTTGAAAGTTTGCAGAAAATAAAGAATTGCTTAGGGGAATGGACGGTTATTTGCCCTTCTCATGATTATCATAATTACTTTGTCACAACCCTAGAAATCGAATGTTCTCAAAACGAACTGTTGGCCGAGGTGCTGGAGGGAAAATGTGATCAATCATCTTTTACCGTGCTCAAAAATAAACATGATAAACAAATTATAGATCATCAAAATGCTGAAATCATGTGCGGAGTTTACAAGGCTTGTGATTCTGCCGTTGATGTGGGAGAAGAGATAAATTTTGATCAATTGAGAGAGTGGTTAGATAACAACAAACAATTTGCATTAGTAGATATTCGTGAACCATATGAACATGAGTTGCATCATCAAAAAAAACTTGGCAACAAAGAGGTGATCAACATTCCCTTAACACGGTTAGCTCAATTTGTGTCCGATCGTTTGCGTCAAGGGGGGGATGAACCAGTGGTTTTTATGTGTCGTAGTGGTACGCGTAGTAAATTAGCCAGTATTGCCTTGCGACGCTTGGGTTTGCAGCAGGTGACCCATGTAATGGGTGGCTATGCGTTGATTTAGTATTAGGGTGCGCTGTGCTGCCTTCGCCAAGACTGAGGAATTATTGGTGTAAACAGAAAAAGGATGTGATTTCAAACAATTAATTAGGAGTGATAACTGTAGGATAATCCGTCACTTTTCTTAATATTTCGACCCTAATTTTGAAAAATAGCTTAAATATTAAAAAAAATAAACTTTATGCTGTGTTTGTATGAATTTAAAAAAACGGTACTCAATTTGCCTAGTTACAAATAACAATAATTGGTTTGAAAAATGAAGGAGAAACACTATGAGATCTAAATTAACATTATTAGTAGCTTTTGCAATAATTGGGGGAGTCAGTCCCGTGTTGGCTGGAGAGGGTGCAGAGGAAGGCAAAAGACCTTGTGCTGAAGATAAATTTACGAAGCTTGACACGGACGGGGATGAAAAAATTAGTTTAGAAGAATTTAAAGCAGCTCCCTTTGCTGAAAAATTAGGTGATAAAGTTGATGCTCTATTTGAAAAATTAGATGCAGATGATGATGGTTTTCTGACTCTAGAAGAACTTAAAAGTGGTCATGGTAGAAAAGGAAAATGCGGAAAGCGTGGAAAGCGCGGAAAACATGGAGGTCACGAGGGTGGTAAAAAAGATAATAAAGAAAATTAGTATTTAAAATCAATCAGCTTAAAGGCAATGCTAAAAAAGTATTGCCTTTTTTGTTGGTGCGCCATAGTCTTGGCGTTTGTAACCTGCAAGCGAAAGCGAACAGGGAAGTGACTAGGAGGTGCAAGTCCTCTGGGAACCTAGGATGAGAGGAATCCCTAGCGGAACGCAAGGTTCTGTTCGTGAGAGCAGTGCTGAAGGAAGCGGGAAGCAAAGTTCTGGTCTGATGTACAAGAACCACATATAAGGCGCCGACTACGCTCCGTTATATGAAGACAGTGGAAGAGGCCTAAAACTCGTCAAAAGAAACTTAGATCTAGGGGTTTATCTGAAGAACACGCGAGTATTGCTTCAAACAACGGCCACGGCCCATGGTGGAATTCGGGAAAGGCTCATATGCATTTGGCCTTCCCGAAAGCTTATTTTGATAAATGTGGTCTCTTTTCGCTGGTAGAATTTCAAAAGCGTCAGATTCGATGGACAGCTTGAACCGCCGTATACGGAACCGTACGTACGGTGGTGTGAGAGGTTTGGGGCTGGTGCCCCTTACCTACTCGATGAATAATATTTTTGACGTCTAAAAATTTCTGTGTGTGAATATTTGTGAGTATAATTAATTAATTAAATCTTCGACAAATTTTAGTTTTGTGGAGCTAAGAGCCAAAATATATTTTTGGCCCCACCGCTATACCGCTTTTTGGATTATGTTGAAGCCACAACTGATTAATGGTGAGATGAAAAATAAAATCAAAAGACTAATTGTATTTTGTATTGTTCTTTATTTGAGTACGGCGGTGTTTTTGTATTTTTTTCAAAGTAAATTAATATATTTTCCCACGTCAGCGGTGGACCATAATTATAAAACAATCACTGTAAAAAATGAAGATTGTTTGATAGATGTGATTGTTTTGAATTCAGAAAAGACAACAGATAAAGCTATTATCTATTTTGGTGGCAATGCAGAGACAGTGGTATACAATGCCAGAGATTTTCAAAGAGAATTTAAAGATTCAGTGGTTTACTTGATGAACTACAGAAGTTACGGCAGGAGTACAGGTTGGCCAAGTGAACAGGCTAATTATTCAGATGCACTAAAATTATTTGATAGAGTCCAAAAAAAATATGCAAAAATCACAGTCATGGGTAGAAGTTTGGGAAGCGGTGTTGCAAGTTATGTGGCGTCACAAAGAGACATATTTAATTTGGTTTTGATCACGCCCTACGATAGCATTAAACATGTAGCCCAGTCTAAATTTTGGATGTTCCCGATGTCCATACTTCTGAATCAACAATATTTGTCAATTGATCGTGTGAAAGATATCGAAGAAAAATGCCTTATTCTTATTGCCGAACACGATAAAATAATCCCTTATGAAAATTCAAAAAACATGGTGGATGAGTTCCCAGATAGTCAAGTAGAATTCTTCATAATAAAAAATGAAAATCACAACACGATATCTCACAGTGAACACTATTTTGATTTGATAAATAAATTTATTGATTAAATATTAACTCTGTAGGGGAATAATAAGAAATTAATTGAATGGATAAATAAGTCGTAATATTTTTTATTAAAATTTATCTAGGGCCTGCTGACAAAGCTTCAAACACAAATCACTAAAGGATTTAGGTGTAAAATCAGATAGATTAGGTGCACGAGGAAAGCTTAAAACGGCAGAAAACCCTTGCACTAGGAGTCAAAGATGTAT